>PDWI01001392.1_pt1 | contig 38288 bp, 28 predicted proteins | sample 1430891 | NCBI WGS metagenome assembly PDWI01 (sample SAMN01162508, study PRJNA174530) | Oral metagenome, whole genome shotgun sequencing project. | biome: Marine environment; feature: Marine mammal; material: Swab sample of the gingival sulcus; isolation source: swab sample of gingival sulcus... | reverse complement strand
CCTCAAACCTTCCTCCGTTTGTGCACCCACCTGGCGACCTGAAATACGATTTCCTTTAGCAGCCAAATCATCCTCAGCAAGCGCTTCTGCAATTTTTCCCTTTTATTACCATGTTCCTCTTGCCATCAATTCATGTCCACTTTTTCTTATCCATTTTAACTTGACAAAAAGAACACGCCTACCTATATTTAACTGGTCGACCAGTTAATAAATTGCTGTGTTAACCTTTTATGAATTAATAAGTCTGATCAGGAAGAGGCCGTTAAAAGAACCGCCCCTGTGGCGAGTTCAAAAGGGCGACAGCATTTGGCTTCGCTCCAATTCAAAATGCAAGCGAACAACAAATAACGATGGAGATAAATACATGCGTGTTCAACGTTCAAGAGACCCGGAAGCCACCAGAAAAGCGCTGCTGGATGCAGCCGAAGAAGAGTTTCTCGAAAAGGGGTACGGGAAAAGCGCCATGAGCCAGATTGCCCGGCGGGCCGGTATTACCAAGAGCTTGATTCACCACTATTTCGGCTCCAAGCAGGGACTGTGGAAAGCGGTCAAGGGCCGCCGGTTTGAAGAGTATTTTCAAAAACAGATGCAGATGTTTGACCAATACAACCCCCCTAACAGGCTGAATTTACTGCGTGAATCCGTGGCTGTCTATTTCCGTTTCCTGCAAGACAATCCGCAGATGATCCGAATCCTGGTTTGGATGTTTCTTGAACGGGATCAGGAAGTATGCGTGGAAAAAGACAGAAAGCTGGTAGAAATCGGAGTAAACGAGTTGAAAAAAGGTCAGCGGAACGGCCACATCCGGCAGGATATCGATGCGCGCTTTATCCTGTTCACCTTTCTCGGTCTCTGTCAGCACTGGTTTCAGGATAAAGAGCATTTCCTGCGTGATTTCGGCTCGGAAGGCCTGCCGGAAGATCTGGACAAGGCCTATCTGGATACCATTAACAAGATCTTTTTCGAGGGAATTCTGCCGCGCTGAGCGGTTTTTTTTGAGTAAAAAATTGACTGGTCGGCCAGTTATAACTGTTGATTGACCTGGAGGCAATTATGAAAACAAGGAGCCGGTACCGGCGTGTTATTTTCGGATGTATCTTTTTGGGAGCAGCCCTGACTCTATGGCTCTGGCCGCGGAATGAACAGCCTTCACAGCCCACACCATCGCGACAACAAATCACGACTGTTGAAGTGGCCAAAGTGGAAGAGATCAACACCAAACGGGTTATCCGGTTTTCAGGAATTACCAGAGCCGCGAAACGCGCGGTGATGTCATTTTCGATCCCTGGTCGCCTTGTCAAGAGACCAGTTGAAGCGGGTTCCCGAGTTAAAGAAGGTATCGAACTTGCCTCAATCGATCTTCATGAATACGAGAACAGGGTTCAAATGGCTCGTGCAACAGTGGCGGAATTGAATGTTCGCGCAGCCCAGGCAAAAAGAGACAGGCAGCGAATCGAAACATTGGCAGAAGCGCGAGCGGCAACCTCTGAAGAACTGGAGCACGTTACAACTGCGGCGGCGGCTGTCAACGCGTCGCTTACAGCAGCAAACGCCCGGCTGGACGAGACGGAAAGAGTCTTGAAAGAGGCAACACTCAAAGCGCCCTTCGGTGGAACGGTAACTGCCGTTTTTCTGGAACCGGGCGAGTATGCCGCTCCGGGTCGGCCAGTCATCGAGTTGTCGGGTGACGGGGCTATCGAACTCCAGGTTGAAGTCCCCGAAAACACAGCAATGACACTGGCCGAGGGGCAGCCCATCCGCGTGACGCTGCCGATGGCAGGCGGGAAACAGGTCTCCGGACGGATCAAGTCCGTAGCCCGAGCTGCAGCCACAGCGGGACGTCTTTTCCCTGTAGTGGCCACTCTGGAACAACTACCCGGCCTTGCCGCCGGCATGACCGCGGAGCTCATCCTTGAGGTTGAAAGCAAAGGGGAGATCACCTTACCTGTAGCAGCTATCCTCAATCCGGGTTCAAGCAACCCCTTTGTTTTCTGCCTTGACGGGCAGATAGTCCGCCGGGTGCCGGTGACACTGAGTACATTCTCCGGCGACCGCGTTGTTGTGCGCGGGAATTTATCGAAAGACGACCGCGTGGTGGTTTCCGGTCATACCATGCTATCGGACGGTGAAAGGGTAAAGGTGGCATTATGAAGGTTATTGACACCATTCTCAACCAACGCCGGCTCATTTTGACCCTGGCCGGGCTTCTCTCTGTGGTGGGAGCCCTGATGTGGTTGACCATGATCCGTCAGGAAGACCCGCGCCTTCCCGATTTTTGGGGTCAGATCGTCGCAACCTATCCGGGAGCGGATGCAGAAAGCGTGGAGCGCCTCGTTCTGGAGCCAATAGAAGACGCTCTGGCCGAAGTCGCCGCCGTTAAAACCATCGAGGCCACGGCCTATGATGAAGTCGCTGTGGTGGTGGTCATTTTAAGAGGAGAAACAGCTGATTTTTCAGGAGCCTGGGACGATGTGCGCGAGGCTCTTGAAACAGCCTATGGAGAATTTTCCGACAACGCGTCCATGCCGATACTGAACGATGACCTGATGGATCAGGACTCCGTGGTGTTGGCCGTTTCGGGATCTGCCGATCCGCTGACTCTTCTCGGCGCTGCCCGGAAACTGAAAGACGGTTTGCTGTCTCTTTCCATGGTGAGCCGAGTGGAAATTGTGGCCGACCCGGGAGAGCAGGTCACCATCGATCTGGATGACGCGGCAGCCCGACGCATTGGCATCGACGCCATTCAAATGGCCTACCGACTCAACGCCCGCAACCGGATCATTGCCGGAGGTTCACTGCGACTGGGAGACAAGACGGTGCGGCTGCGACCGCTCTCTGAATTTTCTTTTGTGGAGGAAATTGCCGGCACTCCGATCACGCTTTCCTCGGGCAGTTCCATTCCTCTGGGTGAAATCGCGCGCGTTCATCTGGGACCGCGAGAACCAACCGCTTCACGGATGCGGGTAAATGGCGAAAGAGCTCTTGGTATTGCCGTTGTTCCCCGTCGTGACATTAACCTGGTCGATTTCGGGCAGGTGGTCCGCGAGAAAGTCCACACCCTTACACCGGACTTAAAACCAGTCACCGTTCAGGAAGTGACGTTTCAACCCAAACGCATCAAAGCCAGACTGGGAGAACTGAGCCGATCCCTGCTGCTGGGGATCCTGATTGTCGGCGGGATTCTGATTATGGCCATGGGCGTCCGCATGGGTCTGGTGGCAGCCTCCGTAGTTCCGCTCGTAACGCTGTCATCCCTGACCATTTTCGCCTGGGGTGGCGGTGTGCTTCATCAGATATCCATTGCCGCATTGGTGCTTGCCCTCGGAATGCTGGTCGACAACGCCATCGTGATGGCTGAAAATATTCAGTGGCGCCTCGATCGGGGTGCCACCGCCCGGACCGCCGCCGTTGAAGCGGTTCGGGAGTTGGCGGTACCGCTGGCCGGCGCCACGGCCACCACTTTAGCCGCCTTTGTTCCCATGTTAATCGCCAAAGGATCCACTGCCGAGTTTACCAGGAGTATTCCCGTTGTCATCATGCTGACCCTTTCAATGAGTTACTTGTTTGCGCTGTTAGTGACACCTGTGCTTTCCCGGATGTTTCTCAAACCACAATTAACAAGAACGGTTTCCCCGACCCAACGGCTGGGAGTAAAGCTGGCCCGTTTTGCAACCAGACACTCCAGATGGGTTATTCTGACCGCCATGGTGGCAGTAGCCGCGTCGTTTGCAGGCACGAAATGGATCGACCGCCAGTTTTTCCCAACATCAGACCGCAACCAATGTGTCCTGGATCTGAAACTCGTCGAGGGGTCGCATCTGGATGCCACCGACAAGGCCTCGCGCAAACTGGAACAAGCTCTGTTGTTGCAGCCGGAAGTGGTCAAAGTCACCGCTCTGATGGGTCGGAGTGTGCCCAAATTTTACTACAATCTAACCAGGATCCCCTACAGCCCGCATTTTGCCCAGTTAATTGTTGAAACTCGAAAGACGGAAGAGGTAACCGCACTGCTTGACTGGGCTCGAAACTACGTCAAGACCGAGCTTCCCGGTGTGGAGCTGGTAGCCCGTAAACTCGAACAGGGTCCTCCTGTGGGAGCGCCGGTAGAGATTCGAATCTACGGCCATGAACTCGAAGACCTCAACACCGTCGCAGTAAGCGTAGCCAGGAAGTTAAAAGAAATTAAGGGTGTTACGGATGTTCGCCATGATCTTGGACCGGGTGTACCGACGATCCGATTTAAAATCGACGATGCCGCTGCCGGCCGCTACGGTCTGTCCCGGGCGAACCTGGCGCACGCTCTCTATGGTCGCACTCGGGGAATTCCCATCGGCGAGCTTTACATGGGAGAAGATCCCATACCAGTGGTGATCCGTTCCTCTGCCGGGGAAAATCTGCCCGTGGATGATCTGGAATCCATCTCGGTGGCCGCCGCGGACGGTCGGCCTATCCCTCTTGCTCAAATGGCAGGTCTGGAAACGGTCTGGCGACCTGCGGCCTTGCGTCACTACAACAGCCGCCGGGTGGTGACGGTGTCATCCCAACTCCTGGAAGGGTATACCTTCAGCGATATCCTGACAGAGCTAATACCCGAGCTCGAAACCCTTGCACTTCCTGCGGGCGTTGATATCAGCTTCGGTGGAGACGCCGAAGGCAGCGGCGAAGCCAACACCGCCCTGCTGAATACGCTTCCCATTGGCATACTGCTCCTGCTGGCTGTCCTGTTAGCTGAATTCAACTCATTCCGCCGCATGATCCTTATTCTGGTCACCGTGCCGCTGGCTGCAGCCGGCATCGTGCCCGGCCTGCTCATTGGCGACCAACCCTTTGGATTTACGTCCATGCTCGGCGTTGTCGCGCTGGTGGGCATTGTCGTCAATAACGCCATCGTGCTGCTGGAAGTGGTGGAAGATCGGCGGCGCGCGGGAACCGGCATTGAACAAGCCCTGGAGGATGCAGTTGCTCGTCGAATTCGTCCCATCCTGCTGACCACCGCAACAACGGTGGCCGGTCTGCTGCCCCTGGCTTTCTCTTCCTCCACCCTTTGGCCGCCCCTGGCCTCAGCCATGATCTCAGGACTACTGGCCTCTACGCTGCTGACGCTGGTGGTGGTACCTGCCCTGTATCGAGCCATGTTCAGATCAAAAGCGCCTCACACTTCCGCTATTGGTAAGCAGGCCGCTCAGGTCGTCCTGTCCCTCGCTGTCGTCTTCATGGGCACAGCAGCAAGAGGGGATGAGCCGATCCGTGTTTCTCTAAGGCGAGCCATGGAGATGGCAATGAACCGTCCGGCAGTTGCCGCTGCCGATGCCACAGTACTTGCAGCGGAAAAAGCGGCCGAAGCCGAAAAGCGAAAAGCACTCTGGCCGATCATCAGCTCATCGGCATCGCGTTCATGGAGAGACCGGGATCCGATCCTGGAAACACCTATCGGCGCGTTCTCGGTAGGTGGACGACATAACATCACCGCCTCAGCGGCAGTTTCACAACCGATCTTTGATCCGTCCGGACTGCTCTACGCGGCTCCTGCCGCCCGTGATGAAGCCCATGCTCAATTTTTGAAGGCGAAATGGGTCCGCATAAAAATGGCTGCCCATGCCGGTGATGCCTGCCTGGATATTCTTGAAATCGATGCCGGAATTAACACCGCCGAAGCCTTTGTCAAAAGCCTGTCCGCAGGTCTTGATGAGATCCGGCACATGGTGAAAGCAGGCCGGGTACTGGAGACCGACGCGCTTAAAATGGAACTGGCTCGCGACCAGGCTCGTCTGGAACTGGCGAAATTGAAACGCTCCCGCGACATCGCCCTGCTCGCCCTTGCCCGGGCTGTGAACCACAACGGAGCAGTGAAGCCTGAACCTGTCCCGGATCTAATGAACCGCAAAGCGCCGCTGGTTTCGGTATCCCTTGCCGCAGCCCTTGAAAAGCGCCCGGATCTGGCCGCCCTCCAAACTGCCATCGAGGCGGCGGAAAAACGGCATCAGGCCGTGCGGGCAGGAGCCTGGCCAAAACTGAACATGGAGGCCGCCTATGTCTGGGACAAAAACGCGATCTTTACTGAAAATGAGTGGTATCAGATGGCGCTCTCCCTAAGCTGGACACCCTTTGCCGCCGGTACCCGAAAATCTCAAGCTGCCGCCATTGACGCCCGCACTGATTCGCTTCGCTGTGACCTGGAAGAAGCCCGCCGAGGCATACAGCTTGAGGTCAGGTCGGCAATCGCTGCCATTGAAAACGGGCAGGACGTCTTCGAAGTCGAAGAACGGGGAGTTATCCAGTCCGGGGAAACCCTGCGGGTGGAGCGCGTCCGCTATCGGGAAGGCCGATCGACCATTAACGACCTGCTGGACGCTGAAGCTCAGTTCCGAAAACATCAAACCACGCGCGACATCGCCCGGCTCAGGACTGTCCGTGCCTGGATTCAGCTATGGATGATTACCGGTGGGGAGGATCTTCCCTTTTAAAAAGTCTTCCAGTTGTTTTCAAGATGGAAAAGCTCCAGAAAAAGATTTTTACACAGATCATACCCTTGACTGTGCAAAAAGCAGAAGGCAACCGGCAAAAAAGGCAGACATTGACTTTTTGGACCTCATGACAGAGCGCTTAACAGGGAAAGGAACTCGCCATATGGGTTAAAAATTCAGTTTGACTCCCAATAGCTGGTTTGTTTGTATTTCTTCACGATTCTACGGTGCAAGGCATTTTACGGATCTAGAATCTCTAACAGCTTGCATTTATCTTCTACCGGGATTTTCAAGGTTCGGTCGATACCCATCATTCTCAGTTTAATTTGGAGCTTTGAACTCAGTGGTTCTGAATGGGCAAGAATGACTGTGACGTTTTCCAGCAACCCTGTCTCTCTGATTTTACTCATTAAAGTGAAGGTCTCAGCCCCTGCGACACTGGTTGAAAAGATAAGGGCTTCAGGTTTAACTTCATTCAATTTTTTTACCAAGCCCTCAAAACGGTCCTCCGGATACCAGTTCGTTCTTTTTTTCAGGAACAGCAAAAAGGGGATCAGCTCCTTACCCAGTGTAATAACGGTTGGTTTTTTGTTTGCGGAGGCACAGGTGAGAGCTCGCTCCTGTTTCATCTCAACAGGCTGCTGGTCCTGGGTTTCCTGAATGTTTGACTGTTCGGGTAATTCATTGGCCGCCGCCATCTCATGATGCACGACTGAGTCACCTTTTGCTTCAACAACCGGAACTGCAGCACCGTTAGAATCCGCTGTTTTGTTCGACACGGGAAAACCGCGATTTAGCTTGTTCTCATCGCTGCATTTTTTTCTACTACGTTGTACAAGCTTGAATGGTATTGTCCTTGAGTTGACGAAATTCTCGATCTGAGCCTGAACAACAGAAGGCACTTTTTTCAATTGAATGACCAGTTTCCACTTACCATCTTTGCATAATCTGACGACTTTTCCCTGACATTCAAATGGAGCACAGCCTGGAATTCTGTTGACCTTGACTAACATCAACTCTGTTCCTCTTTTAAAAAGGGATGGAGATGCAGGTATTTCTTTTTCGTGCTCTAATCTCATAGCCTTGTCAATGGAGAGACAGAGCCCCTCACAACTAAGGTCAATGGCATGTCCAAAAACACCATTTCCCTTCCCAAGGCCTTCCAGAACGGTTATTTTCACCTGTTCACGTGCTGAAAAAGCCGTACGGGCATGCCTGCGGCGTTCATCATGTTTGATTTCTTCAGGAATGAACAGAAACGTTTTGTTGTCTTTTATTTGCACTTTCGACGTAAAAGAAAACCAACTCCGATCCAAAGGGAAACCACAGGTAACACTGGTTCCTTTTTTCAGGCTGCCAATACCCTCGCCCTGAACCCGCATCAAACCCTGCTTTTCCTCTAAAAAGAAAATCTGTCCATCAACATTTCGAATTGTTGTTGAAATCATAAGGCCTAACTTCTTTTTGATGACTTCATCGAGATAGGCCAGTACTTCATCTGGATGGTTGATCACTCCATCTGCTGATTTAGATTTGGATTTGAAAAAAAATAAGGCCATATTCAATCCTAAAGACCATGACTACTTAGATTGTATCGAATTATTTCTGTATTTCTTTAGTCGTTTGTCTATTTTGACCTCATAGAAGCATGGGATATAATATCTCTTGATTTCTTTTTTTTATTATCAGAAAACTGGAGGCAGCATGAAATCCATCAATCCGGCAACAATGGAACTCATAAAAACCTACCAAACCCATACCGATCAGGAAGCACAGCAAATCGCCCATGTAACCCATCTAGCCTGGCAATCATGGAAGCAAACCTCTTTCGAGGAGCGAAAAAGACACATGCTTCGCCTGGCCAGGCTTCTTCGAGAGCAACAAAATCATTTAGCCACCCTCATCACTCTTGAAATGGGAAAAGTTATCAAGGAATCCATCGCAGAGGTTCTAAAATGCGCCTGGGTTTGTGAATACTACGCCGAGCAAGCGGAAACCATGCTTGAGGACGAGTTTTTTGAAGGCGATGGCAGGCAGGCTTTTGCTTCTTTTGAACCTCTGGGCACTGTTCTAGCCGTCATGCCCTGGAATTTCCCACTTTGGCAGGTATTTCGATTTGCGGCACCCGGCCTCATGGCGGGTAATGCCTGTCTGTTAAAACACGCCTCCAATGTTCCCGGCTGTGCCCTGGAAATAGAATCCCTGTTTCAGAGAGCGGGATTTCCCACCAATCTATTCAGAGCGCTCTTAATTTCAGGCAGTCAGGTTGGCAAGGTATTGGAATGTCCCACAGTTCAGGCAGTCACACTAACGGGAAGTGAATGGGCCGGAAGTCAGGTTGCCTCCAAAGCAGGCCTGGAAATAAAGAAATCACTTTTGGAGCTGGGCGGTTCCGATGCATACATGGTATTCGACGATGCCGACCTTGAAATATGTACGCAAACAGCCGTTATTGCCCGAATGATGAACGCAGGACAAAGCTGTATTGCCGCCAAGAGATTCATCATTCAGGACGCTATTTACGATCGCTTCCGCGATATCATGTATTCGCAAATTCAAAACCTCACAGTGGGCGATCCTATGGATCACCACACACAGATCGGTCCTCTTGCCAGACCTGATCTTCGCGATGAACTGCACAACCAGGTTATTCAATCACAGAAGATGGGAGCAAAAGTTCTGCTAGGAGGTCAGCCCGTTCCCGGCACAGCGTGCTTTTATCAGCCCACATTAATGGATGATATCACGTCGGACATGCCTGTTTTCAAAGAGGAAACTTTTGGCCCTGTGCTGCCGTTGATTCGATTTAAAACAGAGCAGGAAGCCATCGACCTGGCCAATCGCTCGAGTTTCGGCCTGGGAGGGAGTCTGTGGACCGCTGATACCGATCGAGGCATACGACTTGCCAGACAGATGGAAACAGGCGCTGTTTTTATCAACGGCATGACGAAATCCGATCCCAGACTGCCCTTTGGCGGAGTGGGGATCTCCGGCTATGGACGAGAACTCTCCTATTACGGCATCAAAGAATTCGTCAACATTAAAACCATCTGGTTGGCATAAAGGTCAGAAGGCAAGACACTGTGAATGAACCTTCTGTCCTCTATCTTGACAATCATCTGCTGGTCATAGGGAAACCAGCGGGCTTTCTGTCTCAGGGCGACCACTCTGGCGATGATGATGTCATTTCCTGGAGTAAAAACTATTTAAAAAAAGCGTTCTCAAAACCGGGCAATGTTTACGCAGGTTTGGTACACCGCCTGGACAGACCTGTATCAGGCGTGATGGTGGTCGCGAGAACATCCAAGGCCGCATCCCGATTGACAGCCCAGTGGAAAAATCGAACGCCCGTAAAACGCTATCTCGCCATCGTGGAAGGGCATCTGGACAGCCCAGGTGAAATGAAAGACTGTATTGCAAAAAAAGATCAGAAAGTTAGGGTTGTTTCTCCATCCCACCCCGCCGGTAAAAAGGCGCTGCTCTCTTTTAACCCTGTATGGAGTAAAAATGGAATGACCGCGGTAGATATTTCATTAAAAACAGGACGTCCTCACCAGATTCGCGTTCAATTTTCCAGCCGCGGTTTTCCCCTGTTGGGTGATTTCCGATATGGTGCTACACGTCGTTTTGATGGCAAGAATCTGGCGCTCCATTCTTATTCCCTCACATTTGAGCACCCTGTAAAAAAAGAGGAAATGAACTTTACATGGGGCTCACCACTTCAAGTTTGGTCTAAATTACTTCCCGGCTTTAAGGGCCGGGCTCACCTAAAACAGACCGTCATTCACCTTCATCCTGAGCCAAATCAATTTGAATGGAACGGCTGTGAGTTTCAAGATCGTTAGATGATGGGTCCGGTTCAAGTTTCTCTAAAATCATGCCGTCTATTTTTTTAGCTACGAAATGTTCATCTGGCAGTTGATTTCTGAAAACGGCTAATTGCGTCAAGTCACCCGGTATAATGAGGTCTTCTTCTTTCTTCACCTTCAAATGATAGTGTTCTACTCGCACTGTTAAAATATCTTCCATGTACTCGTCGAGTGTATCCAGGTTATCAAAAAGGGCTAAATTACTCTGGTGAACCCCTACGCTGGCGAGATATCCATCCGACCCCATTTGGTACAGAATCGTTTTTTCATCAATTGAATCAAACATCGAACTGATCTGGTTTTCATCCACACTCAGTGTACCCGCTGAAAGGATCAACAATTTGTCGGCGTCTTTCATGGGGGCTGCGTTGAAGATACATGAGACATACTCATTTGGAGACCGGTCAGCCAGTGAGATAACAGGCCAGTGTCTTCCCATCCATTTCTCGAGAAAGTCTGTATCGTAGTCTGTGGCAAGACAGACTTCATAATCCCTTTCAAGCGGGAATACTTCTGTTACAAGACGCTCTACCAGCAGCAAATAAAACTGGTCTGTCTCCACTGACCCAAGCTCCAATTGCAGAGACCGGAAGCCTGGCGATCTGTTCTTTTTGGAAAAGAGCAGAATGAGTTTCTGTTTCATGAATTAAGATCCACCATATTGAGTTTTAATTCAGACAAGAGCTCCTGAACATCAGAATACCTCAAATCTTTATTTTTATTGGAACAATGCTGTATGATTTCTACCAGCCAGAATGGTATTTCTCTATTCAGCAGCATAGGGTCAGGCAGTTGTTGATTAATCTGCTTAAGGAGGATTTCGTTGGCATTATTTCCCGTAAAAGGTTCTTTACCTGTAAAAAGGTAATACATGATAATACCCAATGCGTAAATATCGGTTCTTGGGTCCATATCCTCGTTTAAAATTTGTTCCGGAGCCATGTATTTTGGGCTGCCGCTCACCCCTTGTTTTTTACTTTGGCCGGTATACCTTCTAGCAATGCCAAAATCAAGAATTTTGGGTGTTCCGTCAGCGGTGATAATAATATTCTGGGGCTTCAAATCCCGGTGGATGACACCCTGATCATGTGCTGCTTTTATGCCTTCACAAATGCGTGTAAAAAGCAAGAGATTCTGTTCGAGACTGCTGCGGGTTTCGCTCTCTATAAACTCCTTCAAGGTCTTTCCTTCTACCAATTCCATGGTGAAGTAGCTGACATCTCTCCACTGACCAATATCGAAAACCTTGATGATATAGGGGTGTGTTAATTCTCGGGCTGTGATGAGTTCAGCCTTGAGTTCTTCAAGGTCACCTTTGGAGTGAATCAGCATTTTCAAGGCCACTGTTCTACTCAGGCTGATATCCCAAACGCTAAAAATATATCCCATGCCCCCTTTGCCAATTTCCTTGTCAATCCGAAAGCGGTCCGCAATGATCTGACCCGGCTTAAGCTCTTTTGCTGTCAGGGGAGCACTCGAGTGACTGACCAGCTTGATTCGCCCCAATCTTTCAGAAAGCGCTCTCATTCTCTGCTTGGTATCTAAATAGTCCGATTTCCTTGTATAAATTCTTTCAAAGTATTGAAGGGCCTCTTCTCTCTTACCCTGTGATTCCAGAGATCGGGCCAGACGATAGTAAATATCCATATTTGTTTCGCTCAATGTGAACCCGTGCTTACGTATTAGTTCTTCAAAAAGCTTGGATGAAATATTGAAATCTCTGATGGTGTAAAAAATCTCCGCCATATAGCGTTTAGCCATGGGATAATTAGAGTCATGTTCATCTACGAGCTGCAGAAAAGGCAGTGCATCTTGTAATTTTCCCGATTTAAATAAGCATTCTCCTGTTTTGTAATTGTCTTTGACTAGCTTATAGAGTTTCGCGGCATGGAGATAGTTGTCTGCTTTTTCGTAACATACCGCAGCTTCCTGGTGGTATGTTCTTTCTTCATAAATTAATGCTGCTTTTTTAAATTCATGAGCTTTGGCAAAAAAATTCGCTGCGCGAATCAATTCACCGCTCTTTTCAAGGTGCTCTGCAGCCTCCCTGTACAAACCCATCTGTTCAAATGCCTCACTGAGAAGGGTGTGCTCAGATGTATCCTTCAGGAATTCAACTGCCTTTTCCATATCTCCTTCTTCAGCGTAAATTTTACCCAGCAAAACTCGCGCGTCCACACTGCTTTGTCCTTCCAGAACGGTCTTGGCGTTGTCTAATCGACCTGCTTTAATTAATTCTGAAGCTGCCTCTAAAGGCTTTTCAGCTTTAAGATAGCTTTTCGCTGCCAGATCGTGTTTAAGCAATTCTGAAAATAGTTCTGCAGCCTGAACATACTTCCTTGCTCCAAGATGCAAGTTGGCCAACCACTCCTTCATTTTTAATGCTTTATTCGTGTGAGTTCGCTCCATTTTCGTGTCAAGCATGGACATCGCCGTTTCTATAGCAATAATAGCCTGTTCGAAATTCCTTGACTTAGTAAACAGACGTCCGGCTTTTTCGTGAAAACCCAATTCCATATATAGGTAGGCAGCAGGCTCAGGACGATTCATTTTCTCATACAGCTCAGCTGCCTCAAATTTACGTCCATTGAGCTGATAGACTTCAATCGCCTCGTGCTCTCTGTGCTGTCTGACGAGAAAAGAAGCCAAGTCCTGCCACAGAAGTTGTTTTCTCAAAATTTTCTCGGCCTTTTTGGGTTTCCCTATCTGTTCGTACACCACGGCCGCATTGATAAAATGCTTTCCCTTCAAATAGGCGCGGATGGCTGCCCGGTAACTTCCATCCATTTTGTAGAAATCACCTGCCTGCAAGAATTCTTTCGCTCGCAATGCCTGTCTCGCCGATTTAGACCATTTCCCCATGTAACTTCTCTACCTCAAAAAAGGCCACACATCTGTGTGCCGTCATGACAATCCAAAATAAACCACTTTGAAAATACGCCCTAATGAGATCGTCCCAATCAGATACCTTATTTTTTTTATCAAAACTGTCAAATAGCTTTGTGGGATTCTGAAAAAACACACGAATACTGATTTAAAAAAATCTCTAAGAACACGCGTCACACCTAATAAATTAACATATTAAGCCAACACACAAAAGGACTATACTCATGAAACGAAAAAAAGTTAGCCTGTGGGTTCTTGTTCCCGACATCAGATCGTCAATGCCAGTCGTCAGGATAACAGGAATGGGATTTCCTTTCACGTCGCTTGAGGAGCCGCTTTTTATTTCAGCATAAGTATACTCAGTAAACAATTTCTCAGTTCATCTGTCTGCAAGCGTATCTTTCAAATCTCTGATTGAAAGACCACCTCCCCATTCTTGAGTACGCAGTGTGTCAGACAGGTGCCAAAGTAGTAGGGAAGTTCATCGAGTGTTTGTATGTCCAGCACGATGAAATCCGCCTTTTTGCCTGCTTTTAGAGAGCCTGTCTCATTGCCGACACCCATTGCGTAAGCGGCATTGAGGGTCGAGGCACAAATGGCTTCGGGCAAAGTGGCATTGCAGTGCAGTACCGCCAGAGAGACCATCATGGGCATGGAAAACGAAGGACAAGAACCGGGATTGAAATCCGAGGCGATGGCAAAGGCAGCAGCGCGATCCCTGAAACGCTTCATGTCGGGGAAAACGCCCGTCTTGAGGAAAAAGGGAACACCCGGTAAAAACACGCCGACACAGTCCGTTTCAGCCATGAGATCGATCTGGTGATCGTCAATATGATCGAGGTGATCCACGGAAACAGCACCCATTTTGGCGGCCACTCCGGTCAAGCCAAGGTCATTGAACTGCCCGGCATGAGCTTTTAATCTGAAACCTGCACTTTGGGCTGCCTCCAATAGCTGAATGGATTCCTCTTTTGAGAAGGCTCCATCTTCACAGAAAATATCAAAGAACTCCGCTTTCTTCTGAAATGCCGACAGGCTTGCGCCTTTCAACCATGTAATGTATTCACATCTGTCGCGGTCTTTTGGTACGGTATGAGCACCGAGGTACGTGGCGACCATGTCGATGACATGACTGGACTTCAACTCTCCGATAACATCCAGGATTTTATGTTCAGTCATTTCATCCAACCCATAACCCGATTTAATTTCAACGGTTGTCGTTCCGTGTTTCAGCATGTGATCGAGGCGATTCATACCCAGACGTTTCAGGTCATCGCTGGATGCCTCCCGAGTGGCCCTAACTGTTTTGTTAATGCCACCACCCGCTTTCAGGATATCCAGATAAGTAGCTCCCTGAAGACGCTGCAACATTTCTGAGGATCGATTCCCCGCATAAACCAAATGGGTATGACAGTCGACAAAGCCAGGCATGACTAAACGCCCGCCTGCATCGATGAGATCGATCGGATCAGGGTACTTTTTCAAAAGAGCCTCTGATGTTCCGGTTTCAACAATCTTCCCAGCTGAATAAACCACAGCTCCACCCGGTATTTCTCCCAGCTCTGCCATGGCACTACCTTTTCTGGGCCCTTCCTTCAGGTTGTCATTTTCAAGTGTGACCAAGTTTGATGCGTTGTAAATAATGGAGTACATATTTCATCCTAAAGCGTAGTATCAGGCATTAGAATACCATTATTATGCCTTCAACAACAAAGATTCAGCCGGAAAAGTTCAGCTCAACATCCGTGGTTTCGAAGAATTGCTCCACGTATACCGTTCTAAAACCACAACTGGTTTGAAAAATCGCATATTATTTGATAACAAAAGCGCCTCCGTTTGGTGCAATTGCTTTTTAAGGGTTTAAGTTCAAACCCTTAAAACCCTCTTTGACTCAAGAGACTCAGGATGCAGCCGTTTCTTGAGAGCCTGCCGATGGATCAAAAGTGCCCAGTGGATTTTCACTTTCCTGTACATCCATCCTGAAGCCAGTTCGTTCCGTGTCCAGTTTAGGAATTTGAACAGTGAACACACTTCCTTTTCCCTTTTTACTGCTGACCATGATTTTGCCGTGGTGAACACCGACAATGTGCTTGGCAATGGCCAATCCCAATCCAGTACCGCCTACTTTTTTGCTTCTTCCCTTGTCCACCCGGAAAAAACGCTCAAAGATGCGTTTGCGATATTTTTTGGGAATACCCTCTCCTTCATCAATGAAGTCAATTTGACAGTATTTCGGAAACTCCTGGACTTTGACCAGTACCGCTGTTTTCTCCGGTGAGTACTTAATGGCATTGCTCAAAATATTGAAAAATGCCTGCTCGAGAAGCAGCATGTTCGCCCGTACTTCACAAGGAGCACTCAAATGGTTTTCCAATGTGATGTTCTTTTCTGCGGCCATCTCCTGACACGATTCGATAACTTCTTCAACGATTGAATTCAATTGAATTTTATGCAGCTCAAAATCGTTTTTACGATCTTCAAGGTGGGTCAGGGATAAGAGATCGCTTATAATGGCATTCATCCGGTCCGTGTGTTTCAGTGCAATCTCGAGGAAGGTCTTTTGATCTTCAGCGGTTGTTTCGGAAGAGGAAAGAAGGGTTTCAATAAATCCCTTGATCGCTGTAATGGGTGTTTTAAGCTCATGAGACACATTGGCAACAAAGTCTTTTCTCATTTTGGAAACCGCTTTAACTCCTGTCAAGTCCTGCCCGACAGCCACGGCCCCCATTTGATTGCCATCGAACCCCTTGAGAGGCACAATAGTGACTTCCAGGGATCGTTCAGTGGGGTTGTACACTTTAATTTCCTTAACCAATGGTTCGCCTGATTCCATGGTCTCGTGGATTGAATGGAGGAGCACCTGGTTACGAATAAAATTGGCTGCATTTTGCCCTGGAAGACAGCGATCTTTCGGCAATTGATACATTTCCTCTGCGGCCCTGTTACAAATGAGTATATTCCCATCCATATCCACGGCCAAGACACTTTCCACCATACTTTTGAGCAGCGCTTTGTGGAAATAGGATTGCTCCTTGTGACTGTTTACTGTCGCAATCAATTGGGCAGCCATGCGGTTCATGGTTTCAGATAGCTGGTGGTATTCTTTGGTTTTAAATTCAGATAACGGTTCCTTTTTCTGTATAAACTTGGAGCTGGGTTCAATATCGACATCTAAAAAGGCCTTAGCGAGATAGTCGGCCTGATTTCCCAGCTTTTTGAGCGGTATGGTCAACCTTTTCCCGACATAAATACTGACAAAAGCCGCTAAAAGTGCCGCCAAAAGAGCTGTTATCGCTATTTTCAGGAGATAACCAAAGAGCGTGGAGTGGATGGCCCGAATGGGTTTTGAGACACGAACCACGTATTGATCCAGGTAAGCTGACGCATAGTAAAGCATATTCTTTCCAAGCGTATGACTGTACCTTCTCTCGTAATTGTCTTTTCCCGTCCAGGCTTTGATAATTTCAGGGCGGTTTGCGTGGTTTTCCATTTTTTTTGAGTTGGTGTCTGTTTCAACGATGACAGTTCCGTCTGCGTCAACTAAAGTCACTCTGAAAGGACTGTCACTGAATATCGCTTCGAAGTGGGACGCGTATTCATCACGGCGCTCATTATGCGCTATGATCTTTTTTATCAATTCTGCCTTGTCCGCCAATTGCTCCTCAACCTGTCCCTCATAGCTCTTTATGAGTATCCATGATGCGGGAACAATGACGAAAAGCAGGCCCAACCCAAGAATGATGAGATAGGACTGATACAGCCAGTAAACCATTGTTGATTTTTTGGTTGCGCCCTCTTCAGTCATTCAGCATCAACCCTTCATGCTTCAATCGGTAACCTACACCCCTGACGGTTTCAATATAGCAGGCCCCATTTTCATCGGCCTTTCTCAATTTTTTACGCAGGCCCACCACCAAAACATCCACACTCCGCTGGGTAACAGCGTAGTCCTCACCCCGGATGGCATCGACTATTTGATTTCGTGTAAAAACCCAGCCGGGCTTTTTAGCCAGCAGGAGTAAGAACTGGTATTCCATGGGTGTAAGCTGAAGGGCTTGTTTACCGAGGTAAGCCTTGTGTTCATTGAGCTGGAAGGTGATTTCCCCATGAGAAACAACCAGTTCGTCTTCTGGACTGGACTGTTGTTTTCTTCTCAACACAGCATTGATCCTGGCCAAAAGAACCTTAGGACTGAACGGCTTGGTTACGTAATCGTCTGCACCAGCCTCAAGCCCCTTGACAACGTCGGTTTCTCCGCCTTTGGCTGTTACCATGATAATGGGAATGTCTCGGGTCTTCTTCTTGCTCTTCAATGTACGACAGACATCCAGACCACTCATTTTGGGGAGCATTAAATCCAGCAAGATAAGATCGGGAGAAGATTTCTTCACTTCTTTTAGTGCTTTTTTCCCATCTTCAGCAACGCGAACACTGTATCCGGCATTGTTAAGGTTAAAAAACAAAAGATGAAGGATATCCTCCTCATCCTCAATCACGAGTACTTCAGGCTTACTCATACAACCTCCCTCCATAATCTGCCCTGACCTTCTTTCTTATCATATCATTATAAAACAGGGGCCAGGAGAGGAAATCCAATCCACCCTGTTCGGGTCTTTCATTTTAACTCTGTGCTCATGCAGGTGACACGTTCAGTGTCAACTATTAAGGAAAAATATAGCGAATTTTTGCTGAAACCATGTTGAGTGACTCTCCTGTAAGCGGATCATCTTTTAACTGATCGTCAAAGGACCGGTAATAACGATAACCAAGCTCGATAGTCCAACGACTGGTCGGGTACCATCGATAAAAGAGTTTGGCATATCCATTAGTCAGGCCGTCATCTGCAAAGTAACCATATTCCTTGATTTCTCCAGCTCGATTGGATTTTTCAATCAGGCCCGATGCTCCGGCTAAATAGAATTTCAATCCTGCCAGGCTTTTTCTGGTCAAGGGCAGCAGCCGCTCCAGGGATAAATCAAAATAATACCCGTTGTAATTGTCAATATCATAGAATGTCCCGAGAGTTGGACGCCAAGTGGATTGATAGGCTATGCGATAGTACAATTCCTGTGTATCAGGTAAAATACCACCAAAATCATAGAACCTGTATCCCATGGTCTGAACAGCTGTACCCAAAAGCCAGGTCATTTCAACGGAGTGATTGGTTTCTTTAAAAGAAGAATCATCACCTGAACTGAAATCCCGATGCATATAATACGAATAAGACAGCCGTCCCACACTCAAAGTCAGATTACTGTTTAAAGCGGGATCCTCATCTAATACGCGGCCCCTGTATACATATTGATCCATATACTCCAAAGAGCTTTCAAAACCCAAGCCCGAAGTACTCTGTTGACTCTGAACGTTCTGGGTAAAAATCCATGTTCCAATACAACAAATGAGTGCGATTATAGCTTTTCTCTTCATCCCTCTCCCCTCGAGTTTTTTTTAGCATCATACTTGAGGAATTGCCCGGGACCAAACAGAAAAATTTTTTCCTGTGTTTGCCGTTTGACGGATTGGTATCTCAACGACTCGGGATAGCGCACTAAGTGATAGTCCGAAAAGGTGTCGAGCAACGCCTTCTGATTGGAAGAGATGTAGCAGATGAACACATTCTCGGTCATTTGAAACCCATTGATCGTTTGAATGGCCTTGCAGAAAAGAGGAATGGAGATATTGGAAAAGGGAGGATCGCAAAATATGGCATCAAATGGCTCTTCTATGAAGTGGGGTTTGAAAAGGTCAAAGTAGCGGTAACCCTTTAGCGCGCGAAAGCGCTGGTCGCGATCGAGCAGCAGGTACTTTCTTCCCTCACGCTGAGCCATTTCAGCCAGTGTGGGTGTACATAGGAACAGCGGCTTCTTAAACTGTGCGGCCATGTTAAAGAGCCGACACCTTGTTTCAACATCGAAAAAGAACTGTTCAAATTTTTTTTGTTCTCTCATACGCCATGCCCATACGCGGTTTTGCTTCACCGCGGGGTTGCGTTTCAACTCATGCAAGGAGTGGAATGTGCCGTGTCATTCAGCCAATGTCAACATAGCGCCATCGGGTTTTGAAGTAGCGTGAATTGTAAACCATGTTAGTGACCCCGTCTTACCGCGCGCGATTCGGAACGTGAACTCCGGGATGATGTTCGGGAAACACCGTGTCGGTTGGATCTCGAGGAAGAGCGGGAAACAGCTTGACGGTGCCGCGAGTGCTCGCTGGAGGTTGCTTTACCACCGCCACGAGAACGCGAAACTGCCTGACCTCTTTCTCTTTCACCGTAGCTGTTTCTGTAGCCGTCAGGTGTCAAACGGTTGCCAGGCCGATACAATCCCGCTGTTTCACGCCACCAGCCAAATCCGAATGGACCATAGAAATTCCAATAACTGGCATAGTTGTACATACCCAGATAGGGACTCCACCACCGATAAAAATCGGGAGAGTCATACCAGAAATCAAAAAGGTACCAGCTGTTATACCAGTTGTACCCGTAATACCCAGAATAACTGGCGGGATAATGGCTGTAGCCGCCACCCTGAGCGCTTCGCTCAGTCTGCTGCACCGTATGATTGACAACCAGTTCATCGATCAGGTAATCGGGGAAACCGGCTTTTTTCATTTTTTTGAGGTGTTTCAAATTAATTGGAAAGGAAACACCCTCATTTTGAACAAGAGGAATTAAGACAGATTCTGATTTTCCCGCTTTCACTTGCTTCTCCAGGTCTTCAAAGGAAAGCTGGGCAAAGACAGCTGAACTGATGACAAGTAACAAAGTTGCGATTCTCATGATGACCTCCTAGAAGAATTTGATGGTCAAGCCAATGCTTGCTGATTTTGAGCTGAGATCGAGATCTCCGAAACCCGAAAAGTCTCCATTATCGAAATCGTCTTCAGCGAGAGTGTAGCTGTAGTTTAAGTTGAAATCCATTTTTGGGGTTACTTTCACCCGCACTCCCATACCTGCTTGAAGTCCAGGTGTGGAACCTGATGTCAGGTAATCCTCGTAGTAGATGGTTTCGGTCTGATAGTCGACAAAATCACCATATTGTGCAAACTCCCAGTCAACTACACCCAAACCCAGTTTCAGGTAGGGCACGATGCTTTTGGGCGCCCAGGCAGTGCTGCCATAGAAGTCACCTGCCCCAAATGGTGTAACCAGCATACTGAAACCAAACCAGGTTGTTTCGAGTTCGGTTGTCTGCAAAATGGGTGAGCCATCGGGGTAGATGTAATCACGGTCTTCTGAACCGGAAGATTCACTGTACTGTTGAAACGTCACACCGTAAGACAGATAATTACTTCTCTGCCAATACATTCCCGCGGACAAATCCAGCCCGTCCAGGTCGTCGGAGTTAAATGTCAGTGTTTCTTCACTGAATTCAAAAATAGCATTCTCTTTGTCGATAACATGCTTTCCCACGCTGATTTCAAAAAAACCAAACTTGGGGCTGTTAGAATAATCGCGCTGTGCAAATACGCAAAGGGGAAGGAGTATTAAAATTATTTTTCTCATTGCAAGCCTCCTTGATAACACAGGGCAATAATTGTACCACGTTCGCCGGTTACGTACTTTCAAGATAACAATCTCCAGAGCAAGCCGCGTTGAAAAGGCCGGTCTCACCTGTTATGGATGTCTGTTGCGATGATGGTTCCCTGTATTTAACTTCAGTACGACAACTTAAAAGCCCAAAACCTCAATTCAAACAACCCATCCAACTGAACGTGAACATCATAGTTCACAAGGAGTGAGTGGGCAAGGTCCTATTTCCGAGCAGAGTCATGTTAAACAGCAATCCCAGCCGGATTTGTTACACATAGGGGTCACACTGTCTTGAATGGTGGACACCTGTTTTACCAATGGAATGTTTACAGCGGCCTCCCACGGAAATGTCGGGTTTTCAGATGAAATCGGGCCTCTGTGTGCCGGATCAAATGAAGAAACATGTTTCATTTGCAGTCTGGATGGAGAGCCGGTCACCTTTCGACTACAGCATGAAGGAGCGGTTTGTTCATGAGCCTGAATGTGCTAATATGACCTTTCTCTCAAGGGAAAGACATGCCGCTTGTCACCTTCCCGGAAACAAAATGACCAAGGAAACAAAATGAAAAAACTCATCATTAGCATCATTCTCCTTGCGGGTTCCAGCATCCTTCTGGCCTGTACCAATTTTCTCGTAACCAAGGGTGCCTCCACGGATGGCTCAACCTTTATCACCTATTCAGCCGATTCCCATGTGCTCTATGGCGAACTTTACTACACACCGGCAGCCAACTGCCTGCCAGGTACACAGCTGGAAGTATATGAGTGGGACACAGGCAAATACCTGGGAAACATCAAACAGGTTGAACGGACGTATTCCGTTATTGGCAACATCAATGAATACCAGGTTTCAATTGGTGAAACGACTTATGGCGGCCGGAAAGAACTTAAAGACCCCAAAGCCATTATGGATTACGGCAGCCTGATGTACATCGCCCTGCAAAGGTCCAAAACAGCACGTGAGGCCATTCAGGTGATGACAGAACTGGTCGCGGAATACGGTTACTACAGCAGTGGTGAGTCCTTTTCCATAGCCGACCCCGATGAAGCCTGGATCATGGAAATGATTGGCAAAGGGCCTGAAAACAAGGGTGCTGTCTGGGTGGCGCGAAAAATTCCCGATGGTTACATCAGCGGCCACGCGAACCAGGCGAGAATCGGCACATTTCCTTTAAATGACCCTGACAACTGCCTTTATGCCGACGACGTGATCTCATTTGCCAGAGAGAAGGGCTATTTTGAAGGAAAAGACAGAGACTTTCATTTTGCCAATGCCTACGCGCCCCTGGATTTTGGAGCTCTGCGTTTTTGTGAAGCACGCGTCTACGCCATGTTTAACCGAGCGGCACCAAGCCTCAATTTACCTGAACAATACGTCATGGGTGATATTCAAGCGGAACCTCTACCGCTCTGGATCAAGCCCGATAAAAAACTCTCGGTGCACGATGTGATGTCCTTTATGAGAGATCACTTTGAAGGCACCGGAATGGATATGACCAAAGACATTGGAGCAGGGCCTTACGAATTACCCTATCGCTGGCGGCCTCTCACATGGGAAGTTGACGGTGTAACATACTGCAATGAAAGAGCCACTTCCACCCAGCAAACGGGATTCTCTTTCGTCGCACAGTCCCGCAGCCACTTACCAAATGCCATCGGAGGTGTTCTCTGGTTTGGCGTAGATGATACCTACAGCACGGTCTATGTCCCCATCTACTGTGGAAACAGGGAAGCGCCTTTCGCCTTCAGGGTGGGCAATGGGTCCTTTACAGAATTCACCTGGGACTCGGCGTTCTGGGTATTCAATTTCGTGAGCAATTACGCTTATCTTCGCTATAAAGACATGATTGCAGAAGTGCAAAAAGTTCAAAACCAGCTGGAAGGGTCCTTCCTGGCCAGACAACCCGAAGTGGAGAAGGCAGCACTCGCACTTTACAAACAAGCTCCAGAGCTCGCTCGAGACTATTTAACAGATTACAGTGCCAGACAGACTCAATTGACGATGAAGCGATGGAAGAAACTGGGCGAACATTTAATCTTCAAGTTTCTGGACGGCAATGTCAAAGATGAACTCGGCCAAGTCAAGCATCCCGGGTACCCGAAATCCTGGTACCAGAGAGTGATCGATCAACATGGCGATGTCATCAAAATGAAGAAAGTAGGTGAAGAAAGCCACTGATTTCTCTATCTGCACGCTCCGTAATTGGAAACGTCTTGAACGTTTCCAATTACGGAGAAGCGTTGTCTGTACTCAATAAGGACAGCTGTAAAGACAAAAAACGGAAATACCGCACTGAAACAGATCCCTATGGGCTTATCTTATGAATGAAAACAACCCTCAAAACAAAGCAGAAAAATCTGGATTCCCTGCGTTTTTTATTCATGTATCGACATACCTGAAACAATCCATCCGATTCGATTTGAGATTGTGGCTGGCCATCTACTTTATACTTATCAGCACCGTGATCATCAATCACTTATCTCCTCTACCCGAACAGAAACCCATCATAGAGTTTTCCGGTTTCCTGGCTGTCACTCTTTGTTTATCATTTGCCATTTCCGCGATCCTGGCCCCAATGCGTTGGGTCCTCTTCACTCTAATTGGAATCATTCCCCTAATCGCTTGGTTTTTTCTTGAAAAAATTGCATTCTATCAAATGGCGCTTGAAGATAGTTTCACGCTTAATTGGGCTCCTTACACGCTGCTCTTCATTGTTCCAGTTATCTTCGTCCCGCAAGCACATCGCTGTTTCTCGCATAAAATTCGGAAAGGCTCTCCCGGTCAAATGCGCAAAAAAGGTTTTCCATTTTGAGGAAAAAGGGAGTTAAGCCCTATAAAACAGCATCCCACGACAATCTAACTGAGCCACAGCTTTTTTTTTACAAAGCTCTAAAAGTTCCAATTACAGCTGCATCTCTTCTGTTAAACCGCACTGTTGGGACTGCAAGGGAAAAGAGGTTCGCAGTCAAAGGTATGTTTAAGGTACTTGAGTAGAACTGCGCCCTTTTTTAACCTCTTTTTACTTTTCTACACGAGTATCCTAAGGTATTTTTCCGGTATAGGTTCACAAGCCCCTCAATCAACTCGGTCTTAAAAAAAAATATCCGACGTAGATTACTCAAAATTAACAAAAACATGATTAAAGAAAAACAACGCGTATCCGATACTTAAAATGGGCATGATCAAATACGGGATCATTTTGGAGGCGAAATGAATTTCCTAAGTAAAAGTATTATCAATCGAATTATGAGTTTAATTATTTTGGCTACGATATCCATTGTAGTTATTCTTCTTTTTGCAAGTCATTCAGTCAAGCAGGCCTACAAGGATAGAGCGACAGCCGATCTTATCAATGAATTTAAACTGATTGAAGAGGGCTACCTTGAGGGTATTGAGAACAAGACCAACACACTTCTAATGGGTCTTGAAATGCTTATTACCAATCAAACGATAATGAAAGCCATGCAAAACAAGGACAGGGATCTGTTAAAAAGCGAGGTATTGAGTCTCTACAATGACAGGCTCAAGCCAGAGTACGGGGCTAGAATCTTTCATTTTCACACCCCGGACAACCATTCCTTCCTCAGATTGCATAAAATTGAAAAATACGGTGATGACTTGAGTTCGTTCAGGTTTTCCATCGTTGAGGCAAACAAAACGCACAAAATACAACAGGGTTTGGAAGTAGGAAAATTTGGGGTCGACACACGCGTCATTATGCCCCTTAACTACAACGGAGAACATATCGGAACCGTTGAGATTAGCGGTGATTACACCGGCTACCTTGACTACATCGAGAAGATCTATGGTATTCAATATGCCCTGGCTATAAAGAACAGTGACCTTAAAAGGGCTAATTGGACGCCAAACACCAATCTCAATGAAAAGTCAATTGCTATGGGAGATAAAACGTGTATTCTTTCCAGCGGCAAGCAAATACCTGATCTTTTGGAAAAACTCACAGAAGGAAAAAATGAGGCTGATTTTTTTGTGGAAACCATCAATGACGACCATTTTGCCATTGATACCCTGGAAGTAAAAGATTTCAGAGGAAAGGAAATTGGCACTCTTGTTCTGGCTAAACATCTGGACCTGAATGTAGCTCCCATCCAGAAGGTTTTATATAACGCGCTTCTGCTTCTTGTCATAGTGGGTGCTTTTCTCTACATTCTGTTTTACACTCAACTGAGAACTCACCTTTTCAAACCCATTGGTAAAATAGTGTCTCTTTCACAAAAAATGGAAAACGGAGATCTTTCACATGTGCTGGACCACAAAAGCAACGACGAAGTTGGCGCTATTGTCAATTCACTAAACAGCATGTCGTTTAATTTGGGGAGCTTGATGCACCGGGTATCGGTTCACTCCAAGAACATTAAAAATGCAGCGAACTCACTGAACAATGTGGCCCAGTCACTTTTCGCAAGTACAAGTGAAATGGGAGCAAAAACAAATGAAATAGCAACTGGAAGCGAAGAAATGAACCTCAGCCTAAGTGAAGTTACCAACAAAGCTGGAGAAGGCAGCTCAAATATCAATATGGTAGCAACAGCTGCAGAAGAAATGAGCTCGACAGTTGAAGAAATAGCACAAAATGCAGACCAAACCAGGGAAACCGTATCCAAGGCTGTCCGTCTGGTATCAGAAAGCAACGAAAGGGTTAATGATTTGGGTGTAGCTGCAAATCAAGTCAGTCAGGTGATTAACGTCATAAGTGAAATCGCAGAGCAAACCAAGCTCCTGGCGTTGAATGCCACCATAGAAGCATCCAGAGCTGGAGAAGCAGGAAGGGGCTTTGCCGTTGTAGCGAGTGAAGTTAAAGCTCTAGCGGCCCAAACCAATACGGCAACTGAAGAAATTAAAAGTAAAGTTGAAGCAATCCAGGTATCCAGCAACACAACTATTCGTGAAATTGCCGAAATAAATGGAGTTATGGAGGACGCCAACAACATGGTTTCCAATATTGCGGCTGCTGTGGAAGAACAGGCTGTCACAACCAAAGATATGGCCGAAAACATTACCATGGCAGCAGAGCATGTCAATGACGTCAATACAACTGTCACTCAAACCTTTGAAGTCTCCAATGGCATTTCAGAAGATGTTGCCAATATTGAGGAAGTTGGCAGCAAAGTCGACACCAATTCAAGACTGGTGCGCGACAGCGCCGATGAAATGAACCATCTGGGTATCGAACTTGCTGAAGCCATTTCCCAATTCAAGCTCTCTAAAGCCTCAGTTGAAGCAGCCGAATCTGCAATTAGACAAGATTCTGTCTAATGCTCGAGCGGTTTGTTTTCAAAAGCATTTCCCACAACTGAGATCGCTTGTGATGTGCTGTATTTATACAGATTTTTAAAAGCAAGGTTCTGTAAAACAACAGCGGCTTCCAGCGCAGGGATCGCAGGAGGCCGCCAATTCTTGGGTTGTCAGGCCTGTGCAAGGAACAACGTGAATGAGACCTGTACATGTTATTTGAGGGTCTTTGTTTTTTTATTGTGAGCGTTCAGGAGTTGTTTTTCGCTTTTAGAATATCTTGAACGGTATTCCGGGAACCCCAATTGCTGATTTTACTCTTATAATTAATCTCTTGTATTTCTTCAATTAAGCTAAACCCATGCAGCTGTGCCGCATTATGGGTACTGGCAACAGGCTGCTTGAGGTGAGGAATCTCCCGATTTGACTTCCTGTTTCCAAAATAGGGAAACGAGGCAAGCAAAAGGACCGCTGCGGCACCAAGTGCATAACGCCACGGGTGGCGCTCCTTGAATTCATGACCCACCATTTCCTGCTTGAGCTCTAACAGCATTTTATATTTCACCGTGCAGGCATCGCAATTCAGCATGTGATCGAGCATTTGCAGTCTTTCATCTTTGGTTATTTTTTGCTCAAGCAGTAAATTAAAATCTTCCAGGTTTAAATGCATGATAGCTCCGAGCCATTTTCTTTTTAATTCGGGTTAACAGATTTCTCACTCTCCCCTGTGAAACACCGATAAGCGACGCGATCTCATCGTAATTAAAACCTTTGAGGTGTGCTCTCACAATAAGCTGTTCCTCGTCATTCAGGTTGACAATGAGTTTCTCTAACTGATCATTAACCAGAAACCGCTCTTCATTTGTTTGATATCGCAAATGCGAGCCAATTCCCTCCAGTTCTTCTTCGCTTGTTTGAACGGAGGCGGTTTTCTCCGTTTTTCGAACTGCATCCCACAGGGTGGTTTGTACCGTTCTGTATAAATAAGACTTGAAATTGACCACCTGACTCTCATTATTTTTTAGCTGCGACCACAATTTAGTCCAAACATCCTGAGCAATGTCCTCAGAGTCCTCTTTCAAAGCACCTCCGTAATATTTATGTATGAGATGAATGACCAGCTTTTGATACTTCTTTACAAGCTCCTCAAATTCGTATGACATGAAACTCCTGCGGCAAACTGTTAACAACGGTTCCACTTAAAAGTAGATCTCATTATAAACGCGTTCGCAAAACCCACAGCCTGCCAAATAATTGTCTGAACACACGAGTACAATGACAATCGAACTCTAACAAGCTTGCCATGGCCAATGGTTTATACAATGGCATTTTCCAAAAAGCACTGGACTCCATAAAGAAACAGATTCCAGTGCTTTTTATTATTCCCCCCAAATTCAACAAATCATCCGTGTTTTTCTTCACTGAACTTGAAAAAGAAACCTCAGTTTGCCAACCTGACCACTTCTTTGCACATGCCGGAAATACCCTTAAACACATCGGCAGGACCAGGGCCCAGCATGTAGGCAGGCGTGCTGACAACCTTATTGATTTCATCTGTCACAAAAGAGTCTACATTGCAGATAATGTGTTCACACCCCATGGCTTCAATGGCTTCAATGGTGCCTGGATCAGAACCAATGGTGAGTTTGACCTTCGTGTGGGCGCCCAGAATTTTGGCAACCATCGCGGGAGCGATACACATCGCCCCAATGGGTTTCTTGGCAGCGTGACATGCATTGACCAAAGCGGCACAATCATCCAGAACGACGCAGTCAGGACCTTTAAAAGCCAGGTCACATAGGTTCTTGGCAACACCAAAACCACCCGCGATAACCAACGCGTCGAGATCTTCCACAGAAATATCTGATAAAGGCGTCACATTGCCCCTGACAATTCGGGCTGCTTCGACCAGCACATTTCTCGTCTCGTTCACTTCCTGTCCGGATTGGTGATCGATAACGTGGTGTTGTTTCATATCAGGTGCAATGGGAACAATTTGGACGCCTTCCTGTGCGAGCGCGATCAGGCCGCTAACAGCTTCTTGTATTTCTGCACCATCGAGAAATCCGCTTCCCGCTAACAAATATCCTACTTTCATGTTTCCTCCTTGTGATTCTGTATGAAGTGGACTGAAGTGAGATTTTAACTATTGTTCCTCTTTAAAAAGAGGGAAGGATTGGCAGAACGAGGTAACCTCTTGTTTGATCTCTTTAAGTTTGGGGTCTGTTCGCTTAACTGAGAGTGCCTGGGATATCCAATTTGCTATTTTCTTCATGTCGTCCAGGCCCATACCCCGCGAAGTAACGGCAGGCGTTCCAACTCGAATACCTGAGGCAATCATGGGTTTGTTGGTATCGAAAGGAATGGTGTTTTTATTGACGGTGATGCCTACTTTACCCAGTCTTTTTTCAACCATTCTACCGGTATTCCCCCGAACAAAGGTATCCACGAGCATCAGATGGTTATCTGTTCCACCGGAAACAATTCTAAAGCCCTGTTCTTCCAGAGCCTTGCTAAAGGCATCTGCATTGGCCACAACCTTTTTCATGTACTCTTTAAACTCTGGTTTCAGTGCCAGGCCAAAAGCCACAGCTTTGGCTGAAATAATGTGCATCAATGGTCCGCCCTGAACACCGGGAAAAACAGCGCGATCGATGTCTTTGGCGTATTCCTCTTTACATAGAACGATACCGCCGCGAGGTCCTCGAAGAGTTTTATGGGTGGTACTGGTCACAAAATCGGCATAAGGAACGGGGCTGGGGTGCAAACCGCAAGCTACCAACCCGGCGATATGTGCCATGTCGACCATAAAATAGGCCCCTACTTCTTTGGCAATACTGGAAAACGCTTCGAAGTCTAGGACGCGAGGGAAAGCCGAAGCACCGGCGATAATCATTTTAGGTTGACTGGCTTTGGCCAAGTCGCGGATTTTATCGTAATCCAGGTTTTCCGTTTCCTTTTCGACACCATAGGGAATCACCTCAAAATTCATTCCAGAGTAATTCAGGGGGTGTCCATGAGTCAAGTGACCGCCATGACTTAGGTCCATGCCCATAATGCGATCACCCGGTTTCAGGAAACCGAGGAAAACGGACATGTTTGCCTGAGCGCCAGAATGAGGCTGAACATTAGCGTGTTCCGCACCGAACAAACTCTTTAACCTCTGTATAGCCAGATCTTCTGCCACATCAACGTGTTGACAGCCTCCATAATATCTCTTCCCGGGATAGCCTTCCGCATATTTATTGGTTAAAACCGATCCCGCAGCCGCCAGTACGGCTGGATGAACGTAATTTTCACTGGCAATCAGTTCTAAATGATCTGTTTGACGTTGGTACTCGTCAACCAGTGCCTGACCGACTTCAGGGTCCACTTTTAACACATTTTCATACATTTTTTCCTCCAGTTATGCTTTTTCAATGGCAGATATCTGTTTCACACGTCTCGAGTGTCTGTCTCCTTCAAAGCGGGTATCCAGAAAGTGCTTGAGCGTGTGCAGGGCGACGCCTTCGCCAAGCGTTCGCGACCCCATGCAAAGGACGTTGGCGTCATTGTGACGCCGTGCCATTTCCGCTTCATAAGAGTTATGACAAAGAGCGGCTCGAATGCCCTTCACCTTGTTGGCTGCAATGGAAATGCCAATGCCCGTACCGCAAACCAGCACGCCTAATTCGGCCTCACCCGAACCCACCACGACACCTACCTTGGCGGCATACTCAGGATAATCAACGGATTTCAAACTGAAACAACCCTGATCCAGGACATCATATCCCAGATCTTTCAAGTATCGACCGAGCACTTCTTTTAAGGAAAAACCGGCATGATCTGAACCGATAGCAATTCTCATAAGCCCTCCAGACATACACAGTCATTATACAACAGGATCAGCCAGGTAATCTCTTTCATTTTTGAGATAATCCCGAAAAACGCAACTGCGACAGAACTACCATCACAACCGAACTTCAATGAGCTCCGTGCACTTTTGTACACCTACGGTTGTGGAGAAGGGCTATTTGAGCTTCCACACCTGTTTAGAGCGGCTCGTTTCGGAATCGATCACTTCCCGGAAGCAAAAAAGCCGCAACCTGCCTGGTTACTGTTATGCAATGAGCCGGTAACCCTGAAACGTCATTTACCCGGGGCTTATGCGTCGGTATTTCAAGCCCTTGTTCGATACACAAAGCTTTAACAGCACTCCTGTCTGACGCTCTTTTGATGTCCCGTGCTGATTCCAGCTTCATGAATCACAAGGAAAGGAGTCCATCCAGAGCTTGCGGCGTTCTATTTTGTGCCAAAGATCTTGTCACCAGCGTCGCCCAGTCCGGGAAGAATATAACCATTAGAGTTCAGACCGTCATCCAGAGCAGCTATGTAAATGTCCACATCAGGATGCTTTTTTTCCAGATTGGCTATGCCCTCTGGAGCCGCTACCAAAAAGATACCTCTGATATTTTTACATCCACTTTTCTTGAGCATATCAATTGCAGCAATGACACTGCCACCTGTGGCAAGCATAGGATCGAGAATAAGCGCGATTCGTTCATCCAGATTGGGAGCCATTTTTTCGTAATAGGCTACGGGCTCCAGTGTTTCTTCATTGCGATACAGTCCGACAACGCTGACACGCGCATTGGGAACTAGATCCAGGACTCCGGGCATCATACCGAGACCCGCACGCAAAATAGGCACAATGGTCACTTTTTTCCCTACAATGTGATCCACCTCCACAGGCCCGTTCCAACTTTCGATGGTAATGGTTTCTGTTTTAAGGTCTTTGGTTGCTTCATAGGTCAATAAACGACCCATTTCAGATGCCAATTCACGAAAGGCTTTAGTTGATATGTCTTTTTCGCGCATTAGTCCTATTTTGTGCCGTACCAGTGGGTGTTTGAGTTCATGTACCGTCATTTATGGCTTCCTCTATACTAAGTGTTTCTTGTTTAAGAATGTGTCACATCGGTTCATGGTAAATACCTTTTTTCAGGGATAATTGTCTGTGCTTAAAAGACAACCTTTCTCCTGTTTCCTTTTACAACGGAGCCTTTTCAAACCACCGCCATTGCGGAACTCACTCCCGGCCCCGCATCGGATTAGATCGGAAAGGAGCTAAGTTCCCCTTTTGATTTTACCGGCCATTTCATTGGATCGCGGCTCATCCTGCCGCGCAATAACAAAAGAAATGTCATAAAGAGAAAAGCATTTGCCCTTAACTCAAATGGACCCAGAGACAAGCGTTTCGTTGAAGCCCGTCTTGGAAGGGTCCATCTGGTTTGTTACTTGTCTTTTTCTCTTGCTTCAACAGAGGCAATCAGCCCTTCGATACCTTTGATATCAACTGAATCCAGCGCCTTTTCAAAATCTTCAAGAGAAACACCCTGGAAAGTCATAGAAACAATGACTCTTGAACCGATGATCACACTGACTTCACCCGATTGCTGCTCAAATTGATAGTTCCTGATCCCTTTGTTGCCCTTGTAGGTAAAGGTCTGTTCCAACTCGGTATCGGACTCTCTGTCGATTTCCATCGTGCTCCAACCGGCCATGCTCATGCCCACTATGCCCTGAAGTGAACCCGAATCGACGATTTCCAGGCTTAAAAAGGGTTTTTTGCCTCGAACGCCGTATTCACCTCTCGCTTCAGACACTTTCATACCCATAGCCGCATTCCTCTCTCCAAAAGCTTTGGTACGCTCGATACCCAATACCTTTTCCGGCAGCATTTTTTTAAGCTCTCTAAATCCAATGACCTTTACATTAGCAGCGACATGATTCATCTGCTGCATGGCTTGTTGCATTTCCTGCATAGCCTTTGCCATCTCTTCCTGTTCAGTTTGAGCAACTCCAAATGGGATGAGTAATAATAGAATGAAAATAAAACGTATCATCATGACCTCCTGTCAGAGTAAAAGTTAAAAACGAAGCATTGTAGCACAAAAAGGTTCTTTTATAAGCTCTAAAGACCTACAATCATAGAGTACAGAATGAAGTACGAAACAACAAAAAGGTATACGAAGTAAAACAACTCTTCTGCACTCCATCGAGGTAGCATATGATCAAACAAAGAATCAAACATTTACGTGAAAAAATGAAAGAAATGGATGTTCAGGCCTACTGGGTTCCCAGTACGGATCCACATCAAAGCGAATATCTACCCTTATGCTGGAATAGGCGCGCATGGCTGAGCGGGTTCGACGGATCCGCGGGTGACTTATTGATTACAGACACATTTGCCGGACTTTGGACCGATTCAAGATATTTTCTCCAGGCAGAGAGCCAGTTAAAGGGAACCGGAATTGACCTTATGAAAATGGGCCAGCCAAACACACCAAGCATTGAACAATTCGCAAAGCAAAACCTGAAAGGACGGCTTGCTATTGACCCCCGCCTTTTATCTCCGAAAAGCGCAGCCTCTCTCGTCAAAGAACTGGGTGCAGACAGAGTGGCCTTTTTGGAAGACAATTTGGTTGACACCATCTGGACAGATAGGCCGCCCATACCTCAAGATCCAATTGAAGCTCATCCAGTCGCTTTCTCTGGGAAATCGACCGCGCAGAAACTGGACGACGTTTCCAGGGAAATGGCCAAAGTCCATGCGGACTACCACGTTGTCACGCAACTGGATGCCATCGCCTGGCTATTCAACCTCAGAGGATCCGATGTGGCCTATAACCCCGTTTTCATTTCCTACGCACTGATTGGTAGAGAAGAAGCCTGGCTGTTCGTTCCACCGGGAAAACTCTCTCAAGAGGTCAAAAGCACCCTTCCCGACAACATCACAGTCTGTAACTACAGTGATTTTGGATCCAAACTGCAAGCAATAACGAAGGGTAAAAGGGTTTTAATTGACTCCGATTCTGCCAATCAATGGATTGTTCAGAAACTCGACCAAGCAATTATCTGTAAACAAACCAGCCCTGTCACCCTCATGAAAGCCAAAAAAAATGAAGTGGAACTGGAAGGTTTCCGTCAGGCTCATATCAGAGACGGTGCGGCCATGGTGAAATTCCTGATCTGGCTTGAACAAAACGTACCCACAGGTACCGTTACAGAAATAACCGCATCCAACAAACTGGCCGAGATCCGGTCAAAAGGCAAAAACTTCAAGGGCTTGAGTTTTAACAGCATTTCAGGATACGCCTCCAACGGCGCTATTGTGCACTACCGAGCGACCAAAGCCAGTGCTAAAACCCTTATGCCCGAAGGTATTTATCTCATCGATTCAGGCGGGCAATACCTGGATGGAACAACCGATATCACGCGAACAGTGTCACTGGGCAACCCCACTGCTGAACAGAAAGACTGTTTCACCCGTGTCCTTCAGGGACATCTGGCCCTGGCCAACGCGCAATTCCCCGCAGGAACCTGTGGCCCTCAGCTGGATACTCTCGCAAGAAAGCCGCTGTGGGATATCGCTCTGAATTACGGACACGGAACCGGTCATGGAGTGGGATCGTTTCTCTGCGTTCACGAAGGCCCACAGGCTATCAGCTACTACCGTGGGGCAGGAGTACCACTTGAAGAGGGTATGGTGGTTTCCAATGAACCAGGCTACTACAAAACAGGCGAGTTTGGTATGCGCATTGAAAACTTGATCTATGTTCAAAAAGCTGAATCCAACCCGAGCGACCCCTCCGATTTCCTGTGTTTCGGGAACCTGACTTTGTGCCCTGTCGACCTGAAACTCATTCAAACTGATCTGCTCAGTTCAAAAGAGCGCAGCCAGCTCAATACCTACCACCAAAATGTGAAAAGAGCTCTGACGCCCTTGCTGAATGAAAGTGAACGTCAATGGCTTGAAAAAGCTACGGCACCCATTTGATTGTAACGCTTAGTCATCGCACAACATCGGGTAGAAGGCAGGCTCGCGCCTGCCGTCCGCCCACACCGCCGGACACACAGTTCCCCACCACGGCCATTTGTAACCTGCCAACAAGTTGTCCAGCTCCCATCTTTAAGATCTCTTGAGCTTGAGACACCATGTCCTCCGGACTCTTTCCTTCTTTTCCGGCATCTGGTTTTGAGATTTCATGCATCTTGCTGCCTCTCCTTCGCCAGAAATCATCAAAGCACCTCTCCTTTGATTGCGTTCACGCCTTTGAAGCCCAAGCAACAGCTTTATAATCTGCCCCCTTTGACCGCTCGGGAACCTCCCCGTTTCAATCCTGAAATAACTGATACCGGGAAAACAAACCCCGGGGCGGTGTTTTTTGTCAACAGCCCGCACTGTCTCATAAGTAATCCAGTTGAACACTTTCTATGGAGAAGATTGACTGATGTGATTGCCTATGAACGAGAGAGGAAAATGGACACATCAACTGGCTCGGCGTTAAAGGGATACACGGTTATGTTGAACAAATCAGACCTTTTCCGTTTGAGCCAGCGGAAGGCAAGCCAGGGAATCCACGCCCTCCGAAGAGGGCGAATACTTAGAAAACAGAATACATATTAGTTTCAATCCACATCTTTATGGCAACAAATGCAAAAGATGATGGAGGCATTATAAGAACAAAGGAGGCTTTGCTAATCTGCGATGACAGGGATTGATTTTTCTCTGTTTTTAAATACACTTATCCTGGTAAACACATCTTAACTTCTATTGTTTGTTTGTCTTATGGGTCTTTTAGGTCATGCCTGTGGCAAACCATGTCATTCTTTCCTCCTCATAATAAGGTATTTTGCGATATACGCAGTTCCAGTCTTCTGCTGCCAGTCAACAGTTTCCCTGCCAGGCGTATTAAAAAGGCTCTGATCGTTTTGGGTTCCCATTTCCGCAACTCCTTTTTCCCACTGCAACAAGGTGTTATACGCCAGAATCGAGGCCTGAAATAAAGATGCGTTGGCTAAAAAACAATCTGTTCTTATCTTTCCCAAAGCCATTTGATTTTTGGCTTCTTCTATCCACGTTTCACATGTAGCCCGTTGACATAGGTTTAATGCACTTTCCACGGTGTCCAATTCTTTTGCTGTAAGAATGCCTTTGCGAACGGCTTCGTTCCAAACCTTTTGTCGACAAAGGTGGTTCACGGTTTCCAGCTGAACAATACCGGCGTGAGTCATCTTTTTGCAGGTACCGCTAAATGTCGTTAAACCTGTATTCCCGGATATTAGTAACGATGATTCGATATAAATCTATTTTTTACAATCTTTAACTCGGTTTTTTATAAAAAATACTCGTTTCAATACTGGAACCTGTAACGAGACGCGAGGTCTAGGTTGACCATGGTTTTAAATCTACTAAAGCATTTATTTTCATGTTGTTTATGCTTTTTCATGCGTGCAAAAGACATCACCTCGTTATAATTTTTCGGGAATGCAGGATGAAACCTGATGCGATTTAAAAACTGTGCGGCTAGAATCAGACCTGCTTGGGAAGAAGCTTTCTTGTTTCCGTTAATATTATGAAGTTTGGGGCTGGATTAAATTGTTTTTTTACTGTATTCTTTTTCATGAAAGTGTGAAATTACCTTTTTAGTTAATTAAGATCTAAACTATAGTAAATTATTATACTTATTTCTTTTTTAAGCGACCTGAATCCTGAACTTTACAGGATTTAGTTAACAATAATGTATGTGTCATGAAGAATCAAAAAACCTACATAGCCCACGCCCGAAAAACAAAAACTAAAGCATGGGAAATACAGACGGTTGAAGAGCATTTAGAGTCAACCGCTAAACTATGTAAGGAGTTTGTTCAAAAATTTGACCATGGAGAATGGGGCTATCTTTCTGGAAAATGGCACGATCTAGGAAAATACCTTTGTAGGTTTCAAAAACATATTCGTGCTGCTTCTGGTTATGATGAGGATCTTTTTGATCCAGGAAAATCTGACCATAGTTCATCCGGTGCTATTTTGGCGTTTCAGAAGTTACAAGAGGTCGGGTATTTGAGTTCTCACGCATCGCTTATTTCTTATGGAATAGCCGGACATCATACAGGATTGTTAAACTGGTCAAAAGAGCCTGGTTTTACAGGAAACATGGAAAGTCGGCTAAAAAAGACAGAACTTCTGGAGGAAATCAAGAATTTTCTCTCTTGTGATTGTCCTGATATTCCCACAACCCAACTCTGTTATGGAAAATTAAAGCCCAAATATCTTCACATCTGGATCCGCATGGTTTTTTCCTGTCTCCTTGATGCGGACAGACTTGATACCGAGCGTTTTATGACTCCTGAAAAGTTTCAGTTGAGAGGTGGGTATCCAGCCATTAAAGAACTGAAAGCCAAGTTTTCAGAATATATGAAAAAAATGACCGTTTCTGCGGAACCCTCAGAAATCAACCAAATTCGAAACAAAATTCAGTCTAAATGTATAAGTCATGGTAAATCTCAAACCGGAATATTTTCGATCACTGTTCCCACAGGAGGCGGGAAAACCCTTGCTTCCATGGCTTGGGCTCTAGAGCATGCCATACTTAACAACAAAGACAGGATTATTATTGCCATACCGTTCACCAGTATCATTACCCAGACAGCACAGGAGTATCGCAAGATCTTTGGAGAAGAAAATATTATAGAACACCATAGCGATATTAAGGAAGACGAGGAGGATTATCGCAGCATAAAAAGACGCCTGGTTGCGGAGAACTGGGATGCTCCCATTATCATCACAACGAATGTACAGCTATTTGAATCTCTATTTTCTGCCAGAACATCTCGCTGCCGTAAGTTGCATAACATTGTCAACAGTGTGATTATCCTGGATGAGGCGCAGATGCTTCCGGCCATGTTTTTGAAACCTGTGTTGACCATGCTCAAAGGGCTTAAGGATTGCTTTAATGTTTCTGTATTGCTCTCTACGGCGACTCAGCCGGCTTTTGTTGGGGAAATTGGACATGGAAAAAACGCTTTTTGGGGATTTTTAAAGGATGAAGTGGTTGAAATTGCAGGTGATGTTGCTGAATTAGCAACAAAACTAAAACGAGTCCGTATTAAAATATCAAAAGATAAAACTGAATCCTGGGAAAGTGTCGCTGCCAAAATACAGAAATATGATCAGATCCTCTGCATTGTCAATACCCGAAAGGACTGTTACGAACTGTCAAATTTGCTTCCAAAAAGAACTATCCATCTATCTCGAACCATGTGTTCCCAGCATCTTGAAGAAACTTTGGATTCTATCAAAGAAGCTCTGAGGCAGGGGCGGCCTGTTAGGGTGGTAAGTACCCAGTTAATTGAGGCTGGTGTAGATTTGGATTTTCCCGTTGTTTTCAGGGCTTTTGCCGGACTGGATTCCATCGTTCAGGCAGCAGGGCGATGTAATCGGGAGGGCAAACTGGGTAAGTTAGGCCGGGTTTATGTTTTTTTTCCTCCCAAGGCTGTTTCGGTGGACTTTCTCCGTAAGGGCTGTGATGCCATGACAGAGCTCTTATCCCTTTCCCCTAAAGATTTTACTAATCCTGAGCTTTTTACCCGATATTTTGAACTGCTATATGCCAAAGTCCTGGATTTTGATAAAGCCCATGTTTATTCACGGTTGGAGAGAGATGCACAGGAACTGAAATTCCAATTTGCAGAAGTTTCCAGGGATTTTAAATTGATTGAAGATGATTCAGTTCCTGTTTTTGTGACATATGGGGATGGGATTGATCTTATAGAGTTACTCCGAACAAAAGGACCGGATAAATCTCTTTTAAGAAAACTTCAACGCTACTCTGTGGCATTGAGAAAAGATGATGTGAAAAAAGCCTGCAAGATGGGACTGATAGAGGATGTTTGGGGCTTGTGGGTTCAGGCTACAGACAGTTTTTATGATAAAAATACAGGAGTTCATATTGACGATGAATGGGTTTGTGAAATCTGTTAGAGGAGAGGTCTATGGAATATACAAATAATGAATTCTGTCTTGAAGTATGGGGTGATTACGCCTGTTTTACCCGGCCAGAAATGAAGGTGGAACGGGTAAGTTATGATGTGATTACTCCTTCAGCAGCCAGAGGTCTATTTGAAGCTATTTTCTGGAAACCGGCAATTCACTGGAATATTACAAAAATCGAAATTCTGAATCCCATCAAGTGGATTTCTGTCAGAAGGAATGAAGTAGGCTCTACCATGAGTTCCAGAGGTAAGGAAATATTCATAGAAGATAAGCGGCAGCAAAAAGCCGGTCTGTTTTTGCGGGATGTTCGCTATCGCCTGTATGCAGAATTGGAATTTATTCGCCCGGCAAAGCGCAACAATCCTGAGCAGCAACTTCAACTTGAGCAAATGGATGAAAACCCGGGAAAGTACAATGCCATATTTGAACGAAGGGCTACAAAGGGTCAATGTTTTAATCAGCCTTACCT
>PDWI01002767.1_pt1 | contig 38298 bp, 31 predicted proteins | sample 1430891 | NCBI WGS metagenome assembly PDWI01 (sample SAMN01162508, study PRJNA174530) | Oral metagenome, whole genome shotgun sequencing project. | biome: Marine environment; feature: Marine mammal; material: Swab sample of the gingival sulcus; isolation source: swab sample of gingival sulcus... | reverse complement strand
CGATAAGCCGACCACTTCCCTCCTACCACACTCCATCTACAAGCCGAATGTTGAACAATTTTTTCGGAATCGTCATTTAAGCTATTTTCTTGATGCACCACTTGAAAATTAGAACGAGCGAAGTCTAAATCTTGAGTTTGAATATCCGTTTTAAAATACTTATTTACAGTTGATAATACAGATTCTTTCTCTGCCTCCGAAATCGGATTTTGCATTTCTGTTGGTATTAAATCGGTGCTAATATACACCTTAGTCCCGATAGGAACAAGCGTTAAAAACTGCCCTTGGTTAAAAGGCAGATAAACTGCATCCTGAATATTTAACTTTGCTCTATCTAATACCAAATAATTTCGCTTAACAAGGCGAATAGGCACCTCAAAAGCATCCCGAACAGCCTTTTCAGAACGATACGAGAGTACATTTACAAGCGTTCTTGTTTTAAGCTGAAAAGCTTCTCCACTAAGTCTGTCCGACAGGCTTAAAACGACCTCACTATCAGTATTCTCTGAGATATTACCACATGCTATATCATTTAAAGCATAAGCTCCTAATTTTAAAGATGTTTTAATCAAATCCATTGTCAAACGCCCTTGCTTAGCTCGGTTTCCATAAAAGAAAAATCCGCCTTTTAAACGCTCCGGTTTTATAATCGGATAGGCTTCTGTCAGTTTTTGTTTATTGAGATAATAATGGGTGTAATAAGGGCGTTCCGCATTGGTAATCTTATCGTACAGCGACAATTTAAAAGCATTTGATAAGCGACTCTGAGCCTTACAAATCGGCTTTAATATCTTTTGATGATAGACAATATGGGGTGCATTCTTTATCAAAATTCTTTGCTCCTGCCCCTCTTTGCTTTTATGGATTCTAATATCAGGAAAGACTGAAGCCTCCGTTCCAAAGGAAAAATCGTTTTTCTCAATCAAAATTGCTTTTAGTCCTCGGGAAACCGCATCTAACAAAATTCCGGCTCCTAATACGCCTCCTCCCAAAATAGCAATATCAAACTTATTATCTTTGAAATCAGATAAATAACCATATCTTGTTTCTTTGTTAAATCCCTGCATATCTACCTAAAAATATAGAATTGTAAAAGTAACTTTTTTTGAACTTGAAAAACAGTATCGTAAAACAGAATCTTTGTTTTAATGATTTTTAACCTTTATTTACCCTAGATTTATTAGATTTGTGTCGATTTCAAGTGTAATGCCCCCTACTCGAGAAAGGCTTGTAAGGTTTACATAGAAAAATCAAATCAGATATAAACAAGAGAGATCAATGATTTATTTAAAAAAAATAACCGAACTATTAAAGAAATATATTTTACAAAAATGGTGGGTTCCACTATTATTGTTCCTCTTGTCATCCTTTATCTTCTTAATATTAACCTTTTCAAAAAATCAACTCCTTTTAGATTTATCGGACTTTTTCTTTATCTTCTCTTCCGTCATTTTACTAATCGCAGGGACTTGGCAACTGATTAAAGGCAAACGACATATAGGTCTGCTACAGTTAATCATTTTATTGATTGGTTTTGTGCTTGTGATATTTGCATCAGCTTTTATATTAATACTTACATCACACAAAGATTCCTCAAAAAACGACTTAAAATTGCAAGAAGATGTTGAATTAAAACATTCTATCAACTTAAAATCAAGTGAAAGAGAAAATTTTGAGAAATTTCAACCGGATAGTGGTCAAGAAGAAATCTCGTTTCAATTTCATAATTCTTCCCAAGCTAATTCACAGGAATATAACTCATAAACAAAACCTGATAAAGCAGAGCTCCTAAAAAAACGTAATATATTATAAATAAAAGAATTATCCCTAATCACAAACAATCAAAAAAAATCCAGTCTCATATTTTTGGACTCCATTACATATTTTAAACATATGAAATGAATTATGTAGTAAGAGGTTGGATACATAAAAAACATCGAAAAAATGAAAGATATTAAAGAGCAAGAAAAACAATCGCATAAAAACTGTTGCCAAGCACAATCTCCTATAAATATCGTCTTAAAAAATGTTCGAGAAGATAAAACATTAAAGGCTCCTGTTTTTAATTACGAAAAATCAAAAATAGAAATCACCAACGATAAAGGCACTTTTCTGTTTAATGTTAATGGGAACAACAGCATTACAGTTAATGATAAAGAATATCCCTTAATTCAGTTTCATTATCACGCTTTAAGCGAACACACGCTAGATGACAAACACGCTATGCTAGAATTGCATTTTGTGCATCAATATTCGGAGACAGACTATGTTGTTATTGGGGCAATTTATAAAGAAGGGGCAGAAAATGCCTTCTTAAAAAAATATTTGGAAAAAATACCTGTAAATCAAAGTAGCTACAGCCCTAACGAACTGGTCGATTTATTCGAGATGCTGCCTAAAAACAAAAATTATTACAATTATCAAGGCTCTCTTACCACGCCACCTTACTCCGAAGCTGTTAATTGGTTTCTTCTGGAAGAACCTATAGAGGCTACTAAAAGTCAGCTAGAGCAATTTGCAAAAATACTGAATAACAATTTTAGAAGTCTGCAAGATTTAAACGGTAGAGAAATCAAATTTGTAAGGGAACAAGAACACTTTAAAGCTTAAAGTCGTGTTTTAAATAAGTTTTATCAAAAAAGAACATTCTTTAAATATGGTTTATTAAATTTGCGTCAATTAAAATTTAGGAAACGGTACAATAGGTCGGTTCCGGATTTATGTAAATTGAAATGAACCAAGCAGAATGCAAAAGAAGTTTTTTCTAAATCTATTATTGTTACTTTTTCTGAACCTTTTGGTCAAGCCATTTTGGATTTTCGGAATCGAAGTTAATGTCCAAAATGCGGTCGGAGAAAGTACGTATGGATTTTATTTTATCATACTGAACTTGTCTTTTGTACTGAATATTCTTCTAGATTTAGGCATTACCAATTACAATAATAAAAACATAGCCCAGCACCAATTTCTGCTTCAGAAACATTTGGGGAACATTATTGCCATTCGGCTCATTTTGTTTATTGTTTACGCTATTGTTGTTTTTTCGGTCGCCTTTTCCCTCAACTACGACAGCTATAAATTATACATACTGAGCTTATTAGTTTTCAATCAATTTTTATCGTCTTTTATTTTATACTTACGCTCAAACCTAAGTGGTTTACACCTTTTTAAAACCGACAGTCTAATATCAGTCTTAGATAAAAGCTTGATGATTATAATTTTAAGCGTTCTTCTTTGGGGCAATATTACTTCAGAACCCTTTAAGATAGAGTGGTTTGTTTATGCTCAAACAGCATCTTACGCCATCACTTTTTTAATTACATTGATTGCGGTTTTAAGGAAATCGGGCAGAATAAATATACACTTCGATAAAATGTTTTTTTATGCCTTTTTCAAGCAAAGTTACCCTTACGCTTTGTTAATCTTCTTAATGGCATTTTACAATCGCTTCGATTCAGTACTGATAGACGCTCTTTTACCCGACGAAAAATCGCAAGTTCCGGAGTTTATGACCGGACATTTTCAAGCCGGAGTGTATGCACAGGCTTATCGTATTTTGGACGGTATTTCGCAGTTTGGTTATCTGTTTGCGGTCTTGCTTCTTCCCATCTTTGCCAGAATGATAAAGCTTAAAGAAAACTTAGGCGGGATGGTGCTCTTATCTTACTCGTTGATTATCGTTCCTGCGGTGATTATTACTATCTCCAGTTCGGTTTACAGTCAAGAAGTTATGAGTCTGTTATACGAAGATGGCACAAAATACTCTGCTCCCATTTTCTCAGTGATTATTTACGGGTTTATCGCGATTTGTACCACCTATATTTTCGGAACGCTATTAACTGCCAATGGAAGCTTGAAAGCCCTAAATATTATGGCTCTATTCGGCATCAGCATCAATATTTTAGTCAATTTACTTTTAATTCCGAACCTGAAAGGCTTAGGAGCGGCTTATTCCAGCTTGATAACCCAAAGCATTACCGCCATTGTTCAAGTGGCAATCGCCTACCGCGTATTTAAGTTGAACATCAACTATACCTTTATTTTTAAGATGATAAGTTTGGTAGCTCTAACTTACTTTTTGGCATTGTTTACAAAGTCGTACTTCGATACTTTCTTATATGCCTTCGGAATTACAATAGCGGTCTCGACAATATATGCGATGAGCATTCGGCTACTGCACTTAAAGGGCTTATTAGCCATTATAAAAGACAGTCAATCAAACGATTAATCCGCTAAACGTATGGATAAGATTTGAACTTTAAAAAGTAAGTCCTCTCCGGCGTATGGATGATTCATATCTACTAAAACCTCTTTATCGGTTACTTCAACCACAAAAGCATCTTGCAGTTCTTGACCATCTGCGTCCAAGGTTATTAGAGCTCCATCATAGATTATTTTTGAATCAATCTTACCTTTTTCGTTATAAAACAAATCGATAGGTAAATTTTTCAACAAACCGGCATCATACTCTCCAAAAGCCTCGTCCTTAGACAATACAAACTCTAAAGTATCTCCCGCTTTTTTCCCCATCAAATGCTGCTCAAAACCTTCGGGCATTTCTTCGGCACCCATCAAAATTTCTAGAGGATTAGACTCACTAAAGGATTCAATAACCTCATCATCCCCTACAAAATACATTTTATAAGAGAGCTCTACCAAACAATTTTCCGTAATATTCATCTTTTTTTAATTTGAGCGATTCGATTTATTGTCGTTATTCATAATGACAGAAGTTATAAATAACACCACAACGGAGGCGATAAAAACAACAAATAATGATTGTGCTGTTTTCCAAAACACTCTTTCTAACTGAATTACGTCCCAAATCGCTAATATGGAAATTCCGGTAACAAAAATAACCATCCCTATTAGCAAATACGAGACTATCTTTCTTGCGAAACTGTTCATTTTGAAACTTCTTTAATAATTTGGGCTAATTTAAGCATTTTATACCAATATCGACCTTAAAGCTAGCAAGCTAAAAGTTAAAAGTTTGTAAAATTGAATACCACGATTGATAGTTTCAAAAAGCGTTAGCCAAACCTCGGCTCAACGAATGGATACAGAAACAGTAGTCACATAAGCACATCAACTTTCACTCTCTTTCTTCACTTGCTCTTCAATTTTTCTAAGCTGTTCAATCTTATTTACCTGACGTGCATTTCGTGCTGTTTCAGTGTAATACTGATGCGACTTTAAGAAACTTACTTGTATTTTGTTCCAACTCGCAATATTGTCTATTCTGCCGTGCTCAAACATCTCCAAATAAAGTTTATGAGACGTTGGTAAAAAGTCGTCTCTACCCAGATAATCCAAATCGGCATCGCAAATTATTTCCTCTAACTTATTTCTAGGTTCCGGAGGAAACTTAGTTGCAAAAATCAGTTCAGAAATGATTTCTATTTGTTTAGGCGTGTAATAATAGTTCGGCAGAATATCTTTTGCAAAGATAATTCCTTGCTCCTCGTGGTCTAAGAAACTAACCGTATGTCCCAAATCGTGAAACAGAGCTGCTGTTTTTAACAATATCATTTCCTCGTCTGTAACGCCCTCGCCAATACCAATAATTTCTACTTGATTAACTACATCAATTGTATGTTTTACATTATGATAGTACAAACGTTTGTCAAGCCCTTTCTCCAATTTTGTTAAGATTAAATCTTCCAAATCGGCAAAACGAATAAACTGCATCTTCAACAGAAACTTATCGTTAGGGACAATTCTCTTATAATCTGAGGCATATTCAAATTTAAGTCCTTTTACAAAATACATTTTCATATTCCCCTTATACTTAACCGGAATCGTGCCTCTAAAATCACAATCAAAGAAAGCCGATACCAACTCGTAAGTGGAGTGAGAAATGTTAAGATGCCCAACCTTTCCATAAGACTCCATACGACTGGCGGTGTTAACCGTATCTCCCCAAATATCGTAAGTTAGCTTTTTAGACCCAACAATACCTGCTATAACAGGTCCAGTATGCACCCCAAAGCGAATCCCCCACTTATTGCCCGAATGCTTCTGAACCTCCTTAGCATAATGAATCATCTGCAAGCCTGCTAAAACGACATCTACCGGATTAGTTCTGTTCTTATTCGGAATCCCTCCTGCACACATATAAGCATCGCCTATTGTCTTGATTTTTTCAATACCATACTTTTCTACAACATTATCAAAACGCATCACGTATTGATCTAACTCATCTAGAAGAATATCTGGACTCAAATCTTCTGATATTTCAGTAAAACCTTGTATATCAGAAAATAAGACCGTAACCATTTCGTATTTCTTTCTAGATTTTCGTCCCTTAGCTTGAAGTTCTTTGGCTGTATCTTCCGGTAAAATACTTTTTACCAAATCCTCCGCCCTCTCCTTTTGTTTAACAATTTCTTCGGTCTTTTCTCCGATAATTCTCTCCAACTTATACCTTTCCTTTTGATATACAAATGCTCGATAACGGAAAATTAAATACACCAACAAGGCGACCAGCAAGAAATATGAAAGGAAAGCCCAAACACTTCTGTAATAAGGAGGTTCTATTTTAAAAGTAAGACTTATAGGCTCAGTTACGACATCGTAAATATTTTTGGAACGAATATGAAGGGTATATTTCCCCTCTTTGAGTCCAAAGTACTGTTTTGTACCACTTGCTTGCCAGTTAGACCAATAATCTTCCAAGCCCTCCAACCAGAATTGGAACATCACATCGTCCTGAGGTTGATAAGAGTCCGTACCTGCTTGAATTTGAATACCATTAAGCTTATAAGGTAACTTAATTTTGTCTAAAGTATTAAGCGAAAAAGGATTTACAATAGAATCATAACCAAAAGTCAAGCCTCTTATCACTGTTTTATAAAGATTCTTCTTGGGATTGATATTTCTAATATCGAAACGTATTAGCCCATCTATAGAACCAAACCAAACCACTGTATTGTCTTCTACATAAATAGATTCTACGGTATAATCTTTAATTTGATTAAACATTTGCGTTACCGTAACAAAAGAATCTCTCCTTGGAATATAATACTCTAAACCTGTCAGATAGGTATAATTATTGCTTTCTCCCGAACTAAACCAAAGGTTCCCTCTATTGTCTTCCACTAAAGGATAATACCATCTACTATCTAAAGAATCTACCAAATAACGTTTTATAAATTGATTTTTACTCGAATCGTAAACAAACAGCCCTAATCTTGTAGAAAAAAAGATACCTTTTCTAGTTTTAAAAACATCAACCCATCTATGATTTTTGGGTAAGCCATTTGATTCTTTATACTGCGTAATGCTTGTATCTCTGCCTCTTTCAGCCTTAAAATTGACATAAAAAAGACCTTCGTAATCTGTTCCTACCCATAAATTACCGTCTTCGGTTTCTGCTAAAGAACGAGCCGACTTATTGAAGCCCTTCAAGCGTCCTGAAAGCTCTAGAGTATCTCCCTTCTCTTTTAAAAACACAACGCCTTTTTTGGTTGCTGCAAAAATGGTATTTTCAGAATTATCCGACATCACTAACTTTTGAGATACCAAACAAGAAACCTTTTTAGCCGTATTACCATCCAACTCGTAAATACCATTCTCGTTCGTAACAAATAGCTTTTCATCTGTTTTAAGGAAACTCTTGCATTGTTGATTAATCCCCGAAACTTTAATAAACTTAACCACCTCGCAATCATTTCTGTTAAAATCGGAAAGTCCCCAATACACCCCCTGCGAACTTGCTACATAAATCTTTTCTCCATAACGAATGACATCGAACAAAGCCCCCTGAATCCCATAATCTTTATCGAAAACTGTAAAAACAGATGGGAAATTCAACACACTAATACCATTGTTAAGAGCCAACCATAAATTCTGATTATCATCCACATAAATAGACCGTACATCATTATCTAACAAACCATTAGACTGATTAATATGCGTTATCATTCTTCCTAAAGAATCTAAAACAACCAACCCACAGCTCTCCGTTCCAAAAGCAAACATTCCATTAGGAAGGTAGGTTCCAACACGAATTTTATTTGAACGTAATAACTTTTCTACTTGATTTTCAACGGTCTTTAAATGTTTAAAATCACGGTCGTATATATCCCACCGCCCCTCTTTTGAGACGATTAAATATTTGTCTTTGAAAGGGAAAATATCATCAATATCGTTGAACTCTAAAAAATTAATTGGAGATATTTCATATTGAGCCAAATCAATTTTAAACAGCCCATCTTTTAATAACACAATAGGATCTTTCCCAACAAATATCTTAACAGGGTCGTTCTCAACCGTTATAAGGTGTTCGGTATTTAAGGCAGAATCTACTACAAAAACATGAGGGGGAGCATTAACAATAACGGCATCGCCAATGGTCAACATTTGTTGTACCCTCTCAAACTCAAACCCTGCATCTGTAAGCGTTTTAGACAAGTCTCTAAATTGCATTTCGCCTTTTCGACCAAGCTCTAATAGACCAAAAGTTTTATAAGCACCGGCAAAAACCAAACCTTTCTCTGTCTTACATAAAAGAGGTGAACCTATTAAATTCAAATACTTCCAATATTCTCCGTCGAATTGCATTATTCCGTTTAAATTACCAAAATAAGTAAGCCCATTAGTATCCTGAACTACAGAGAAATTCTGATTTTCGTGACGGTAATTCTTAACAGTATAATTATCTATAAAGGGCTTTCCAAACTCAGAAACCTGAGCATTAACACTATTTAAAAAAAAGAAAGCTAAGACAACGGCTATTTTGGTTCTTAAAGACATATTTCTTTGTTTTCTAACAAAGATAATAAATTGTATTGAATTTATCTGTTAAGTTTATCCCTAATATGAATTCGGGATAAGATTTCCCTCACAGAAATTCACTTTTTTTAGAGTTGTGCTAAAAATCACATCCGCTTAATCTCCTCGCTACCGGCGGTCTTTTTTCGAATACCCTCACGATACTTGTTGAAATTGTAGGTAACAGAAAACCGAATTAAAGTTTGGTCGAAATCTTGTTCGCTATAAGACTCAAGCCTTCCAAAACGGTCTCTCCAAATCATATCGGCATAATGATAAAACATAAGAGATAGTTTCAACTTTTTATCGAAAAAAGAGGAATTTACACCGAGTGAAGCAGTATAAGTCTTTTCATAAGAGGTCATTAAATCTTCGGAGGGACTCGAATAATAAAAGTTCCCAAACAAATTAATGTTATCACTAATTGTAAAATCATTATTCAGATACACGTAATACGACAACTTATCAACCGTCCGGTTCTTCCCCAAATACATAATTTTCGTATAAGGTTGCTCCATCCCCACCCCATAGGTCAGTTCCCAAAACTTAAACGACGTATGGTAATTAACATCGGCACTAAAATTCTCCGCCTTATCAATATTGATACTTTTATACACAACAATATCAGGATTTTGCTCATCGTTTAAGGCGGTCATCATACGTCCCTTGTGGGTTCTTGTATAATCTAAGGACAAAAATACCGACTCAAATAAGCCAATACTGAAACTGACATTGTGGTCAATGGTCGCTCTCAAATCCGGATTTCCCACACTATACGAAAGTGAATCTATATAAGAGCGAGAGCTACTCAACTCCCCAAAAGAGGGGCGGTCTATGGTCTTGCTATAAGATAAACTCAAGTTTACATCTTCGCCAATATCTCTAGATATGTTAAAAGAAGGAAACCACCCTGAGTAAGAAGTATCTAAGACACTACTACTCGATTTTAAGATGTTTCTATCGGTATATTCGTAACGCAAGCCCGCCTCGAAACGCCAATCTTTTATCGTTTTAGACGCCAACAAATACCCCGCACCTATCTGATTGACAGACTGATGCTCCGTTTGATAAATCTGAGCTTGCATGATTTTATCTGTTCCGATAACCTTTCCATCATCTTCTACAGCCGAAAATTTAAGTCCTATTTCCAAAGGAATGGTTTTCATCAAAGCGGTTTTAAAATCTGTTTTAACACTGTAAATATGATAATTAGATTGATTATTAAGGTGCATTTTCTGTCGAGTTGTGGTATTTAGATTTCTCTCCAAAATTTCACTTATATCCTCCAGATTCCTTTGGGTATAATCCCCCATCACTTGCAATTTATTCAGGCTGTCTATCTTAAAAGTATAGTTTACATTATAGGTTGACAAACAACTTTCATCCTCGGTCTCACTATAAACCAAACGCCTTATTTCCGGGAGGTTCGTCTTTTTAATTTGTTGCCGAATGTCTTCTTTATTAGTTGAATTGGACAAATAAGTAGAATACTGAAAACCAAGCTCTTGCTTCTTTCCCACCTGTTGAACAATACTTGCAAAAAGGTTATTCCGAAGCCCCTTATTCAATCTATCCGATTGATTTTGATTGAGAATCGTATAATTGGGTTGCGTATTGTTTTCGTAGGCATCTTCAAAGACTTTAGATTGTGTCAAGATATAAGAATAATTAAGCGATATTTGTGTTTTATCCCACTTACTATTTAAGTCTAAACCAATAACATTGGAATATTTTCTCGCAAAAAAACTACGATTAAAAACCTGCAAATTGACACGGTCTTTAATCTCCTTTTTGGTCTTGATATGAACCACCGATGTGGTAGAAGCATCGTACTTAGCCGAAGGGTTACGGTCTATCTCGATGGTTGCTATGTCATCGGATTGTAAACTTTGATATTCCGACGGATTACGCACTTGCCTCCCATTGATAAAAACAAGCGGTGTTCCCCGTCCAAAAACGCTAAGTGTCTCGTTGGTGACCTTCAAGCCCGGTGTTCGTTTAAAAACATCCATTAAAGTTCCGGCATCGCTTAGAGAGCTTCCCTGAACCTCAAGCACTATTTTCCCGGCAACTTGCTTAATTTTAGGACGTTTAGCTTTTACAACAACATCGTTTAAAACATTAACATCTTCTTGAAGCCTGATAAGCCTCATATTCGGTTTCGCAATGGCTGTGTAAGGCTGATAACCCAAGCAAGACACTTTTATAAAACCTTTAATCTTTCGGGGACTTTCAAGCAGAAATACCCCTTTATTATCGCTCATGGTTCCCGTTATAAAAGAAGAATCGGGCAAGGCATACAACAATATATTTGCAAAAGAGACCGGTTTTCCGGCTTGGTCTCTCAAAATACCTTTGTAAGTTTGTGCTTGCATTGATAAAGCACTCATTACAAAAGCAATACAGCAAGTTATTATTATCTTTTTAGAAACTGACAAAATAAAATTCTAATTCTTACAATAAGCCAAGTTTACAAAACTTTTAAAATAAGGAAGGAAACTATTTAAATTCTATAACAATATCATCGAAATCAATAGTTTCTTCTTCCGGAGATAAAAGAAACACTGAGACTAAGTCGTCGGGTTGCATTTCAATTTTGCTAAAATCGAAGAAAGTTTGAACCACTGTCCACTGTTTAGGAATCAGATAAGCTTTGTCGAAAGTATATGCTGTCCAATGAATGTCTTTATCGCCTCTCCTGATTCTAAAAACACACATGGCTTTCGTTTTTTCTTGGTGTATGCGTACTGCTAAATCAACATTAACTTTTGTTAAGCCTTTTAATTCTTTTGCCAAAATTTTATAATGAGGTCCCCAAGAATTTGCTTTATTTAAAGAAACATACTTTTCTCCACTATAGGCATCTCCTTTTACAACGTAATAACGACTCATATCCCAACCATAGTATGCGTCAATAGAGTTTGTAATTTTAACATCTGCCATTCGGTTTTTTTTCTGGCAACCAAGCAAAAGCATTATTACAAATAGAGTAAAGATGTATAAACTTATTTTCTTCATATATTTAAAATTTTATGAGCAAACCTAAAATCTAAGCCGGCATTATAAACTTTCTCCGTTATCCGTCATAACTGAAACTCTTAACTTATAACTTTTATCATTCATTATGTTTCTCTATAATATCAGGTATCTCCGGCTCCGACTTATCGGAGGGCTCTTTATTTTTTATATTTTAATTTCTTCTATTATTCGGATACAGTGAAAGAATAATAGAAATATTTGCATCAATTAATATTGTTAAATGAATCTTCGGTTTTTCAATGGTAGCGACTTTTTCGTTTAATTGATAGCACCAATTATCCCATACCAACACAATATCTCCTATACCACACCCTTCTTTAAACCGATTTATAAGGGCATCTGTGTAAGAATCTCTGATTAATAAAATTTTAGGTTTATTATTACTATTGTCAAAATCTAAAACATATAAACCCTTATATGGGAAATTGGGGTGAGGACTATGTTTTCGAGGGTTATAACGCATCTCAATTTTGTCTTTTGAAACAACTTTAGGCGTTAATACTATTTTTTTATCTGGACACTCCTCCTCTTTTTTTAGAACTTTTGCTAACTGCAAGCCTTTTACGGTATCAATAGTAATATTGTAGTCTTCTAAATTCAATGCATCAAATTCCGGAAAGTCTTTACGAATAGTATCCATTATTTGTTTAAATCCGATAAAAGCTCCAAAATCATTCCAATGCTGGTCTGTTTTGTAATAGAGAGGATAGTCCGGATACCTTTTTTTGGCATCAAATAAAGATTCTCTTAGGTCAATCCCCTTAATATTTTCATTATCTGCCAAGACCTTGAGGAGTTGCTCTGTTCTTGATAGTTTTTGGTACTGAAATATATAATCAGGAAGGTATTCCGGATAAAGATTCGCCTTTGAAGGAACAATAGCAATATAAGAAGCAATCCCATTTCTTTTCAGCCATTCGCCTCTTTTTTTATAGATGTCTGATAAAGAGTCTATCTGACTTTCCGTGAATATATGTTTATTCTCGAAAGCTTTAATATGCTTGTTTAAATAATACCATCCTTCTTTCCCTTCATGCACAAAGATATTAGATTCTGGTTTTATTTGCTTCAAACCTAAGGATGCATTTAAAGTTAGAAGGTTCTCTCTAAAATTAACATTATCATTAAAATATGTCTCGAAATCCTTTGGGAAATTTGAAATGTTCTTTAATTCAAATTCGGGTCTGCTTGCCAATTCTCGGTTCTCAATAGCATTATACTCCATCGACATATTGTAAGGGACAATCCAGTCTATAATTGGCAAACTTATTAGCAATAGAAAAAATATTATAAATCCTATTTTTAGTCTTTTGATAATATGATAGTTACTCCTCTTCATTAGAATCTAAAGTAAATAAATGGATTATAGGTATCACCGGCTAAACTGGAGAAACATAAAACTAAAATAACAGACAAAGCCGTGTAATACAGCAACTGATTAAGTGTAATCGAGAGTTTATTATTTCCAGTATTTCGGAATTGGCTCAAGCCCCACTGCAAAAATCCGGAACTTCCTAAAATTGCTATTATAAATGTAATCATTAATTGCTTGTCAATAAACTGATTCATAACTCTATAATCCATTTCGATATTGTTTAAAGCAAACATGGATTTTATATATAAAATAGAGGTGCTTAAATCTTCGGCTCTAAAAAACACCCATGCTATCAGCACAACAAATAATAGGTAGAGATGTCTAAATACTTTGGGTATTTTTTTGAACGTATCATTTCCTATTATTCTTTCAATCAAAAGAAAGAAACCGTGAATCATACCCCATATTAAAAAATTCCAGCTGGCACCGTGCCAAAAACCGGTTACCAGAAAAACAATAATCAAGTTTCTATAAGTTTTATATTTCCCTTTTCGGTTCCCACCTAACGATATATATAAGTAGTCTCTAAACCAAGATGATAAAGAAATATGCCAACGTCTCCAGAATTCTTGAACAGAAGATGATATATATGGAAAATTGAAGTTTTCGAGAAATTTAAATCCAAACATTAAGCCTAAACCTATTGCCATATCGGAATATCCGGAAAAATCAAAATAGATTTGTAGAGCGTATAAAACGATTCCTAGCCAAGCCAAAGGAGTGGGTAAAATATCGGTAGGAATATTAAAAATTTGATCTACAACCAATGCAAAAGTGTTAGCAAGAAGCACTTTTTTCCCTAAACCTAAGACAAAACGCTCTATTCCTTTGGAAAAATTACTAACTGAATGTTTCCTATTATCTAGTTGTAAATTAATATCGTGATACCGAACTATCGGCCCCGCTATTAATTGAGGAAACAAAGAAATGTAGAGTGATAGCTTAATAAAGTTTTTTTGAACCGGTGCGTTTTTCCGATATACATCTATCAAATAAGACATTGCTTGGAATGTATAAAAAGAAATACCTATCGGTAGAATAATATTAGGCTCTACTACCAATAATATTTCGTATATCTCGCTGTTGGCATTGTAAAGATTTATCAAATTATTGATATTCTCGACAATAAAATTTAAGTACTTGAAAACAATCAGAATGGCGATATTGACAATTACACCGATAATCAGAATATATCGCGATTTTTCTCGAGACTCATCAATTTTAGCTGCTATTAACCTTCCGAAAAAATAATTTATACCAAGTGAAGACGCCAAAATTAATGAATAACCAACACCTCCCCATGCAAAAAAGATAAGACTTGCTATAAGTAAAAAAACATTCCTCGCTCTCATAGGAAGCCCATAATAAAGAGCTAAAACGACAGGTAGAAATGCGAATAAAAATAGCAGTGAACTAAAAACCATAGAAACTAAACTTCTAAAATCCCGCCAAAAGTAACATTATTATTAATATGGTCAAAATTTATTAGCCTTCCGAACTAGGGCAAACGCATTACTTTACACCAAGAACACATATTGAGTTTGTAAATTAGTGACAAACAAACACTTACACTATCTCTTAAAATAGACCTCAAGGGTTTTAGAAGCCCTTGAGGTCTGACTTATTTTTTAACATATTACAAATCAATAATTTACAAACTCATATAAAAATGGTGCGTTTTCCCTACCTTCCAAACCAAGCAAATGCATTAGGCTGCGTTAAAAGGGTGCACTGGATTTATAAACTTATGATAAACAAATACTTATATTATTTTTCTGAATAACCCTCACAGGTTTTGAAAACCTGTGAGGGCTGATATGATTTTTAAAAATATTACATCCTAAGTATCTTTTAACAGTTCCTTAATACCACCTAAAGAGCTTAACACTCCGGTCGCTTCGTAAGGCATATAAACCGTCTTACTATCCTGACCGCTAACCATTTCTGTTAAAGTATCGATATACTTGGTTGCCACCAAATATTTAACAGGGTCGGAGCCCTCTGTTTTAATTGCTTCGGTAACCAACTCAATCGCTTTAGCTTCTGCCTCGGCAATTTTAATTCGAGCCTGAGCCAAACCTTCGGCTCTTAATATTTCGGATTGTCTATCTCCCTCTGCATGGTTTATCTCACTTTCTTTCGCTCCCTCAGCTTTCAAAATCTGAGCTTTTTTAAGTCCCTCAGCTTCCAATACAGCAGCTCGTCTATCTCTCTCCGCACGCATTTGCTTTTCCATAGCATCCACAATATCGTGCGGAGGATTAATATCTTGCAACTCTACACGATTCACTTTCACGCCCCACTTGTTGGTAGCCTCATCTAAAATAACTCTTAACTTAGAGTTTATAGTATCTCTGGAAATTAAAGTTTCGTCTAATTCCAGTTCCCCTATTACATTTCTTAAGGTGGTTTGAGTCAATTTTTCAATCGCCTCCGGCAAGTTATTAATCTCATAAATAGACTTAACCGGATCCATAATCTGAAAATACAACAAGGCATTAATTTGAACCCCTACATTATCTTTGGTAATTACATTTTGTTTAGGAAAGTCATACACTGTTTCACGAAGGTCGATACGAGATTTTGTTTTAAACACCACCATTTTCCCATCGTAAGTTTCCTGCACATAACGCCAAATAATATCTCTCGGTTTATCCACAATCGGCCAAATAATATTGATACCGGATTGCAAAGTTCTGTTGTACTTACCAAGTCTCTCAATGATAATAACTTCGGACTGACGCACCACTTTAATTCCCGATAAAACAAAAATTAACACAAATAGAGCTAATGCTCCAACAATAATAATAGTTCCCATAATACTTCTTTTATATTTTTTTTACAATAACGACGATGCTCTCCAACTTAGTAATTTCGACCAAAGTACCAAGCTCTATCACACTATCGTCTAAAGATTTAGCTTTCCAATCATCTCCATCTACCTTTACTCTGCCTGTTCCTGCTAGAGGATTAATTTCTTCAATTACCTTAGCTTTTTGTCCAACCAGAGCATCGCAATTGGTCTTAACATTAGAATCTTTATGCATTACCTTTTTCATAATAGGCTTTATCGTAAAAAAACTAAGAGCTACACCAAAGGCAAAGAAAGCAATCTGCCATTCGTAACTACCACCAAAAAAAGCGACTACCGCAGAAAACAAGAATCCAACTCCTACAGAACCTGCAAAAAATCCTGCTGTAAACACTTCCAAAATAAAGAAAGCAAAAGCTCCTACTACTAAATAGTGCCAAAGTTCAATCTGTTCTAAACTCATCGTCTCTAAAAAATAATTAATAAATAATGTTATCACATCTCTAAAAAAAACATGAAATAATAGAGCAGATATATAAAAACTACCCTATTTTACAACTCAGCACAAAGCGAAATATTACACATTTTTTAAGATAACCTCTTCAATTAAACCATTCTAAAAATTAGGTTTAGTCTTATTTTCTTCATAGAATTTTTGAATAATACCAAGGGCTTCGTCTGCTGTATCTACCAAATGGAACAAAGACAAATCTTTTTCGGAAATATTACCTTCTTCCAACATCTTGTTTTTAACCCAATCAATCAAACCCGACCAATAATCTTTTCCGACTAACACGATAGGATAAGCTGTTACCTTTTTAGTTTGCATTAAGGTAATAGCCTCGAAGAGTTCGTCGAGGGTGCCGAATCCTCCGGGTAAAATGATAAAGCCTTGAGAATACTTCATTAGCATTACTTTTCGAACAAAGAAATGCTCAAAAGTAACCACTTTGTCGTGGTCTATAAAAGCGTTTGGGTGCTGTTCAAATTCTAACTCGATGTTTAAGCCAACCGATTTACCACCTCCGGCTTGAGCTCCTTTATTAGCCGCTTCCATAATACCGGGACCTCCTCCGGTAATAACCCCCATTCCCAATTGAGTAACCCCTTCAGCAATTTCTTCGGCTAATTGATAGTAACGATTTTCTTGCTTAGTTCTGGCAGAACCAAAAATAGTTACGCAAGGTCCCATTTTAGTAAGTTTATCGTAACCTCTTACAAACTCGGACATAATCTTAAAAATCCTCCAAGAATCGGAAGTCCTAACATCGTTCCAATCAAACTCTTCGTATTGTTTATCTATTATCTTGTTCATAATATAGTTGTTTAAATTATTAATCTTTAAAAAGCTTATCTACCCATCTATCTAAACTATTGATAAGAACCTTAAATGCATTGATGTATAGTAGGAGATAAAATATTAACACAAATAACCAAAGGACAATTATATTCATCCAATAGGTAGGTAATTTAAGGTTAAATACCTTTTTGTATGGAGCATAAAAATGAGCACGAATAAAATTAGTCTCCGGGTCTTGATAAATCGGATTTATCTTTTGAAAGAGTTCATTTTTATATTCTATAATAGCATCTATTGAGTTCTTATTTTCAACAAGTACAGACAATGTGTAATTAAAATAATCTTGTTTTAATTTGATAAAGTTTTCTCTCCCTTCCTCAGTCTCTTGCATACTGTGTTTTAGCTTATCAATTTTATCATCAGCATACTTAGAAACATTGACATAATACGTCCTTACTTTTTCGGTATAGTTATCTAACGCTTTTTTAAATTCCGGACGGTACGTTTCAATATTTAAGCTATCTATATCTTTAAAAATATAAGACTCATACCCCTTTTTGTTAGCAAAATAACGATTTTCTTTTTTTATTTCTGTTCGTAATAATTCAAAATTATCGGTAATTTCATTCCGCTTTTCAGGAACGTCTATATACTTATTAATAGTATTAATTTTATTCTTTATCTCTATTAACCAATAGTCTTTCTTATATGTAGCTTGACTACTAATTCTACGGTATTTATAAAAATGTGAATTATAATCATTTTCAATAAATTGATAAGTAGCCAAAGCTTCATAAGCCCATCTTGCCGGAATCAATTCTCCATAAAACGGAATAGTTGCCGGTTCTGTTATTTGAGGGTTTAACTTTTCATATTTAACTAGAATTCCACTAAGGATAATATTTGGAATGACCAAAAACGGAATTAAAATATAAACACTGACGGCTGTTTTAAGGCTGTTAGATATATTTAGCCCAACCATGATAGAAACCGCCCAAGATGTAAAAAGAAGGAACCAATAATGAAAAAACATTCCTTTAATCTCTAAAATACTATTTCCTATCAGTACAAACATAAAGGCTTGAATAGCTCCTATCCCCAATAAAATAAGAGTTTTTGATAAGAGATAACTATTCCAACTCAGATTCAGAAATTTCTCTCGCTTTAATAGTATTCGGTCTTTTATAATCTCTTCTGCACTAAGGGTTAGCCCTATAAAAATAGCAACTATTACAGACATAAATATATATACCGGCAGATTTTCGTTATCACTAAAAACATAGCTCTTAGCGACACTCTCTGTACCAATATCGAAATATTTTATTAGATAAGCTAATAGTAAAGACATTAGGGGTGTTTCTATTAAGTTTATCAACAAATACTGTCTGTTCGAAAACTTAGATAAGACATCCCTTTTTATAAAAATTAAGACCTGTTTAAAGCGATTTGGAAGATTAAGAGTCTTTTTAGGCAAATCGTAAGGCACATCCTTTTTCCCCCTAGCTTGATTATCTTCTTCCTGATAATCAAGGTAATACTTTTCCCAATCTTTAGGTGTTCTTTTTCTTAAAGACGTCGGAGCTCCGTATTCATCGAGAATATTAGCTTCTATAATATTAAATAACTGCTCAGGATTAACATTTCCGCAAGCAGGGCATTCCGACTCATTTCTATTTGCTTGACGAGAATGATTTTTAAAATAAATAATGGAATTAACCGGGTCGCCCGAATAAATAAGGGTTCCCCCCATGTCTAAAATCATCAATCTGTCAAACATCTTAAATATATCAGACGAAGGTTGATGAATGACAACATAAATCAATTTACCTTTTAAAGCTAAACTTTTAAGTAAATCCATTATGTTCTCTGAGTCTCTAGACGACAAACCGGAAGTTGGTTCATCTAAAAACAAAACGGAAGGTTCTCGAATCAACTCTAAAGCGATGTTTAAGCGTTTTCGTTGTCCTCCGGAAATCTTTTTATTCAGTGGACTACCCACTTTCAAGTCTTTTATGTCGTAAAGCCCGAGTGTTTTGAGCATTTCTAAGGTTATTCTAGAAACCTTGGCTTTAGAATAATCACCAAAACATAATTGAGCATTGATATATAGATTTTCAAAAACCGTTAATTCCCCTATCAGAATATCATCTTGAGAGACAAATCCTATAAGTCCGCTTATTTTCTCTTTTTCTTTATGAATATCTATACCATTGATAGTAACAGTTCCGGAATGGGGAACATAGTTTCCATTGAGGAGATTTAGTAAAGTTGATTTTCCGGAACCACTTGCTCCCATTATCCCCACTAACTGTCCTGTTTCTTGGGTAAAACTCATACGGGTTAAACCCAATTTTCCACCTTTAAATTTATAAACAAGATTTTTAGCTTCTAAGGTTAGTTTTTCCGATATATTACCTTGATTGAACTTACCAACAATATCGGAATAATATATGGGTCTTATTCTAGAACTACGAATAACAGCACCGGGATTAATAATATAAATCATCCCGGGTTGTATGACTTGTCCGTTGATGTATATATCGTGATTATCAGAATCTCTTAAAAGAAACATACCGGAAGATTCTATGTGTAGAACCTTCATTTGTCGGGTTAAGCCCGGGGTATCTATATGTAAGGTATTCTTTAAATCAGGGGAAGTGGTTTCGCCTATGATACATATTTGCGAAGAATCTTGTATCTTATCGAAAGAAGAAATAACAAAGTCTTTTAAAGCATTATATTCTTTCTTATAAATATAGAAATAATCTCCAACAACATCTACAAACTCCAACTCTTGTTCGGTAACTTCTCCCACATCATCTTTGATAAATTCTAACAAACGAAGCAAAACAATCATTTTTTGCTGCAAGGTTAGTTCTTGGTTAATCTTGGAACAAATTTTAAGAACCTTAACCGAACTTAGAGCAATACTTTTATTTGGTTTTTTAGATTTCTTCTTTTGATATTGATGATAATATTCATTGAACACAGATAGGTACTCGACAACTAAATCAGGATTGATTTGTTGCAGTAAGAACTGTTTAACAATTCTTTCTCTATCCTCATAATTACTCTCGGGTCTAGCAATAACCGCAAAGAGCTTCATTAATGTCTTTAATATCCGTTCTCTCATTTAATGCTTAATTTAGCATTTATTGTTTAAAGCCTATCTCCAAAATAGCAAAGCCGGAGTTGTTTTCTTGTTCGACAAGCTCTGCTTCTATAATCAAATTTACTGTATTTTTTACTTTAAAATCCCAATAAGGAGCATTATCATAATCTTTATTTGTAAAAAGTAGATTTCTATCTCTATCATAAATAGAAAAAGTAAGTCTTCCATCCTCTTCTCCACTACAAGCCGCTACTCGGTAAGAACCACCTCCATAAAAAACAACATTAAACTCCGCTATTTCCTGATTTTTCAGGATTGTACAATAGTCTTGTCCATCAGAAACATAAGGGTATGATATATATGACTCACAAATACGCATTATTTTGTCCGATTGAGAAAAAGCAGCATTGCTGATCATCGAAAAAAGACCAAATAAAAATATTATAATTGTTGTTATGTTTCTCATATTCCTAAAATTTACACCTATATATTTCGTCTAAAATATCCTTGAACAAATATAAGCTGACTAATTTATAATTTGATTTCTAATAATGTTTATTTTCTTATTTATTTCTTGAACGTTTTCTTGTGTAACTTTCAACTCCGATTTACTGTTGATGGTTGTCGTTTTCTTTTCGGCATTCGTTATCGGCTCTACATAGGTATATTCCACATCTATAGCATCATAAACATACGACAAATCTATCAAGGACTCAAGCAGGTCTGTGTACATTTCGGATTCATTGTAATAAGGCGTTAAACATTTGATAAGGTTCTCCAAAGGGTATTTTTGGTCTCCTAAACGCCTTAAAAGATTTTCATTTTGGGTTTCTTCATATATCTGAGATAAAAAATAGAGACTTTCAATCCATCCTCCTGTTATAATAAGAGCACCTGTATTGTATCTATCGTTATCCTTCATGTACTTATCTGCTTTTTGATAAGCCTTTGACAAAATTATTAATAAAGAATCTTCATTTTCCAAATTGTCCTCTAAACTTCTAATCAAATGATTATCAAACACTCCTGACAAGCTTAAATCTTCAGCCATTAGCTTTACTGCCGTAAAATATTTTGTAGCTTCGGGAAGTTGTTTGTTTAAATTCAAATAAGCCAAATCAGTCCCATAAATCCCAAGATTTAACGCTTTTTTAAAATTACCTATATATTTAGGCATGTTTTGTAAAGGATTAATCAATCCCGGATTATAGCTAATATTTAGTTCCTTTAGTAAAGAAGATGTCTCGTAAGGAGAAGGAACACTAAACAAAGTATTGTCAAATTGATATATTAAACCTAAAGAAGTATCGTTCTTTTCAACAATGATTTCTTGATCTATTTCTTGTTCTTCATCAACAATATCATCGGGATTATTAGTACAAGAAAACACTGAGAGCAATATAAAAAAAATACTGAAATGATATATGGTTCTGAACATGATATGGGTATGTTTTATTCGGTTTTGCAAGATGCTAATTTTTCACTACTTATCAAAGTTTTTCAAGACCTATTTTGTGCCCTTTTACAGCATAAAACAGAATAAATAAATATCCCGGAACTAAAGTCCAATACGCTAGTTGAGGATTACTTAAATCAGAGATATAGCCCCAAACTAAAGGTATTAAAGCCCCTCCGGAAATTGCCATAATCAATAAGGCAGATGCTGTATTAATCAGTGAACCAACGTTTTTAAGAGCTAAAGGCCAAACTGCAGGCCAAACAAGTGCATTTGCCAAACCTAATAAAGCAACCAAATAAATAGAAATACCGGCCGGCATAAAAATGACACCAAAAGACATGACAACCCCTAAAATAGCCGATAACTTTAAAGCGACTTGCTGAGAAATATATTTTGGAATAAAAATAATTCCTAAAATATAACCCAAAAGCATTGCAGACATGGTATAAGTAGCCATGTTTTTAGCATTCTCTATTGGTATTCCAACGCTCTCGGCATAGCGAATAATCGTATCTCCGGCAATCACTTCAACACCTACATAAAAGAATAAAGTAATGGCTCCTAACCATAAATGAGGATATGAAAAAATCGTCTTTTTATTATCTGTTTCTAGTTGTGTATCCTCTTCAGAAGCTACTTCCGGAAGCTTAATAACTCGCATAGCGATACCTAACAAGAACAAAATACCGGCTATGTAGTAGTACGGCTGTTGTACCCTTAGTGCTAACTGATTCAAGAAATCTTCTTTTTCGCTTATAGGCAAATTGTCTATATTGTTAAGAATTTCTGTATCACCTTGTTTAACAATGTAAACGGCTAAAATAAGTGGAGCCATCGCACCGGCAATTTTGTTAGCAATCCCCATTATACTGATACGGCTGGCCGCAGATTCGGAAGATCCCAATATTGTGACATACGGATTTACAGCGGTTTGAAGCAATGCCATTCCACTACCCAAGATAAATAAACCGACTAAGAAATAAATGTAAACCCGCGTTTCTGCCGCTGGAATAAAAACCAATGCTCCAATTGCCATGACTATCAAGGAAAGTGAAATCCCATTCTTAAACCCTATCTTATTAAGAATCATAGAAGAGGGAAGTGCCATGATAGTATAAGATATGTAAAAAGAAAAAGTTACCAAAAGTGCCTGAAAATTAGTAAGTTCACAAGCTGTACGAAGATATGGTATCAAAATCCCATTCAGCCAAGTAATAAATCCTAATATAAAAAATAAGCTACCGATAACGGTCAAAGGAAAAATATACGATGTTTTTGAGCGATTGTTCATAGTTTTATTCTGTTATTCTGTTAATTTTGATGATGTTAATTTTCTATTATGAGGAATTCGAGCGACTGCATTTTCGAATAAATCTTCGTCGAATTCGGAATCCTCAATCATTTTATGTCCCAGTTTAAAAGATAAATAATTGATATTGTCGTCTTTTTCTAAAAAGATGGACTCGTAAAAGGTTCGGATGTTTAAATCAGGGGTTAATATCTCCGAATTATAAATATCTTCACAGGCTTGCAATATGCTTAGATTGTTGTGTTCCGCAACACTTTTGGTATAGTGATAAAACTTATCGGAATCTGTTTTTAGATTGACAATACCGTCTTGTTTTAATACTTTTTGATACATATTCAAAAAACGCGGATAGGTCAAACGTTTTTTTCTTTTCTTATTTTGAGGATCCGGAAAAGTTATCCAAATTTCCGAAATTTGATGAGGTAAGAATAGAGCGTCTAAAAAATCTACACGCGAACGAATGAACGCAACATTTTTCAAGCCATTTTTTTTCGCATAGCTGGCTCCAACCCACAAACGAGCTCCTTTTACATCTAGCCCTATAAAGTTTCTGTCGGGATAATGCTCTGCCAAACCAACCGTGTATTCTCCCTTTCCGCACCCTAGTTCTACGGTAATAGGATTATCGTTTCCAAAAAACGCGTTCCAATGAGTACTTTTGATAAATGTACCTGATGCTATTTCCGGGTATGTGGGTTCAAAAACGTGGGAGTACGCTTGATTATCTGCAAATCTCTTTAGTTTATTCTTCCCCATATTTTACTTATTTTCTGAATGTTCTAACAACTTAATTCCCACAGACCTAAATCCATGCAATAAAGTATCTCTCATAGCGTGTTGAACACGAATTTTATAAATTCCCTTTTGCGGAAAATGTATATTTTGCCTGTAAATTAAGTCTTGATTGATAGCATCTCCGCTTTCCTCTCCTAAAAGATAGCCCGAAGGAGTTCCTAATAAACATTCAATCGTATCTCTGTACGTTGCTTTAGAAGGAGCTTCTACATCCACAAAAAAGAAAATATTACGATAAGGGTAATTCTTTTGGTATTCCAAACTGAGAATTAAATCGTAATGCTCAATCGTGTCTTGTATAGGAATGTCGTAGGATAATATGTTGCTAAAATCCCAGCCCGACTCATCAACCGAAGTGGTAGAATCGAAATAAGTTTTATTGGAGCATCCCGAGAACAACAAAACAGAAACTGCCAATATTACATACGTCTTACCTAGACTATTTTTTAGCCTTCCCCGAAGGCTTATTTTTTGGAGCATATTTTCTCTTTTTATTTTTATTATAATTATTAGGCTTTCTCCTTTTCTTTTTAGGTTTATCGAAACGAGTAAGACTATCTTGCCCTACAATATTATCGAAATCGGGAGCATTTAAAATATCACTTTTAGCCTCTGCAAGAAGAGAAACTACCTTATTTCCCGATTTGTTAATTTTAATAATCTCTTTGACTCGTTCGATAGGAAGAGGTGTTAAGTTTACCGCCGAATATTGATTAAACGAATACCACATAATCCCTTGCAAAACATCGGACTTTTGATAATACGCAGAACCATCTTCTGTTTCTAAAATGATTCTTGTATCGGGGAAAGACTTTTTGGCATCTTTGTAAACCTCTAGCTCATAATTTAGACAACATTTTAACTTACCACATTGCCCTGCTAACTTTTGAGGATTAAGCGACAACTCTTGCAAGCGAGCAGAATTGGTTGAAACCGAAGAGAAGCTTGTCAGCCACTTCGAACAACATAATTCTCGACCACAAGAGCCAATTCCGCCAATACGCCCGGCTTCTTGTCGAGCCCCTATCTGACGCATCTCTACACGAATACGAAACTCTTCTGCCAACTTCTTTATCAACTCTCTAAAATCGACCCGTTCATCGGCTATATAATAAAAAATAGCTTTGGTGTTATCGCCTTGATATTCAACATCACCGATTTTCATCGACAGCCCTAAGTCCGCCGCCAAAACTCTCGAACGAATCATGGTTCCTTGCTCCAGACTTCTGGCTTTTTCCCACTTTTCTATATCTAAAGGCTTTGCTTTTCGGTAGATTTTCTTAAACTCTTGTTTGGGATGGGCATACTTTTTTACCTGTTCCAGAACCAAAGGCCCTGTAAGCGACACAACGCCTATGTCGTGCCCCGGACTTGCTTCTACAGCAATTACATCGCCTTGCTTTAATTGTAATTGATTAACATTGACATAAAAATCTTTTCGGGTATTTTTAAATCGTACTTCAACCAAATCCTGATTCGGAAATTGAGATTCTAAATCAGACATCCAATTGTGTACATCCAGTTTGTTCAAACTCGCCGACTGACTGTCGTTAACCTTTTCTCCTTCTTCTGTCTCTATATAATAGCATCCTCTTAATCGACACTGCTCACTCATTGTTTTTAATTAACGTTCAACGTGCCCCTTATCGGGGTATATATTAAATGGAGTTCTTACTCCTAGTATTCCAACTTTATAGGCATAACGCCTTATCGATTCACAAAGTTAAACATTATTTGAAAGTTTTGGCGTTCCCTGACGGTCGGGCTTTCCGTTCCAATCTTTTGTTCGTAACCTCACAAAAGGATTTCCTCTGCAATCCCTAACGCAGGGCGTGCGTTCTGCCATCGCGAGAGCGAAAAACCTGTCATTCCAAACTTGATTTGGAATCCCCTGCAAAAAGAAAAAGCCTTTCAACAAACAGGAGACCCCGAATCAAGTTCGGGGTGACGATGTTTTGAAAGTTCCAAACATGATGGCTATTTAAATTATGAATTACGAATGGGTTGTGCGAAAGGGGAAATAATATCAAAAATAAGAAATATTCTAACACATTTATTTTAGCTATTATATTGTTGGTAAATAGTCTATTACAAATAGACTGAGTAGTAAGATTGACTTTTGCAACTTTCTAGACCTCACAGGTTTTTAAAACCTGTGAGGTCTGTTCCAAAAAGAACATAAACCATTGTTTATCATTGATTTATAATATCAAAATATATTCTTAGCACAGAAGAAAAAAAAGCGACCCCGAAAAGAGTCGCTCTAATACAATATTATTACTTATAATTCTTAATGTTCGATATTTGGTTTATCCAAACCGTAACCTTTCTTTCTATCAAGCATTCTTAGAACTAAAGCCAATATCATAGCCAAAGCACCAAATCCTGCAAAGATAAATTCAGGCACAGTATAATCGTAAATAACATCTTGTCCTTCTTTAATAGCTTCTGCTACACCAGGGTTAGAAACGCTTAAAGCCCAACCAATTAACATAGGAACAAGCATCAAACCAATATTTTGAATCCAGAATATCAAGCCATAAGCCGAACCTAATAATTTATCTTCTATAATTTTAGGAATAGAAGGCCACATAGATGCAGGAACCAAGGCAAATGCTGTACCTAATATCACAATAGTAATGATTGCAATAGGCATGTTAAATGCTTCTTGAGGAACTAAGGCAAAAATTAAGTGAGAAACAATCAATAAAAGAGCTCCAAAGAACATTAAAGTAGCTCCTAAACCTTTTTTATCTAGGAAGAAACCAATGACAGGCGTTAAAGCCATCGCTCCAATAGGGAACCAAGAAAATATTTCGGAACCAACATCCGGAGAAACCCCTAATTTAGAAGTCAACATCTCAGCTGCAAATTTCTGAAATGGGAAAATAGCCGAATAAAACAAAACACATAATCCGGCAATAGTTAAGAATCCGGGGTTCGATAATATTTTACCTAAATCTACAAACTTAAATTCATCTTCAGGGTCAGTTGCTCTAGCAGACTCCCCTGTTTGTCTGTCTAACTTAGCATCCATAAAGGTATAGATAAGGAATGTTAAGGCACCAATTGCCACAAATGCAATTCCCCACAACAAAGACAAGGCAACTCCATTTTCGATACCATGTGGTGTGGCTTCTGTAATGCCTGCAAATTTAGGAGAAAGCTGAAATACAGCAAATACACCTAAACGAGCAGTTGCCATCTCCAAGCCCATTGCCAAGGCTAACTCTTTTCCTTTAAACCATTTTACCAAAGTTTTAGAAACCGTAATACCTGCCATTTCTACACCTACACCGAATATAGCAAAACCGATGTAAGATACTAAAGCTGTAATCGGTAAATTAGCACCAAACAAATCAACTGTAACACTTCTGTCTAGGAACGATAAAGCATAATACTTCATACCCGCACCTACCAGCATTGCTATTGCTGAAGTTCTCATAGTAAAACGTATTCCCATTTTATCAAGGATAATACCCGATAAAATCAAGAATCCCATTACATTCAAAATAAACTCAGAGCCTCCAAGCAAACCAAACTGCTCATTAGACCAACCGTAATAACGTTCCAAAGAGCCCTTTAGAGGAGCTGCTACATCTACAAAAAAGTAGGAAAAGAACATTGTAAGGGATACCAATATTAAGGCTATCCATCTCGCCGTTTTAGAGTCTTTAAGACTTTTCTTCATAGTTTCAACCATTTTATTTTTCTGTTATGTTTTTTAAATGAGGGTTCAAAAGTGCATAAAATTTGTATGATTTCAAAAAAATAAAATTACCTATCTTTGCAAGGTACACAAAATTAAAAATAAAAGTAGCAAAATGTTTAGATTTAAGCTTTCTCTTTTCCTGATACTTACATTATTTGTAAACCTCCTTTTTTCACAAACGCAAACATCAGAAAATCATAAGGATTTAGTTCACTGGATGAGCTTAACAGAAGCTCTAAATAAACAAAAAGAACATCCTAAAAAGATATTTGTTGACATTTATACCGACTGGTGCGGATGGTGTAAAGTGATGTCGAAAAACACATTTTCCAGCCCACAAATTGCCGGGTACATCAATCAATATTTTTATCCGGTCAGGTTTGATGCGGAAACGACAGATACCATTTCGTACTTCGGTAAGGAATACGTCAACAAAAACATCGGGAACCGACGACCTACTCATGAGCTTGCCTATGTTTTAACAGCAAACAGACCCTCTTATCCAACCATTTCGTATCTGGACGAAAGTGGGAAATTAATTCAAGCCTTACCGGGGTACATGGATATTCAAAAAATAGAACCTTTTTTGGTTTATTTTAACGAAAATGCGTTTCACTCAGCTCCTTTCGAAACATTTAAACAAAATTTTGAACAAACATTCCGCAAGCCTCTGCCTCAAAAACATAAAACGGTTCAGTGGCTAAGCTTTGAAGATGCTCAAAAATTGGCAAAATCCTCTCCTAAACCTATCTTAGTGGATATTTATGCCGACTTTAGCCTCACTTCTAAGGTCATGGAAGCCACCACTTTTACGAACGATTCCTTAATAGATTATATTAACGATAATTTTTACGCGGTTCGTCTTAACCCGCTTCAAAAAGACACCATTGTTTTTGATGGAAAAACGTTCACAAACAAAGGGGGCGGATATGGTTTTCACGATTTGTCTTTATATCTAAGCGGTAATAAAATAGGGATTCCTGCAACCATTTATTTAGACGAAAACCTAAAATTATTAAGCAATGTACCGGGGTATCGCTCTGCCAAAGAGTTAGAACCTATCTTGCAATTTTTCGGAAAAGAAATATACAAAAAACAAGATTGGACAAGTTTTATAAAAACCTTTAAAAGTCAGTTTTACCCCGAAAAACAATAACAATATGTCGGATATTAAACCTCAAATACACGAGTCGTGGAAAGAACTCCTTAAATCGGAGTTTCAAGCTCCATATTTCTCGGAACTGAAAGATTTTTTAGTTCAAGAAAAAAAACATCATACCATTTATCCCAAAGGCACTGATATTTTCAGGGCTTTTAATAGTACGCCTTTCGATAGCGTTAAAGTTGTTATTTTAGGACAAGACCCTTATCATGGTTTTGGTCAAGCTCACGGGTTATGTTTTTCCGTTCCGGAAGGCATCTCGTTTCCTCCCTCGCTCAACAATATCTTTAAAGAATATAAAGATGATTTAGGTTATGAAATACCTCGAAGCGGCAACTTGGAACATTGGGCTAAAGAAGGTGTTTTGTTGCTAAACGCAACACTTACTGTTCGAGTCAATCAGGCAGGTTCGCATCAGCGAAAAGGCTGGGAACAGTTTACAGATGCAGTTATAAAACATATCTCCGAAAAGTCGAATAATATCGTGTTTATATTGTGGGGAAACTATGCTCAACAAAAAGGGCGATGGATAGACACCAAGAAACATCATATTATTAAAGCGGTTCATCCCTCTCCGCTTTCTGCAAATAGAGGTGGCTTTTTTGGCACAAAACCTTTTTCTAAAACCAATGCTTTTTTAGAATCTAAGGGAATCGAACCTATTAACTGGAAATTGTAACTTGCAATGCTTAACGGAAAAAAAATAGTGGTTGTAATGCCTGCATATAATGCAGAGCATACTGTTCGTGAGACTTATCAAGAAATTCCTTTCGATATTGTAGATGATGTTATATTGGTTGATGATGCCAGCAGCGATAAAACAGCAGAGGTATCTCGCAAGTTAGGTATTAAACACCTTATCCGACACGAACGCAACAAAGGTTATGGCGGTAATCAGAAGACTTGTTATCAAAAAGCCCTTCAGTTGGAAGCTGATATTGTTATTATGTTGCATCCCGATTACCAATACACCCCCCGTTTAATTCCTGCTATGGCACATTTAATTGCCGACGATTTATATCCTGTTGTTTTGGGTTCTCGTATTTTGGGGAAAGGGGCTATTAAAGGGGGTATGCCATTTTATAAATATGTTGCCAATCGCTTTTTAACCCTGACTCAAAATATTCTAATCGGTCAGAAACTATCTGAGTATCACACCGGATACCGTGCTTTTTCGAGAGAAGTATTAGAAAATATCAATTTCGAAATTAATTCCGACGATTTTATTTTTGATAATCAAATGCTCTCTCAAATTTTCTACGCCGGATACGAAATTGCAGAAATTACTTGCCCAACCAAGTATTTCCCCGATGCTTCGTCTATCAACTTCAGAAGAAGTTCTATTTATGGGCTCGGTGTGCTGAAAGTCAGTTTGCAACACTTTTTTCAAAAGAAAGGCTTAGCTAACTTCAAAATGTATCAGTCCAATTCTAGACTGGCTTAAGTCTATTAACCTGAATTTACTCTTTATCTCTATAAAAACTTGGTAAGGCTATTTTATAGCGAATCACAATTAAACGGGCGATAATAATGAAAGAGACCGATACTAATTTTGTGATAAATTCAGAAGTGTCGAAATATTTTAATGTAACATAAATTCCTCCTCCCAAAATACTTATAGAAGCGTAAATCTCTTTTTTGAAAAGCACCGGCACGTCGTTTACCAACACATCACGCATTACTCCTCCAAAAACACCCGTAATAACGCCAAGAGCAATCCCTATGGGGGGAGCTAAATTAAATTGATAGCCAATTTCCACACCAAGTATGGTAAACAAGCCCAGACCAATGGTATCAAAAAGTAAAAGGGTGGTTCTCAGATAGTCGAGGTATTTACGAAAAATAATTGAAAAGACACAAGATGCAACCAATGCGTAAATATACATAGGGTCGGAAATCCAAAATACCTCTCTTTCGATAAGCATATCGCGAATGGTTCCGCCCCCGAAAGAAGTGGCAATAGCAATAGACAATACTCCAAAAAAATCGAAACGGTTTTCCATTGCCGATAAAGAGCCGGAAATCGCCAAAGCGATAATTCCTATCATCATTAAAATCTCGTATGCTAAATTCATTGTTGAATAAGGTATTGTGCCAAAAATAAATCTTCCGGCAAGGTTACTTTAATATTATGAGGATGTCCCGATACTAAATTAATGCTAAACCCGGCATGTTCAAACACAGATGCGTCGTCGGTAAAAAAATCTTGAAAATCGACCTGATACGCTTGTTTGATGGTCGTTGAACAAAAGCCTTGTGGAGTCTGAACTAAACGAAACTGAGCCCTATCAACCGGCTTTGAACCTTCTTTTTGTATTTCTCGCAAGCTTTCTTTTAAATCAACTACCGGAATAACTCCTTGTTCGGGCTTAATAGCATTTACGACTGCTTGTATAATGGCTTCCGAAACCAAAGGGCGAACACCATCGTGAATCAGGACAAGCTCATCGTTAGGGATACAAGCCAAAGCGTTTTGAACGGAGAAAAAACGCTCCTTGCCACCTTCTATTAGTTCTACACTCGTGTTATAATTGTATTTCTCGACCAGCTCGTTCCAAATCTCAAAATTATCTTTTGGCAAAACCAATAAGATTCTATCAGCGTAGGACTTAAAACAGTCGATAGTGTGCATCAATATCGGCTTCCCTGCCAATTCCAAAAACTGTTTGGGTAAATCCGATTGCATTCGTTTACCTTTTCCTCCTGCAACTATAACTACATTAATATTCATTATATTACATTAAAAAACTAAATTCGTTTTAAAACTTCACCCGAAAAAGTTTGCAAAGATATTAAGCCTAAAGCTCGAATAAAAATTTCTATTAAGGATTTTTCGGAGAAAACGTACTAGGATAAACGCACCATTTTATCTTAAAACAACCTGAAAAGAATGATTAAAACATTAACTTTCAAATGCTCGTGGAATTCACAAAACTATCCTCCAACATGCTTTTCTGCATGATAAGATGAACGTATCAAAGAACCACTCTCAACATATTTAAATCCTTTTTTTAATGCAATAGTTTCCAAACGTTTAAACTTATCATCCGAAACATATTCCTTAACAATAAGATGTTTAGATGTAGGCTGTAAATACTGCCCTATCGTTATTATTTTACAATTAATTGCCAATAAATCATCCATTAAGGCTTCTATCTCCTCCTCCGTTTCTCCCAAACCAAGCATTATACCCGACTTTGTTTCAATTCCGTTTTCAGCCAAATATGCCAAAGTTTTCAAACTAGTTTCGTACTTAGCCCTAGAACGAATCTTAGGGGTCAAAGATTTTACTGTTTCCAAATTATGAGACACAACTTCAGGTTTTACTTTGATTATCTCATCAATAAGTCGTTCATTAGCATCGAAATCAGGAATAAGCGTTTCTATAGTTGTATTCGGGTTAAGCCTTTTAACTTCTCGCACCACTTCTGCCCAAAATCCGGCTCCCTTATCCTCTAAATCATCCCTATCCACAGAAGTAAGCACACAGTGCTTTAGTTTCATCAAACGCACCGAATTTGCAATACGTTTAGGCTCTTGAGGATCAGGAGGTAAAGGGCGTCCTGTTTTAACAGAACAAAACTTACATGCACGTGTGCAAATATCACCCAATATCATAAAGGTAGATGTACCGGCAGACCAGCACTCTGCCAAATTAGGACAGTTACCACTTTCGCAAATAGTGTGTAAATGATGATTCTTTACAATCTCTTTTGTCTTAATGTACTCTTTACCAAAAGGTATTTTTATTTTAGGCTTATTCGGGTCTATTTTTCTTTTAAGCTTATCATTCATCCTCTATAAAATCTTAATTAATAAGTTAAGTTTAACTTAGAATATCACTCACCAAAATTCACAAACATTTCAATTTTTCGGATGCAAAGTTATCAAAACTCAAGAATTAATGCATTTATTTCTCTAAATCCTATTACATTATTCTAACGCCCCAAAAACAGCACTTATATAAATCTAGAAATCAGACAATTAAACAAAAACCTTAATTAATAGCACTTGTTGTTTTTGTACCAAACCTATACGCTAAAAAAAGTGTGACTATATATTGATACTGTTCTACCTCTGATAATATTGGAAGTTTTCTATGAAAAATATCAAAAGTAGCTCCTAACTCTAAACGACTAATTCCTTGATGCTTCTTATTGACATTAAAACCAAAAACAGCTTGTATATGTCCACCAAAAGCAAATTTTGATTCTTCAAATCCTTTAAAAAAAGGGGCACGTTGAGTAATTTGACCCGTTGATGGCACCTCCATATCTTTAAACAAAACATTATCCCCTTCATTATTTATCAAATAATAAGGCTTTAAAAGACCAACTGAGGCTCCTACATTATAAGTAAAAAGAACTGCAACACCACTTTTTGCATATTTTCCATACAGCTCTTTCTCTCTTCCTATAGAGGTTCTCAATAAAAGAAGCTGATTCAATTTCCCATAAGTATATCTGGAATTAGTGACCGAAGAAAAGCTCAAAGACTTCTCCTTATAATGTCTATACCAAGCTAAATCTATGTCCAAAAGTCTAGAACGAAATCCATCGACCCGTTTGCTAAAACGAAAGCCTAAGCGATAACCATTTGTATTTAAAGCTAAAACTAAAGAGCGTGAATCTCGATTATAATCCCCATCAATACGATACTCCTCCTGAGAAGACACTCCGGAACATAAAAAAAAGAATAATAAAAAAGCTAAATGCCACTTCAATGACATTCTTTTCAGAAACGCTCTTAACATATATTTCTATACTGTCCGATTTGTTTCTTGAGTATTTGCCTGACTATACGCAGGACATCTTTGTGTACTTCTACACGAAGATAGCAACAATAAAAAAACAGCAGTAGATATAATAAAAAATACAAATTTTCTTCTCATCTCGTTTTATTTTTTTGTCAAATATTTTATTTCACAAACATAGCTAATAATTATCATATTATCAAGGCTATTTTGCAGTCCTTTTCTAAACACCCAAATTCCACAAAGTTTTTTAGATATCCTAAGAACTACCAATACCCCAGCTCTTGCATAACCTCTTGATGACATTCCCTTAAAGCATCTATTTGTCGAGCTGTTAAAGTTTCTTTCCAAACATTACTCTTTCCCGAACGAAAGAACGATTTAGCATTCATGGGTTTTTCACGAAAAGATTCATTCTTTTCTTGTTGTTGTAAAAGTTTAAAATCGGAGAACTCAACTGCTTTTTGTAACCGCAACTCATCAACCTCATCGTACAAGTACAAAATCAATTCTCTAAACCAATATAGTGTATCAGCCTTCAAATCCTCGTACCGAATCAAAAAGAACGGGTAATCGGCATTCTTCCAAGTCAAATAATGCTGACTCCAACTTAATAGTTGTTGTCTAAGCTGATTATTTAAGCCCTTTCTACTCTTAGCCAAACAGAATACGTCTTTATTTAAATTTTGAATACTCTCATCTATACTAATACCGGAATGATGTGCAAAAGAAATAGCTACATCTAAAGGATTTCTGACAATATAAACAACGGCCTTGGTTATTCCTTTAGGAAATATAGGTTTCCCGTCTCCATTGAATGTATAAGCATCATGCGTTTTTACAAACTGCAACTGTTCATTTTCTTTACTTAACGCTCTATAGACCTCAGGGCGTATCAAATCTACCTCGTCATGCGATAAATCGGAAGCTAAAGTAGGTGCATGATAATCAAAAATAGACCTTGAACTACTAATAATAGAACTATTAATTTCGTTGATACTAATGGGCTTATCCTCATCACTCAAATAATTAGACAGTAATATTCTTATCCAAGTATTTCCTGATTTTGGGTAAGATACCAACCAAACCATATTTCTACTAGGCGAAGTCATACTCTATAATAGATTGTTCAGCATATTTATTAAACGAATCTAATAAATCAATACTATTAGATCTTGTTAGTTGAAAAACTTTGGCATAATTGGCCATGGCATTCATAATAGCAAAAGTTTCTTTTTCCTTTTGAATTATATGAGGATATCTAGGGCGATAAATATTATCCTTTATCATTTGCAATTTGTGAAACCCTTTAAACTCTTCCTTTTCAAAGGTTTTAAAATTATGAGATTTCAAAATGTAAATAGACTTTAAGGGCAGCTCTTTTTCAAAAAATTGCTCCTTAAAAGAACAACTATATTTCTCTATATTAGGTCTTAACTGAGCATCTTTTGTACGTCCTATTTTGTAAGCCTTCATAACATCACTCCACATCTTTGAAGAAGGGAACGAAGGAATTACAAAAGGTTTACCTTCTATAAGATGTATTGCAGAAACATCGTCACTTACCGCTTTAAAGCCAAGGTTTATGAAATGCCTAAGTAAAGTACTTTTTCCGGCACCTGAATGCCCTGAAATAATAATACACTCCCCGTCTTTTTCAAAAGCAGATCCATGAAAAGGTAAGATACCTCTTTGGGTCAGAACAGCTGCCATTACAGAACCTAAGAAAAAGAGTTCTATTTCTCGGTCTTCTGCTTCATTATCGGGAGATAAATATACTCTTTTCCCATTTTCTACTAAAAAGACACCAATATTAGGTATGTCCAACAAAAACTCATCGGCGTTTGCCTGCATTCTTACGCCCTTAAACGTCGCTTCTTGTAGAGAATTTGGGATTTCCTTTCTCAAAAACTCAACATCAAAAATTCCCTCCCGAACGGGCGATGCCGTTCTAAGAGGGAATTCTGATTTTATATTTAAGCCAAAAGCTTTATAAAACTGCATTTATTACCACCTATAAGAATTACTTCTATAATCTTTACCAAAGATATATGTCAAAAATATCTCATGTGTTCCTTGACTATATGCACCTATATCAGATAAGGTATATTCAAAAGCATATCCTATTTTAATTCTTTCCTTTCTCGCTCCCAAAAAAACAATTACATCATTGGGTTGAAATTCAAAATCTGAACGGTAGCCTAAGCCGAACCATAGAACATTCTTATAAGTCGTTTTCACATTAATATCCCATTGACCAAAACCCGATTCAACAAATTTAACAAGAGCACTTGGTTCCATAGTAAAATCACGCGTCAATTCAAACTTATATCCTCCATTTAGATAATAATGTCTGACTTGGTTGTTGTCTAAGTTATCATTCATTAAACTAACTCTTCTTCCAAATAACTGCATAAAGGACATTCCCACAAAAAAACTTTTATCATACAAATACATTCCAAAATTTGCATCAGGAACAATTAGCTTATCCGATCCATAAAGAATCACAGCATCATTTGAATTCTGTAAGTTTTTAAAGGTTCCCTTATCTATAGAGAACTGGTAAAAAGAAGCATCTAAGCCTAATGAAAAGTTCATTTCATTACTTAACTTAAACTGATAAGCATAAGATAAATTTAAGCCTGATTTACGGAGAGGTCCAGTCTTATAATTAAAGACTTTACCACCAACAGCACCCATATTATCTTCCAAAAGCATTTGGTATGTCAAATACTGAAAAGAGGGAGCATCATCGATACCAGTCCACATTTGTTTATAACCTAAAAACAAAGGCCGATCGTTACCAATATCTACAGCTGCAGGATTAATTAAATACTTATTTTCAAGAACTTGAGAAAAGTTATTTAATTGCTGTGCTTGTAAATTTAACAAGGTCGCGAAAACTATAATTGTAAAAATAATTCTTTTCATTGTTTTATATCTTTATATGTTAGCTTGTCCTGTTAATACATTATAGTAACTGATCCCGTTCTAGGAGCTGTATCGTTATTCAAATCAATAATATAATAATAAACAGCCGCATCAAGTTTTTTACCCTCATAGGTTCCATCCCAAGGCGTTTCGTATCCCTTCGATTCAAACACTACATTACCCCATTGATTGAAGACTTTTACTACACAATTAGGATATTTTGCAATATCTTCTATTATCCACTTCTCATTAACACCATCTCCATTAGGAGTAAAGGCATCCATTGCCGTAATCGGGATAGCTGTCGCTAACACCTCATACCTCGCAGAAATAGAACAGTTATTATAATCTTCTACATTAACAGTATATGTTCCATAGGATAGATTATACAAATCTTTATCGAAGAAACCATTACTCCAAGAGAACAAGTAAGGTCCAGTACCTCCGGAGACAGCTAATAAAATACTACCATCTTTAAACCCAACTTGACTTTCGTTCGTAACGTCTGCCACTATCTCCAAAGGAGTAGGATTAAATAATTCAACGGTATTAGAAATAGAACCACATTCATCGGTTACGGTAAATTGATACGAACCTGAAGAAAGATTCTCTTGAACTAATCCTTCATCAGAAGTATGAGACCATAATATTTGATACGGCTCCACACCTTGATTAATGATTATCTCTATAGATCCATTTTCATCATCATGACAACGAGGCTGAGTTACGTCAGTTTCGATACTCATAGGAGAAAAGCTCACAATATATGTGGAATCAACCACCATATCTTGACACATATCAGTAACACTTACATGATATGTTCCCACTCCTAAATCGTTCGCATTATAAGTTGTCAATCCGTTACTCCAAAGGTAAGAATAAGGAGGTACTCCTCCACTAGCTACAATTTCTGACTTTCCGTTTGTACTATTCTCGCACATAACCGTAGTAACCGATTCTCCCATTTGAGCAACAAGAGGAGCCGAAGCTTCTATTACTACAGAGTCTGTTTGAGGAATATTACATTGATCCGTTATGGTAACTGTATGCCAACCAGAAGTCAAGCCATCCACGTAATTTGTGTCTTCCATCGAAACAGAAGGCGTTCCCCATGCATAATGATATGGGGGGACACCACCCATCACATTTGCTTGAACATATCCTGTAGCACTTCCCGAACAAATCTGCTCCGGTTTATCAAAAGTATAAGTAAATGCAGGAAGCGTATTTATGACAACTGAATCAAACACGGTTCCACACATATCGGTTACAGAGACATAAGTCATTCCTTCCGGTAAGTCTGATGCTATATTGGAAGTAGAAGTGCCATTAGACCACGCATAAGTATAAGGCTGAACTCCTCCCGTAGCTATAACAGAAGCCTTTCCATCATTTATTGTAGAACAATTTAAGTCAGAGATTTTCTCAGCATAAGCCACTAACCTAGGATAAAATCCTACCTCTATAGAATCAACAATCTCTGAACCGCAAACATCACTGACCGTAACATAAGTAACACCTACAGGTAAGTCTGTTGTAGTATTAGTCGTTGAAGAGCCATTAGACCAAGTATAGGTATAAGGAGCCACTCCGTCACTAACCATTACTGAAACAGAACCATTGGTACTTGTATCACAATTAAGTATCTGTGAATGGGATGTTAAAGAAGCTTGCAACGGAAGTGTATTAGTCAACATAACTGTTGCTGTTTTATCACCACAAATATCCGATACAGTAACTTGATAAGTTCCTGCCGATAGACCG
>PDWI01002525.1_pt1 | contig 38303 bp, 29 predicted proteins | sample 1430891 | NCBI WGS metagenome assembly PDWI01 (sample SAMN01162508, study PRJNA174530) | Oral metagenome, whole genome shotgun sequencing project. | biome: Marine environment; feature: Marine mammal; material: Swab sample of the gingival sulcus; isolation source: swab sample of gingival sulcus... | reverse complement strand
TGCATTATTTTTTATTTCCTCATCGCCTCTACCGTGGGGACACGTACAGCTTTCCGTGCAGGCAGATAACCTGCTATCAGCCCTCCGACAATCATCGTGGTAAGAGCCAAAATACTTGTCCTTAGGTCTATAATCGGTTTGTAGAAAATGTAGGCTGTTCGTCCGTCAATAACCTTAGTGCCAAGCCCTGTCGTCTCCATTATTTGGCTCAGCAAAGCCATAAGCCCAACGCCAAGCACCAAGCCTATTAGCCCTGAAATGAGCGTAACAAAGACGGACTCTAGCAAGATTGATGAGATAATATCTCCCGACTTTGCCCCTAGAGCCTTACGAATGCCTATCTCTCTTTTACGTTCGGTAACGGCAATCTGCATTATGTTAATCACACCAACCAAACCAATCGTTAGCGTACTCAATCCAATAATCCACAGCAAATAATTGATACCGTTAAAGAGCTTATTCATTGACCTTAGCTGACTGCCATTAGAGTTGAGCCAAACAGCTCGTGTGTCATCGGGAGAGAAACCTTTCATTGAAGCACAGATCTTAACAAATCGCTGACGAAAAGCTTCCTCATCTTTATCGTCCAAAATCTTAGGTCCTAGGAGCATTAGTTTATAGATGCCGTACTGAGCTTGATAAGGGTAGAGCATAGAAAAAGTCGTAATCGGAATATAACAAGGATTATTATAGCTAGAACTTCCCGTTTTATACACACCAATAACACGATAACTGATGCTTTCTAATCGGACTTCCTTGCCTACAACCTTCTTCACGTCCCCAAAAAGATTCTTTGCTACGCCTTGAGGCAAAATAATCACCTTGTTGTTCTCCCGCATATCAACTTGATTAAAGAAATGCCCTTCTGAGCTAAAAAACTGCAATTCTTTTATCTCATTGAAAAGAGAATTCGTACCAAGTACCACCCCCGAACTAGAGCGATTATTAGCAGAGATGGTGCTATAAATATCCACGCAAGGGGCAAAACGCTTAATCTCGGGCAGGGCTTTGACAATCTGTTCGCAATCGTTGAAGCTATAGTTAGGACGATAACCTCTTGGCAAGCCATTGTAAGGTATGGTCGTTCTGCTGAAATATAGGCTAACAGCCTGCTCATTTAAGCCTACATTACTGCTAGACTTTATTACAGCATTCTTCAGTCCTGCCCCCGAACTAAGCAAAACAATAAGCAAGAGTATCCCCCAACCAACGGAGAAACCCGTCAGTGCCGTACGCAGTTTATTCATCTTGAGCGTACTGCTTAGTTCTCTAATTTGTTCTCGTCCTAATAGCATAAAACTCTTAGCTTTACCAAGAATGATTGCTCACTAAACCATCTCTCATATAGATAATTCGAGAGCATTCTTTTGCCACCTCTGCTTCGTGCGTAACGACAATAATCGTTTTGCCCTCGGCATTAACGGACTTGAGCAATTCCATTACCTCTTTTGTCGTTTCGCTATCCAAAGCTCCTGTTGGTTCATCTGCTAAAATGATTGCAGGCTCAGTAACCAAAGCTCGAGCAATAGCTACACGTTGCTTCTGTCCCCCTGAGAGTTCATTAGGTAAGTGGTCTGCCCTATCAGCAAGTCCCACTCGCTCGAGATAGCTCTTAGCTCTACGCATTCGCTCTGCATAGGGTATCCCACGATAATATAGGGGCAGAGCAACGTTCTCCAAGGCTGTTTTGAAAGGAATGAGGTTGAAAGCTTGAAAAACAAAACCTATTTTTCTATTACGCATCTCAGCTGATTCGTTCTCCGTCAGCTTACAGACAAGCTCTCCATCAAGATAATAAGAGCCTTCGTCGTAAGTATCCAAAAGCCCCAAGATGTTCAAGAGCGTACTCTTACCCGAACCACTCGCTCCCATAAAAGCGAGCATTTCGCCCTCTTTGACCTCTAGCTTAATACCTTTTAAGACGTGCAGAGGTTGAGCCCCTGTATAAGTCTTATGCAGATTGTCTAGCTTTATCATCGTAAATACATTTATTATTCCTTTGCTTTCTCTCTAAGCCCTAGAATAGCCCCAATAAATAAAAAGATATAAGTTGGTATAAATCCAACAGTTGATAATAGTTCACTCCAAGGTTCATTTCTATGCAACCATAGATAAACTAAGGAAGTAGATAAAACTAGGATAGAAACAATTAAAATAATTTTCATCAGCCACACCCTTTTCTTTTCAGATACTACAGGCTTTGTTTTTTGAAAAAAAGCTACATAGAAGAAAGCTACAACAGAAATGACTAGTATTCCCCAAGAAACTACATACAAGGCTGATGAACCCCAAGCATTATTAAAGAGGCTCATCAAAGAAGTCATATAAAGGACAGAAAGCCCTAGGAGGAGTAAAATTCTCTTATACATTTTCATAATGCAAAGTCCATTAAGTTGGTAAGTATAACAAATCTAATAGTAGGTTTAATAGCCTTTTGAAAGGCTATCTGGCTCTAAAATTATGAATAATAAATCATTTAGACAATATATTCCTCGAAAATCAAAGCAAAACTCTAGTAATTAAAATAAAAGCGAGGGATAAGTTTTCAGTTTGTTCGGGGATAAACTGCAATTCGTCCCGTGACAAACTGAGCAATCGTCAAGGTTCATCAAAAGAACAAGCGAACTAAGTTTTGATTTCACCCCGTTGTGAAAAGTTTTTCACGCCGTCGTGTAATTTATTTCACTCCGTGGTGAAATGAATTATGAGTTAAGAATGACGAATGATTACAGCAAGACTAATTCTTAATCTTTTCATAATCAAACACTAGAATATATTTTCCTTAGACTAAACTGACGTTATATCTAGGAAAAGAACTCGGGAGCGTTCTGCCACAATGTAGGATAAAAGACAAAAATCGTTGATAATACCCCGTTTTGATTGTTTTTGCTACGTTTTGGTAAAATTGCCCTTGTGCCTCGTTATACCTTTGCAGTGTCAAAAGGGACGAAGCCCACGACGAAGCTAAGAATTTTCTAGAGGTTTTTATTTCGTCTGAGCTGAGTGCTGATAAAGACAAGTTTTATTCACTATTTATTTACACATTAAAATTAATATTTATTATGGCAATTACATTTAAGGTAGAAGAACAAATGCTTAGAACAGCTCGTGGTGCACAAAAGTTTTGCTTCGCTAGAGCAGTGAACAATGGCGAAACGACAATTGAACAGCTCCAGAAGCTTATTGCGAAGATTTCGGCAGTCAGTGAGGGGGACGTGCGTTCGGTACTAATGACGCTTACTCAGCTGGTAGCTCTGGAGCTTGGACAAGGACGTATCGTTTCCTTGGGTGATCTCGGACGTATCCGTGTAGGACTTCGTAGTAAGGCTAGCGACAGTAAGGAAGGGTTTCGTAGTCAAGATATTAAGCGTGTGCGTGTAGTCTTCGTCCCCGGTATGCTTATTCGAGAGGCTCTGCAGACTGCATCGCTTAAGCGTCAAGAAGTGAAGCTAAAGAAGTCGCTTACTTCAGAGGCTGAAGGCTCTGGAAGTTCTAAGTCTAAGGGAGAAACGTCTGCAGAGGAGCATAAGCCAAGTGGACATACTGGACTTTAGTCTAAAGACAGAGTAATGGGACTGTCTTACTTGAGTAGACTTTCTCTCCAGCATCAGCAAGAGCCTTGCCAAGGTTTGAGGTTTCGCCTCGTAAGGCTCTTGCTGAGCATTAGCTCTCTAATGCTTTTTCTCTTTGCTCTAGGTGCTTGCCGTCTAAAACAAGAAGAGCTTAAGCTTGAGCAAGAACAGGGTGATTTTCGCACAGAAAGCTCCTTGACGAAAACCTTAAAGCTTGATAGACAAAGAAGGGAAGATTATATTGTTCAGGAGTTTTGCCTTAGTTATGATAGTCTAGAAAGGCTTCGAGGTCTTAGATGGCTTAATAAGGTTCATCGGCGAGTCGGGGGCAAGCAAGAGGAAGTTCAAGAGGCATATCAGGGATTTGGAGAGCAAAGGCAATCAAAACTCGTACAGGAACATAAGAGCTTGGCAAGTAGAAACCCTTTTAGTTTCAACTATTCTTTAGCTTTCCTCCTTGGACTAGGGTTTGTTATCCTCGAGCTAAGGAAGCGTTTACGCTAAGCTCTATAAGACTTTTAAGGAAATATTATCTACTAAGACGTGTATATTCTTACGTTTTTTCTAGGGGGGAGGGGATACACGTTTTATAAATATTCAAGGAAATGAAAAAGGAAGATATTAGATATATTGTTATTCATTGCTCTGCAACACGTAGTAATGCTGGTTATTCGGTAGAGCAACTTGACCACGACCATAGACAGCGAGGTTTTCGCTCGGCAGGGTATCATTACTATATTAGACAGAACGGCTTGACTGTTCCTCTTCGACCTCTATGGAAAAGGGGGGCTCATTGTAAGGGATATAATGCTTGTAGTATTAGTGTTTGTTATGAAGGAGGCTTAGCTCCTGATGCTTCACCTCAAGATACTCGTACAGTTCAGCAGATTGTAGCTCTGAGGGATTTGCTTCGTCGCCTCCGTCGTCGCTATCCTAAGGCAGAGATTGTTGGACATAGAGACCTTAGTCCAGACTTTAATGGAGATGGTGTCATACAGAGGTATGAATGGCTTAAGGCTTGTCCTTGCTTTGATGCCAAGAAAGAGTATGGCTATCTTTAATTAAGAGTTAAGAATTATGGGTTTTGATTTTAGAAAATATACACTGCAAGTTTATCTAGCAGTCCTGATTGCCTGCCTTGGTATGCTCTTGCTCTTCTTGGGGTTGTACTTGCCTCCAAAGGGAGAAATAAATTCGTCTATCCTAGTTGCCTATGGCGAAGTGATGACTTTCGCAGGAGCTTTACTTGGTATTGATTACCATTATCGTAGACTGAGATAGATTAGTTTAGGCGAGCAAGAAACTTAACTGGGTCAATGATGTAACGCTTATGTCTGGCAGTGCCGATAAGTCCCCCCTCATCATTAGCTTCAATCTCGAAAGTTAGTTTCTTGCCGTCTATCTCTATAAGTGTGGCTGTACAGCTAACTTTTGCTCCTATTTTAGTGGCTTTGATGTGTTTTACGTCGATGTGTATGCCAACGGTATCTAAGTTTTTGTCTAATGTACTTGCAATACATTTGCAGGCAGTGTTTTCCATTAATCCAACCATCGCTGGAGTAGAGTAAACATCTAAGTTCCCTGAGCCGTGTATTTTTGCCGAATGCTCGCTAGTTACCACGATTGTTTGCGTCTTTGTTAGTCCTTTTTCTAGCATAATTGTTTGAGTTTTTTATTACTAATAATTTTCTATCGCAAAGATACACATTGTGTGGCTCTTTTGGTATTCACTTCCAATAGACATCACTTCGATTAAAGCCCTAACCATGTTCTCTTATTAAATACGCAGCACTTTTTTAAATACTTAAAACACTGCAAAGGACATTTTAACACATTTTACTATGGGGGGGGGCAAAACATTGATATACAACACTTTTACCTCTTTTTTTTTGCTTAAAAAAAACTTTTTTATTTTATTTGTTTTCACTGTTAATTACAACTATATCCTACGCTCAATTTTAGCAGCTTTATTGTTGTAGTTGTCTTATCTTAATAGGATGTTGACCTATAAATAATGTATTACTAAAAATATAATATGTATGAAGCAAGAATTACTTTTTGGCTTGAAGCCGTACACAAAACCAAAAGTAGAAATGCTTACGCTCTCTGATAGAGTGCATTTCCTTCAGCAGGGATTTAGTGCTAGATTTCTTAATGAGAATGACCCTCTAGAGCCAGAGGAGTGGGAAGGTGGAGACTTTGAATCTGATATCTTCTAAGGAATGAAAGGAGTATAAACTATGCAAAAGAATAAATCAATGAAAAAAGAGATAATAAGATTATTTAGCCTTGCCGTTCTTAGCTTGGGGATTTTTTCTTCTTGTTCGCAAGATAGAGATGTTCAGGAGAGTATTGTATCCACAACTCAAGTTGATCAGAACGAAGGGGAATTACAAAGTGTAGAGCTTAGTTTTGATGGCAAATTTTCTCTTGCTCCTATAGATTTGCAGAATGCTGATGCTATGGATCGTGAGGACGATTTGCGTTCACTAGAGTTTAAGCTAGAGCAATCTGGATCGACGCTTAAAGATGGTCGTAAGCTTAAATACAAGTATACTGATGGAGAAGAACTTGATGCGATGCTTATCCTACGTTGTAAAGGTGATAATACTATGCCTTACTTCTATAATATGATTAAGCTTGTTTACCACAGTAATCAAGGTAAGTTCACTGCTAAGGATAGTCATTTACATTTCCACTGGAATGGAAATGCTCTTGATACTAATGAAGTTTGGGAGTTAAGGGTCGTATTAACAAGACAGATGTCAAGTTTAGTACCAACAAGTGGAACAAAACCGACATCTCTAAAAGTGCCTTTAGGAGATAAAACAAGCGATGGCGTAGATGATAATGATCCTGTTGATAATACTACACCTGTCTATAACTTGACGGACTATGACCTTAGTAATAACTTCTTGGATATAGATCAAGTTTGTAAGGATAGTGCAGTGCCTTTCTATAGTGATTGGGAAGAAGTTCAGTTTACACAGCAGACTGGTGGAGGGAACCAGCCTCAGTATAGTCTTGGTATTACAACCCCTGAGGTAAAGCTAAAACCAAAAGGAGTTTTTGTTTTGCTAGATTTATCTACAGCTAATGAACTGCCTATGGACTTGACTGCTCGTGGTCTTCAGGTACAGACTTCAGCTTATGCATTCAGTGGTGAGTTAGATTTTTCTAAAGAAAAACTTGAAGAGAATGATGGAGAACCAGAATGGGTGTCAGGAAATGACTTCCTAGACTATCAGCCAGAGGCTAATCTATCTCAATATCCAATCTACACAAAGCATTTTAGATTTGTTGATACGGCTGGGAACCCCAAAACAGTTTCATTACCTAAAAGTCTATCAGCAAACAATCATCACTATTATCTCTTCTGGGTAATGCCACTAAAAGTTGATGATAATTGCTTTACACAGATGTATCTCAAAACAGAGCTAACAAATCCTTCGGAGGAGGCTACTGCTAGTGCTACAGATAATACTAAGTTTGTACGTACAAATAGAAATATCTTAAAGCTTGATAAAGGTAAAGTGGCAGCTGTCTTCGATGGTGATGGACGTGGTATTAGTCCTGTATCTATTCTACAAGGAGAAAATGATTATCTAGAACACGGTATTGTGGCTAATAGCTTGGTGTCAAGACAAATTCCTTCGGTGAGAAATTATCCTCTTTATTCTAATACAAAGCCGAGTGTCTATTCTACAGACGATGAGACTGTTTATAGTAGAGGTAAGGCAGGGGATATAAAACAAGGCGTTATTTTGTATGCTGAGACAAAGCCTATCAAGCGTTCTATTACATTCTTGGAGTATATGTCTGAGACTCCTTGTGTCAATGGAAAGACTGGTACAGGAACTCATACAGAGAATAATGGCGTTTTCTGTGCTAAAAACCCTCTTCCTCATCTCCCCTTTCCAAGTCCTGATGGGGACGAGTTTCATTTTACTTTTGAGGCTGCTAGGGATAAAGCAAGAGATAATACGCTTGGATACCAAACAAAGCTACCAGAAGCTATAGAGCTTGGCACATACTTCCGTCAAGAAGTTTCTGCTGGGATAGCTGGAGAAGTTCCTAATGCTAGTCCTATTCCTGTACCATTAAAGAATAATAATGATAATGAGCATTGGTATTATATTGAGTTTGCTTTGTTTGATGGTTTGGTTATTCAAGATATGGGAGGTAACAATCCTCTCAAATCTAAGGTAAGAGTAAAAGGAGAAGCGAGTCAGCTTTGGAAAATGATTCCACAAAACCCTGCAAATCCTCTTGCAGACTTTGAGTTAGTCAATAAGAGTAATCGTTATATGGTTTATTTGAATGGAAACTTCCGAGCAAGACCTATTTCAGATATGACCGATCACAAAGCTCACTTAAGTCTTACTAAGGTTACTCATAATGGAGGACAGTGGGTGCTTAAAGCTGCTGGTGATGGTAATACTCAGAGTACTGTTAGTCAAGCAACTCCTGCAGGCAATTCTATGAATGCCCTATATGGACTTACTGATGGTAGAGATCTGGCTACTTATGGTGATTCTGATACGGGTAATGCTCTTTCTTTTATAGCTCAAGAACGAGATGAAGAGGGCTATGTGTATTTTAAGTTTAGGAACTCTAGGTTGCACACAATTCAAGATATGGGAGCTGGACAGGCTATCCTTGTTAAGAATCGTACTTATGATACTGATGCTCAAATGTGGAAAGTTGTGCCACAGAACCCTGCAGATCCATACGCAGATTTTGAGCTTGTTAATAAGGCAACGGGAAATTACATAATCTTTGCTGATGGTAAATTTAAAACGAGAGCAGGGGCTGATATGACAGCAAACCCATCGCACTTAAGCCTCTGGACACAGCCAAATGGGCTTAAGGTTCTTAAAGCTCAGTCTATGGCTTCAAATAAGGCATTGAATGCTTACCAAGGTATTGTTGTAGATCACTATTTGGCTGCGTGGAACGATACTGATAGTAATAGCCCTATTGAGTTTTCTATGCCTGCAACAGACCCTAATGCATTGCAGGTTAGTGTACTGGGAGGAGAAGGTCCTTATAATCTAAGTCAGAACTTCAAGTCTCGTTTACCATTTGAAGCAGAAGCTAAGGAGCGTCCTACTTATGTTTTTCGTAGTTCCGAACCTAATGTCTATTATGCTGTACGCTATATGGATCACGAAGATGGTATTACTTGTACTGACGCTAGTCGCCCTTCTGCACTTCACGAAGGTGGAGATTGGCATAATTGTAATAAACGTCGCTGTTTGGTGCGTTATGAAACAGATATGGCTTCTATGACATCTGTAACAATGCGTTATGTTGGGCAGAATGATGCCCTTGCTAATAAGCATAATCCAATTTGGGCAGAGGAAGCTTTCTGGCAACGCAACCAAGCTGATGATGTTGTGCGTTATTATACACGTTTTTATGGTTGCTATAGTGGAGTTGCAGGTAGCTATAACTATTCTTCTACTCTTATTGGTAGTTATTGGACGTCTCAAGATGCTTTGTCTGGAGCTCCAGAGAACTCTAAAGAAGTAATCTTACTTGATGCGCCAATGGCTCCAACAAATTATAGTACTGCTTATCATAACTATGGTGTCAATACTACCGACCTAGCAACGGAGAGCCATCTGCCTCTTTACCTCTTTATGGAGATACAAGATTGGGGTCAGTAAGCATTAAGCTTTATTAATTAAGAATTAGGGTGCGTTAGAGTTAGACGCACCCTAATTTCTTTTGTGGCTAAGTATAGCAGATAATGAAATTAATTGTATTTTTGTGGTATAAACATTATACAAGAATAGATTATGAGTGAATTAAAAGGATTTATAAGTACTGCTGAAGAAAAGATGATCAAGACTGTTGAGCATCTTGATGAACAGCTAGCTCGTGTGCGTGCAGGTAAGGCTAATCCAAAGATTTTGGACGGCGTTACGATGGAATATTATGGTTCTGTAATGCCTATTAGTCAATGTACAAGTGTTACTGTGCCTGACGCTAAGAGTATTGTGATTACGCCTTGGGAAAAAGGTATTATTCCTGATATTGAGCGTGCGATTATCAATTCGCCTCTTGGTATTACGCCTGAGAATAATGGAGAAGTTATTCGTTTGGGTATCCCTCCTCTTACGGAAGATCGTCGTCGTGAGCTAGTAAAGCAAGTAAAGGCTGATGCAGAAGATGCAAAAGTAAGTGTACGTAACTCTCGCCGTGAAGCTAATGACCAAATCAAGAAAGCCGTGAAGAATGACGGAGTGCCTGAAGATATGCGGAAAGATGCTGAGGGCGAAGTACAGAAACTTCACGATAAGTATATCAAGCAGATTGACGAAGTCTTTGGAGCTAAAGAGAAGGAAATTATGACAATCTAAGCGATGGCTCGCAAGAAACATACAAACAAAGGTGCGAACCAAGCTGAGGACTTAGTCTTTGGCTTGGTTCGTCGCAATACAGGTAGTCATTATCTTGTCCTCTGTGATGATGGTATTGAACGTTCTTGTCTTGCAAAAGGAAATCTTCGTCTTAAAGGTTTTCGCTCAACGAACCCAATTGTTGTAGGCGATAGGGTAGAGGTTATTATCAAGTCTGAGAATGCCGAGGAGGCTCACTTTATTAAGGCTATCCTTCCTCGTCGCAACTATATTATGCGTCGCTCAACGAACCTATCTAAGCAGTCGCATATCCTTGGAGCGAATATCGACGCATCTTTCTTGATTTGTACGCTGACAGCTCCAGAAACAAGCACAACCTTTATTGATAGGTTCTTGGCTAATGCAGAGGCTTACAACGTACCTACCGAACTAATCTTTAATAAATGTGATTTGCTCGGCGAGGAGGGACAGCCTGTGCTTGAAGAATTAATTCGTATTTATTCGGCAATCGGCTATCCTTGTCATCGAGTTTCGGCGAAGACAGGCGAGGGCTTGGACGTCTTGCGTGAGCGAATGCAAGGGAAGATTACCCTTTTTAGTGGGCATTCAGGCGTAGGAAAAAGCACGTTGATTAATGCACTTATTCCTAATACAAAACTAAGAACAGGTTTAATCTCGGAGGTTCATCAGACGGGAATGCATACGACAACTTTCTCTGAGATGATTGCCTTGCCTGAGGGAGATGGTTATTTGATTGACACCCCTGGGATTAAAGGTTTTGGTTTGCTAGATGTTGAGATAGAAGAGGCTTCGCATTATTTCCCTGAAATCTTCAAGTATAGCGAAGATTGTCGCTTTAATAACTGTACCCATACACACGAGCCTGCTTGTGCTGTTCGTCAAGCAATCGAAGACGGACGTATCGCTCCCTCTCGCTTTATCTCTTACCTAAGTATTCTTGAAGATAAAGAAGAGGATAAGCACCGCGTCGGCTACTAGGTCGCAATAATTAACCAAGCAATTATTCAATTATGACAAAAGCAATAGACTTTTTACTCTATCAGTTGCCTGAGCTTGAGGCTCGTGTGAGGTGCAAACGCCTGCGATAAGTAAGCATTTGAAGAATATATTTGACTCTCAAGAGTTGGACGAAAAAGTGGTTGTTTCCAAAATGGAAATAACCACTAGTCACGGTGCTATAAGTGGGGGGACTCAAAGTAAAGACGTTAATTTCTACAACCTTGACGCTATTATTGCTGTAGGTTATCGTGTTAATTCGCTTAAGGCAACACGTTTCCGTCAATGGGCAACGCAGGTTTTGAATGAATATATCCGAAAAGGTTTTGTGCTTAATGATAATCAACTCAAGCAAGGTAAGGCAACTTTTGGAAAGGACTATTTTCGTGAGCTTTTGGATAGAGTTCGCTCAATCCGAGCAAGCGAACGTCGTATTTGGCAACAGATTTCGGATATTTATGCAGAGTGTAGCATTGATTATGACAAAGATGCCAAGACAACAAAGACTTTCTATGCGATGATACAAAACCGCTTCCATTATGCTATTACAGGGCAAACGGCTGCTGAGATTATTTATCACAATGCAGACCACCGCAAGGATAATATGGGATTGATGACTTGGAAGAATGCTCCTGATGGTCGTATTCTAAAGTCTGATGTTGGTGTGGCGAAGAATTATCTTGCTGAAGATGAAATCCGAAAGTTAGAACGACTAGTAACAGGTTATTTTGACTATATTGAGGATTTGATTGAGCGAGAAAATACCTTTAATATGGAGGAGTTCTCTAAGAGTGTAAACGAGTTTTTGCATTTTCGTCGTTATGATATTTTAGATGGTAAAGGGAAAATTTCCCATAAGAAAGCCGTGGAAAAAGCAAATGCTGAGTATAATATCTTTAATAGGACGCAGAAGATTAACTCTGACTTTGATAAGTTTATTAAAGAGCAACTAAATAAAGAAAACTAGAATTATGAAGAAAAGTATCGTGAGGCTTGTAAGCCTTTTCGCCCTTTGGGCTGTGAGTTTGGGCTTATCTCAAGCACAAGAAGAAGTTAAATACGAGCAGTTTTTCGCTGATAGTACGCTGAGGATTGATTATGCTTTCGCAGGTAAAGTTGGAGATGTTCGTATTATACCTGAGGAGTTTCACGCTTTGCAAGGTTGGTTTGGTCGAAGACACAATCTTGATAGCCTTCTGCTTGAAGGAACTGGGCAAATTCAATTGCGAGATAAGGCAAGTAATAGGGTGATTTATCGCAAGAGTTTCTCGTCGCTTTTCCAAGAATGGCTATCAACGGACGAGGCTCAGCAGAGGGCAAGTTCTTATGAAAATGTGTTTCTTGTGCCTTATCCAAAGGAGAAAGTAATTGTTGATATTGAGATTTCTAACGTTAAACGTGAGCTTATAGCTAAGAATTCTACAGAGCTTGACCCTAAGGATATCCTTATTCGTAGTCAGGTTGGCGTAAGGAATTGTGATTATGAAGTGCTTCATCGTGGAGGTGATAGCAGAGAAGCTATTGATGTGGTAATTCTTGCCGAAGGCTATACTAAGGAAGAGATGCCTGAGTTTATGGCTTATGCTAAGCGTTCTGTTAAGGATATTCTAGCACACGAGCCGTTTAAGTCCCACAAGAAAGACTTTAATTTTATAGCAGTTAAATCACTTTCGCAAGATAGTGGCGTTTCTGTCCCTCGTGAAAATAAATGGAAACGTACGGCTTTTGCTTCACATTTCGATACGTTTTATAGCGATAGATACCTAACCTCTCGTAGACTTAAAGCTATCCATAATGCTCTTCTAGGCATTCCTTATGAACATATTATTATCTTAGCAAACTCTGATGTCTATGGAGGTGGGGGCGTATATAATAGCTTTACGCTTACGTCGACGAAACATAGAATGTTTGACCCAGTAGTTGTACACGAGTTTGGGCATAGCTTTGGAGGTTTGGCTGATGAATATTTCTATGATGAAGATATGATGACTAATGCCTATAGTCTTTCTCGTGAACCTTGGGAGCAGAATATTACTACGCTTGTTGATTTCAAAGGAGAGAATAAGTGGCATAAGCTTATTCCAGAGGGCACACCAATACCAACAGTGCGAGGGAAGGTGCGTGAACAAAGCAAATATGAAAAACAATATCCTATTGCTGTTTTTGAGGGGGGAGCTTATAGTCAGAAGGGAATTTATCGTTGTAGCTTCGATTGTCGTATGCGTACGAATGAATATGCTAAGTTCTGCCCTGCTTGTCATTTAGCTTTGGATAGACTTATCAATTTTTATATTAACAAATAAGGGCTGTTTAGGTAGAGGAATAAGCTTATTCTATAGATTTTCCTTGATATTTGCGTTTATTTTCGCCTTTTAATTTAGAAAGTTTGAGAATTTCTTTGGGGAAAATTTGGAAGTTTAGAAAATTGTTTCTACCTTTGTCAGTGGAAATGTAAGATTTTTCATAGTTAAGGTTTTGGTTAATTGGGTTGGAGTGAGCTGGGAAGCTCGCTCCACTTTTTTTATTTATAGGGTAAATGTCCCCCAAAACCTAGTATTCCCCTCAGACTATTAGTCTATCATTCACTAGAACTTAGGCAATAAATCTTAGAACTAAAGAATGTGTTTGTTAAGCCAAAGAAGCAGAGTGAGCTTGCTTAACCTTTGCCAAGGCAAGAAAACGCCTATCCTTTTTTGTATTTCCTAAAGGCCTGCACCGTTTGATAAATGCCATAGGAGATAAAGACACGCCCAAGGAAATCCCAAAGGTATGACCACGCCCCAGGGGACTTAGCTTCTAAATAGCTAATCTTATGCGTTAGATTCATAAAGTCAAAGTAATATTTAAAATAAGACTTGCAAACTTCCCAATCAAAGCTTGTATAATCAAAACCCTGAGTTGTCAAGAGTGATGAGTAGAAGAAAGCCCAACCCACTAAGAAAGTAAAGGCTATCCCTCTCCAATATGACGTCCCGTGATTATTGGAATATCTATTCAGCGAGAATATCAAGTAATCAGATAGAATAGAGAAAAACTCCCTTAGATTAAGTTTTTTATCTAACCATTTAATTAAATACGTAAGAAGCAAAAGGGGAAATCCGATAACTTTTAATAAGAATAAGCATATAGAGATAAAACGATTACCTCTTATTCGTTTCCACAGCTCACTTGCATAGGCTGCGTGTTCTAAGCGAGCAAACTCAATATAATCTATTGAGTTAGACTGCTTGATATTATGATGCTTGAGTATTCTAAAGGTCTCTCGCTTATTCTTCTCCTTAATATCAAAATCTCCAATCTCTTTAGCGTCGTTATCAATGCTCTTATAATTCTTTAATTCAATGTCAAAAGAATTAATTTGTCCTGAAATAACGGCTAAAGATAAGTCAAGTCCTTTCTTGAACTTAGTACCTCTAAATACAATATCATCCTTGATAATAGCGTCAGTAAATAATACATTTTCTTTGAATTCTGTTTCAGTAAAGAATGCTTTGCCTAAGAAACTAACTTTACTAAAATCTATATTGTCGTCAAATATAGATTTTGAGAAATCAATAGTTTTATAACAGGTAGAGGAATGAAAACTTAAATCAGTAACAAATTTAACTTCAGTAAAAGATACCTCATCATTAAATATCGAATGAAAAAAGAAAGTCTTATTATTGAAAACCGAACCAGAAAAAACAGCACTTGAATTAAATGTTAATTTGGAAAAAATACTCCTACCATTAAAGATGCAATTAATCAATAATGATTTATCTTGAAAAGTTGAGCCACTAAAGTATGCATCCTTAAATGCAGTGTCAATAAAACAAGCATAACCTCTAACACTTGTTTTCATCATAAATCCTCTGAGAAAACGACAGTTCATAAAACTAATAGAATAAACTTCCTTATCTCTAATTCTTATATCACAATTAAAGTCGTAATACTGGAAATCAAAGACTTTCAGCCGATCTTTATATGTAACTAACTCCCAAAATTCACCCTGCGTATTTATTACTATCCTCTCTTCTGTACTCATACCTTATAATCTTTTTTAGACCATTCTTTAATAGAACAAATATAATAAAAGACGGTGATAGAATTACTTCCATCACCGTCTTTTATTGATTATATAGTTATCAGCCTATTCTTCGTCAGAAAGGAGAATTTCTAAGACCTTAGCAGCTGAATAAGCCACAGGCGTACCTGGACCGAAAATCGCAGCTACACCTGATTGGTATAGGAATTCGTAGTCCTGTGCAGGGATTACACCTCCTGCCGTTACGATGATATCAGGACGACCGAGCTTCTTCAGTTCGGCAATCACTTGAGGGATAAGCGTCTTGTGTCCTGCAGCGAGTGAGGAAACACCCATTACGTGCACGTCGTTTTCTACAGCTTGACGAGCTGATTCTTCAGGCGTTTGGAAAAGAGGTCCCATATCTACGTCAAAACCACAATCGGCATAACCTGTAGCTACTACCTTAGCACCTCTATCGTGTCCGTCCTGTCCCATCTTCGCAATCATAATACGAGGCTGACGACCTTCACGCTCAGCAAACTCCTTAGACAGCTTCTTAGCAAGAATGAAATCCTTATCATCTCCCGATTCAGACGAGTATACACCTGAGATTGTACGGATAACAGCGTTATAACGCCCTACAATCGTTTCGCAAGCGTCAGAGATTTCCCCAAGCGAAGCACGAAGCGAAGCAGCCTTCACGGCAAGGTCTAGGAGGTTTCCTTCCTTCGTTTCGACACAACGTGTAATGGCTTCAAGAGCTTTCTTTACAGCCTCTTCATCACGGTCTGCTTTTAGTTCGTCAAGACGTTCAATTTGTTGTGTACGCACGGCTGTATTATCAATTTCTAGAATATCGATTGGATCTTCTTTTGCCAAGCGATATTTGTTAATTCCTACGATTACTTGCTGGCGAGAGTCGATACGAGCTTGCGTGCGAGCTGCAGCCTCTTCGATACGCATTTTAGGAAGACCCGTTTCGATGGCTTTAGCCATTCCACCCATTTCTTCCACTTCTTGGATATGAGCCCAAGCCTTGTGCATTAGTTCGTTCGTTAAGCTCTCTACATAGTAAGAACCTCCCCAAGGGTCGATTTCCTTACAAACAAGCGTTTCTTCCTGAATGAAAATCTGCGTATTACGAGCAATACGAGCAGAGAAGTCCGTAGGCAAGGCAATCGCCTCGTCCAAGGCATTCGTGTGGAGTGACTGAGTGTGTCCAAGAGCTGCCCCCATCGCCTCAATACAAGTACGCCCAACGTTGTTGAATGGGTCTTGCTCGGTTAGTGACCAACCCGAAGTCTGACTGTGCGTACGTAGGGCAAGTGACTTTGGGTTCTGTGGGTCAAACTGCTTAACAATCTTAGACCATAGGCAACGAGCTGCTCTCATTTTGGCAATCTCCATAAAGTGGTTCATACCAATTGCCCAGAAGAATGACAGACGAGGAGCAAACTTATCAATAGGAATACCAGCAGCGATACCAGCCTTGATATACTGCAGTCCATCGGCCAATGTGTAAGCCATCTCAATATCTGCCGTCGCACCAGCTTCCTGCATATGGTAACCCGAGATAGAAATCGAGTTAAACTTAGGCATATTCTGCGAAGTGTATTCGAAGATATCGGCAATAATCTTCATTGAGAACTCTGGTGGGTAGATGTAAGTATTACGCACCATAAACTCTTTCAAGATGTCATTCTGGATTGTTCCAGCCATCTCTTCAAGCTTCGCTCCCTGCTCAAGACCAGCATTAATATAAAACGCCATAACAGGAAGTACGGCTCCGTTCATCGTCATTGATACAGACATCTTGTTTAGTGGAATACCGTCAAACAAGACCTTCATATCTTCAAGCGAACAGATAGACACCCCAGCCTTACCAACGTCCCCTACTACACGAGAGTGGTCGGCGTCGTAGCCTCTGTGCGTAGCAAGGTCAAAGGCAACAGAAAGCCCCTTCTGACCTGAAGCAAGGTTACGGCGATAGAAAGCGTTTGATTCCTCTGCCGTAGAGAAACCAGCGTATTGTCTAATTGTCCAAGGACGAAGAGCGTACATACAGCTATAAGGTCCTCTCAGATAAGGAGGCAAACCAGACACATAGTCTAAATGCTCCATACCCTCTAAGTCCTTAGAAGTGTAAACAGGCTTCACAAGGATTTGCTCAGCCGTACGCCACATTGATGTATTGTCCTGCTGACTAAGCCATTCTTCGGTATTAACACCGAGAGAACCCTTAGTCTTAATATCTATATTTTTATATAGTGGTTTCATCTCTTTGTTTTATTTGTTAATACCAAGTTTCTCATTGAAGCCTTGAAGCGTTTCAAGAACGTTAGACTTAACGTTTACGAAGTGTTCGATACCTACAGCTTTGAGGTCGTCCGAACAAGCAGGAGCACCAGCTACTACGAACTCTGCTCTTCCGTCTAGATACTTGAATGCTTCAGGAGCATACTCTGCATATTCGTCATCACTTGAGCAAATTACGATAATATCTGCCCCCTTCTCTAGTCCGGCATCAATACCTTCTTGTACAGTCTTGAAGCCAAGGTTGTCAATCACGCTATAGCCAGCACAAGCGAAGAAGTTAGACGAGAACTGCGAACGAGCTAGACGCATCGCAAGGTTACCAATCGTTAGCATAAAGACCTTAACGTCCTTGCCACTACGCTCTGTCGCTAAACGAAGTGCTTCAAAGTCTGAAGCTCCACGAGAGAAGTCAAGAGCTGTAATAGATGGCTTGCCACAACCACACTTGTGAGGTTTCTTCTCAACAATCTTGTCAAGAGCAACCTCAGTAAAGTTTGGATATTGGTTCGTGCCAAGAAGGATTTCACGACGCTTAGCTACAGCAGAGTGACGCTTAGCATTGCTTTCGTTTACAGCCTCTTGCACCTTACCACTCTCTACAGCCTTAGCAAAGCCTCCCTCTTCCTCTACTTGAAGGAATAGTTTCCACGCTTCGCCTGCAATCGTATTAGTCAAATGTTCGATATAATAAGAGCCGGCAGCAGGGTCAATCACCTTGTCAAAGTGAGATTCTTCCTTGAGGAGTAACTGTTGGTTACGAGCGATACGCTCAGAGAAGTTGTCCGAGTCTTGATACGTTACGTCGAAAGGCTGAACGGTCAATGAGTCCACCCCTCCAAGCGTTGCAGACATTGCTTCTGTCTGTGTACGCAATAGGTTTACGTGCGCATCGAAGATTGTTTTATTCCAAGTAGAAGTAACAGCGTGCTGATGAATTTTAGCTGGTTCGCCCTTGTATTCATCGCCGTGAGCACCTACAATCTCTGCCCAGAGCCAACGAGCAGCACGGAACTTAGCTAGTTCCATAAAGTAGTTACCACTAACACCAAAGACAAACTTAATACGAGAGCTAACCTCTTCCAAGCTATAGCCTTCCTCTACTAATTTATCCAAAAGTTCTGTTCCCCAAGCTAGGGCATAACCCAATTCTTGGTAGATATATGAACCAGCATTGTTTAGGCTAAGAGCATTTACCGTCAGTACACGGAACTTCGGTAGTTCCTGAACGCTATCAATCATCGTTTTACACTTTGACAGCCATTCGGGTTCTGAGATGCCTCGCACCAATTGTTTTTTGAATGTATCAAATTCGATAGAACCCTTACATTCTGCCATATTAGTACCTGTTTCTTTGAAATACTCGGTAAGAGCCGTACCAAGTTTCGTAACGACAGATGTACAGCAGACAAAGTTTAGTTCGATTGCCTCAGGGTAAATGCCCTTGAGTAGTACACGAAGTGATTCTACGTTAATTTGATTTTTCTTTAGCTTAAAGCCCAAAGAGTCAATTCCTTTGCCAAGAATATCTAGAGCTTTTGCATTAGCAGCCTCAAGGTCGTCCACACGAATGTCTTGACGAATAAGCCACTCGCCACTCATTTTTGTAGAGCGAACATAAGGGTATTCTGCTGGGTGTGAATGAGGAGTCTGCAAGCCTTCCAAGTCGCTCAAGCGATAGAATGGATTGACATTGAAGCCCTCATTGGTACGCCAAACAAGCTTTCTATTAAAGTCTGCACCTTTCAAATCGGTTACGATTTTGTCCATCCACTCTTCAGTGGTATTGGGTGCGAACTCCGAAAGCAAGCGTTCTTTCTGATTTGCCATTTTGTTTTAATTTAATGAATTATCTAATAATTCTAATTTATATCCAACCAAGGCAAAGATACAAAAACCCACCCAATTATCAGTCACTTAGGCAAAAATTGCTTACTTGTATGAAAGATAATAAGGTGGGAGGAGTGAAAATATACCTGTGTATACTACCTATTTGACTGGAAGATAGATAAATGTTCGTCGTAGATTGGGCTATCAACAGCAAGGAAGTCTAGAACGCTGTGGAAGACGTTGTGCTGAGATACTTCTTCAAGTTTTTTGAACGCTCGCTCGCTATTGGCCGAAGACCAAGCAATAAAGGGTATATCGTATTGCTCTTTTGGGGCAAACTTTTTCGGAACGCCGTGCATATAGAGGTTGGCTTCGCCCAAAGACTCTCCGTGGTCAGATACGAAGATTACTGAGCTTTTGTAGTCTTTCAGTTCCTTTAGGGAAGCGATTAGCTGAGCTAAGATATAATCCGTATAGACAATTGTATTGTCATAGGCATTAATCAGCTCTTGCTGACTGCACTTAGATAGCTCAACGCTCGTGCAGACTGGAGCGAAATGCTCAAATTGCTTTGGATACTTACTCGCATAAGTAGGACCGTGGCTTGTGCTTGTATGTAGAACGATGAAGACCTTGTCTTGATTTGCCTTTAGCACTTCGTCCTTAATCCCTGCAAGTAGAACTTCATCATAGTCGTAATTGAGGCTGTCCTGCTCTGCAAGGGCTTTGAGCTCTTCTCTACCTTTATAACTATTTGCTTTAATTTTTGGTTCGCCGTTATTGGTCGTTCGCCAGAAGACTGCCACGCCATTTCTAAATAGATAGTTCGTCAGAGGTTCGTAGTAATGTCCAGTATCCTTGTAGTCAAGGATACATTTCACCCCAGCAGTGGTGTAGGTGGCACAAGACTGAGCCTTGTAGTGCTGTATGCCTTCTAGTTTGGAGAGCAAGGGGTTGGTCTGCTGTTCATAACCATAGAGCGAAAAGTTCTGCGACCTTGCAGATTCTCCTATTACCAGTACCACGACAGCCTTCTCTTTGTTCTTGATTGTTGCATTAGGTAGGAGTTCTTCCTCTTGATTTTGTTTGTAGACATCACTCCAGTAGCGACAAGTATTAACGAGGTATGACCAAGGCATTGCTAGAGAGCCTAGAATCGGTACGTGCTTATCTACCCACAACCAGCTTGATGAGTTTGCGAAAGCAAAACCTCCGAGGAGCATTAGACTTATGAGTAATTTTAGGAGGAACAATTTTAGGCTTTCTTTGACGTATGTCCATCTAATTAAGATGATTGAGGGGATCAGCCCGAAAACGCTGAGATAGTAGACAAATTCCCAAGAGAAAAAGCTTGTAGCTTCGCCATAATTCGTGTTGAAGACATTCCCAATCATCGTTTTGTCAAGCATTACGCCGTAGACCTCAATGAAGTAAATCGCCCCTGAATTAATCATCAGCAAGAGGGCTAGGAAGTATTTCCCTACTTTACCCAAGAGATAAAGCACTAGGTAGGCAAAGAGGGCGTTCATCGCTAGAAGCAGAACGACCAAGCTTACGATAAGCATAATACCACTGCCCGTCGAGGTGTCAATCTTGTCTAAGACATAGCCCCAGAAGGCACTATGGTACAGCCCCAGCGTTATAAGGGCATAGAAGAGGGCAAGGAGGTCTAGTCTTTTTGTAAAATTAATTTTCTGCATATCAGGAGTAATGTTGTCATTAGTGAAGCAAGAGCAAAGAAATAAATTGGAAGAGCCTCAACCATTAGTTTATTAAAAATCATCAGACTAAAGAGGATAAGTATCATTATGATGACGAGAGGTCTAAAGCGTTTTTTATCTAGCCACTCCCATAGTCCGACCTTATTGTTGATATAGATGCCAAGTATTGCAAGGCAATAGCCTATCAATGAACCAACGGCCACATCTAGAGGCCAATGAGCTCCCACGGCAACTCTAGAAGAGGCTATGAATAGCCCAATGAGCAGTACGGCAAAAATCCAAAGTAGTTTATAAATCCTTGCTCTACCACGAGGGAAGAAGGCAAAGAGTATTAGGGAGATAAAAATAAATATCGTCATTGAATGTCCCGATGGGAGAGAGTTTGTTAGTAGCTCCTTGCCAATAATCGTAAACTTATCCTTAGCAATAACGCTTGCAGGGCGAGGCATTAGGAACATTGACTTCAGACCAGCCGAAACGCCCAGCGAGAGTAATGATGCGTTGAGCAAAGCTCCCCAGAAGCGAACGGCATAGTAAAGAAAAATACTTACGAGGGACAGACCCACAGAGGCATCGCCTATCTCAGTAATATTTCTCTGTAAATAGGGGTAAGGAGCTAGTTGTTTGTTCAGCAAGATAAATAAGTCTTGCTGAATAGATGTATAGACACTATGAAAACTTCCTTGCTGAATAAGCAAATAAAGGAAGATAGCGATGAGGCTAATCAAGGCAGGATAGAGTGTCCAGAGTCTAATCTCCTTAAAGTTACAATTAACAAGTTCTTTCATTTATTTAATTCTTCTCGTTTTTTAGAATTGATCCATTGGATTGTTCTAAGCGACAAAGATAATGTCTTTTTAAGACATATTTGTTTTTTTTTATGATTTTCGGAACAGTAAAAGACGATTTCCCCTCTCTTCTATCTCTTGTATCCTCTCGTGTTTTCTAGTATCCTAAGTAGATTTTGTATTTAAGTCGTAATATTCTTTTTGAGGTAAAACACCTCTCCTTCGGTTCAAGATGAAGGGGAGAGTTCCTTAACTTTCATCTCTTAGCTCCGAACTTTAGACATTTCACTCCGTGGTGAAATTAATTACACGACGGCGTGAAAAACTTTTCACCACGGAGTGAAATAACTTCTGAGTTCAGAATTATAAATTAAAAGTCAAAGTCAGTTCGGGCAATGCAATAATGCTTAGATATGTTTATTAGATGTTTTCTCTTTCTCTCTACGGCAAGGCTTAAGCACAGCTCTATCCGTCAATAAGATAAGAGATTGTAAGATAAAGGGATTATTCCTATCTTTGTCTAGACTATAAATAAATGTAAGTTTGAGCAAAAATCATAACAAATAAAAGCAAATGGGGAGCAGTAAGAAAAAGAAAAAAAAAGAAGGAACAGACTTTTTCCATAATGTTGATAGCGTCATTAGTCAAATAGGTGTCGTTGGGCATATCTGGCGTTTTTTTCGCTTTATCCTAACGAAGAGCTACGACTTCATTACATTAGCTTGGCAAGGTTTCAAAGACGCTCTAGCTTTACGCCCCATTGCCCTAATAATCCTTGCTTGCTTGAGCTTTTACCTTGCTTTTAGTACGGTTTCAACCCTTTCGTTCTACAGCAACTGCAACAAGACTGAATACAAGACAAAGACCATTGAAGGCGACTTCAGCAAACTTAACAACCTACAAGACTTTGAGAATGCCAAAGAATTAGCTCAAGCAAACAATGACCTTGATGGCGTAAAAAGCATTCAGAAGAAGATTAATAAACTACGATTTAGAACCAAATTTGGACGCTACGGAGCTAAGACGGGGCTATTCTATTGTAATAATCTTTTTGGCTTTGCTTCGACTCTGCTCTTCCTTGCTTGCTTTACGATACTATTCTTTTTTCATCAACGCGTCTACTTCCCAGCCATATATTCGTGGACTTATGTGATGAGTCGCACCCTCTTCTATGGTATCTTTGTCTTAGGGAGCTTGACCCTCTGGGGGGCAATATTCGCTCACCTAATGCAGGACTACTTCCTACAGAAACCTCCACTCCTATGGGGTGGGGCATATGGCAAATTCCTCTATGACAGCATTTACAGCTCGTTTGGTGCTTGGGGGGTTGGAGGATTTTTGTTCCTCTTACCTACGATTATAGGCTTAGTCGTAATGTCCTTGCAAGTTTCTCCTGAAGAGAAAGCTAAGAAAAAAGCTAAAATAGAGGCTGAACGCCAGTATCAAAAACAGCAAAAAGAAAAGGCTGAAAAGCTAAAAGCTCAAGAAATAGAAAAAACTGCTAAACAAATCGAGGAAGAACACCTCAAAGCTCTACAAGAAGAGGAAGAACGTAAGCAAAAAGAGGCTCAAGGTCTTTCTGCTCAAGCTGGGCAGACTAAGTCCGTAACTAACAAAAAAGAAACTGAACAAACTGAACAAGGCAAGCGTGTACTTCGGAAGGTGGGTAAAGCTTTCAGAGGCCTATTCTCTATCGGAAGTGGCACAATGGAGGGCGAAGCTCAAGAAGAGGCAAAGCTGACTGAAACCAAGTCGGAGGCTACTCCTAAAGAACCTATTGTACGAGAAGAACCAAAAGAAACTCAGAACGAAGAGGCTAGCACAGCTCAAGAAATCAAGCCTCAGCCTATGCCCTCAGCTCCCGATAAGCCTAATAGCACAGGTATTGAGGTTGTGGACAAAACCGAAGAGAGCGATGCCCTTGACCCTAGCGAGATAGAAGAGGATGTGATGACATCGGACTACGTCGTTCCTCACATCGAACTGCTTGAAGACCACGGCAAGCATAATGAAAAGCTTGACCGAGAGGTTATTGACCGAAACGCTCAGAAGATTATTGATGAGCTGGCTAAGTTCAATATTGAAGTTTCTGTGCCTAACGCAACCGTTGGTCCTACAATTACTCTCTATGAACTTCGCCTCGGAGATGGTATTCGTATCTCCAAAGTCAGCAACCTTGACGATGATATTGCAATGGCTCTAAGAGTGGAGAAAGTGCGTATCATTGCGCCTCTACCTGGACGTGGGACTGTTGGCGTAGAAGTGCCGAACCCAAAAGTGCAAACCGTGTCAATGCGTTCGATGATTACCTCATCTCGCTTCAATGAGGCTAAGAACAAAATGCAATTACCTATTGCTATTGGTAAGACGATTACGAACGAAACTTTTGTTTTTGACCTAGCTAAAGCTCCACACCTGCTCATTGCTGGGGCAACGGGACAGGGGAAAAGTGTCGGCTTGAATGCTCTGATTGCTTCACTGCTCTACAGCCGTACGCCTGACGAACTAAAGCTTGTGATGGTTGATCCTAAGATGGTTGAGTTCTCTGTCTACGAGGGGATTGCAGAGCATTTCTTGATTAAGCCTAAAGATGAAGACAAGGCTATTATCACGGATATGACCAAGGTAATGCCAATGCTTAAATCTCTTTGTGAAGAGATGGATAACCGTTATCGTCGCCTCAGCGAAGTCGGCGTGCGTAATATCATCGAGTATAACGGACAAATCGAAGATGGTAAGATACAAGAAGAAGATGGACATTGTTTCTTACCCTATATCGTGGTTATTATTGATGAGTTTGCCGATTTGATGATGACGGCTAAATCAACAAAGAAAGAGGTCGAAATCCTAATATCTCGCTTAGCACAGAAAGCTCGAGCCGTGGGTATCCACTTGGTTATGGCGACACAACGTCCTTCGACAGACGTAATTACGGGACTAATCAAGGCGAACTTCCCAGCACGTATTGCCTTCCGAACGTCTTCGCCTATTGACTCTCGTACAATCCTAGATAGTATGGGGGCTGAGCAATTGATTGGACGAGGAGATATGCTCTATTACTCAGGTCTAGTGCCAGAGCGTGTGCAATGTGCTTTCATTGACACGCCAGAGATTGAGGATATTGTAGAACATATTTTAGAGCAACCCAAGCCGTTTACTAAGTTTGAACTTCCAGAATGTCCTGACGAAGAGGGCGATGACTTCGACGCTGCCTCAGCTCTGACGAAAATAGACCCAATGCTCAAAGAAGTTGCCCGTATGGTTGTGGAAACTGGTGTCGGTTCGACAAGTAACATTCAGCGTCGTTTCGAGGTCGGCTACAACAAAGCTGGGCGAATAATGGATCAAATGCAAGCTCTTGGTATAGTAGGACCTCAGGTGGGTTCTAAGCCTCGTGAAGTATTGATTTACGACCTTATAGAGCTTGATGAATTGTTTATTTCAAAAGGTATCTAACATAAGTATATAATATGTCTAAGCAACTATTAACTGAAGAACAAAAAGGGGGGAACATCTTCCTCCTTTTGTTTGTACGCCTTCTGCTTGTCTTTGTGATGTATTCCTTGGCTCGCTTGCTTTTCTTTGCTTATAATTACGAAGTATTAGGGATTGACTCGTGGACTTGCTTCTGGCAAATAATGAAGGGAGGCTTGGTCTTCGATGCCTCAGCCATAGCTTATACGAATGGTTTAATCGTCTTACTCCATTTGCTCCCCCTACGTCAGCGAATGATTGAAGGCTACCAAAAGCTAATCAAGTGCCTCTACTTTGGCATAAATATCCCTTTCCTAATGATGAACCTTGGGGATATTATTTATTTTCGTTTCACAGGAAAGCGAACAACAGTAACGATTTTTAAGGAATTTGCCAACGAGAGTTTTACAGACTTCCTCTATTTCTTTGTCGAATATTGGCACTTAACTTTAATAGGTATAGCCTTAATTTTGCTTTGGCTCTACCTCTATCCGAATAGAAGTCGCTGGACATTCCCTATTCGTCGCCTAAGCAATAAGCTTTACTATCCCCTATCAGTTCTAGCTATTGCTCTAGCAACGGGACTTTCTATTATCGGTATTCGTGGAGGAGTAAGTGCAGCTATTCAACCAATCAAGGCAGGCGACGCACTTATTTATACGAATAATGCCGTGCAAGCTTCAATGGTGCTAAATACACCTTTCACAATGCTTCGCCTCATTGGTAAGCAAGATTTCCCTAAATATCACTATATGTCTGAGGAAGAAAGCAAGAAAGTCTTCTCTCCTATCCGTCTTGCTCAGCAAGACTCTACGGCTTATACGGGGAAGTTTAAGGGGCGTAATGTTGTCTTTCTTATTTGGGAGAGCTGTGCCAAAGAGTGGGTTGGCGAACTGAATAAGCACATTCCTAATCATAAGTCCTACACGCCTTTCTTGGATAGCCTCATTAGACAGTCTTATGTCTTCGAGCAAGCTTATGCCAACGGCACAAAGTCCGTTGATGCAATGCCTGCCCTCTTCGCCTCTCTTCCCAAGCCTTTGCAGTCATTCGTCCTAACGCATTACTCAACCGATAGGCTAAACTCTATCGTTCCTTTCCTAAAAGAAGAAGGCTATTATTCAGCCTATTTTCACAATGCAACGAAAGGTTCTATGGGCTTTGACGCAATGGCTCGCCATCTTGGCTTTGAGGACTACTTCGGACGAGAGAACTTTGAAGCCGTTTATGGTGATAGCTCTGACTGGTTTGATGGCAAGTGGGGGATTTGGGACGAACCATTCCTGCAATATATGCTCTCGGAAGTCAATAAAATGCAAGAGCCATTTATCGTTTCGGAGTTCACAACTTCTTCGCATATCCCTTTTGATGTGCCGAAGGAGTATGAAGAGCGTTTTCCTCAAGATGAGGAATGTGGTTTCCATCGAGTGATTCCTTACACTGACTACTCCTTAGAACGTTTTTTCAAAGAGGCTCAGAAGCAAGCGTGGTACAAGAATACACTCTTCGTTATTCTCGCAGACCACGCCGTCTTCCCCTATGTCGATGAATATAAGACTAGTCTAGGTGCGTATAGTATTCCGATTATTTTCTTCGATCCTCGAGGAGAACTCGTAGGAAGAGATAGCACAACCGTTGTACAGCAAGCAGACCTCTTGCCAACGCTTATGGACTTAATGGGCATTCAAAAGCCGATTATCAGCTTTGGACACAATATGTTTAATCCAAAGGAAGAGCATTTTGCACTTACAACGATGAATGAAGCTTTTCAATTGATTAAGGGAGATTACGCTCTTCAGTTTAATGGCAAAGATGTGATTGCCCTATATAATTACAAAACAGACCCGATGTGTAAGCAAAACCTCAAGGGAAAAGATCTAGAGGCAGAGGACGAATTGACGAAGTTAATGCAAGCTATTCTCCAAGAATTAAGCTTCCGTCTTCGCAATGACAGACTAACTTACGAGAAAATCCGTTAGAAAGATAGCTCTTTCGGACACTTCGACGGCATTTCGACAAGCTCAATGACCGTCTCAGCGACCGAATAGGCTTAGCAGTATTAAATGGAATAATTAAATAACAAACATTATATTTTCGGTCATTGAGCCTGTCGAAATGCCGAAAATATAGGATATTTATAAAAAGAATAGAATGATGAATAGAAAATATATTAGTTATATAGTTCTAGGTTTAGTACTTGTATTTGGTTCAACTATGCTCTCAGCTCAGAATGACAACAAGCAACTTTTCAAGGAAGTGCAAGAGCAACTTTTCCTCAAAGACAAGGCAACGAAGATTGCTTTTAGCTCGACAGTCTATAATGTCGAGGGCGAGGAACTAGGACAGACCAAGGGACATATTTACCTTCAGGGCGAGAAGTTTCGCCTCGAATACACGCCTATCGTGGCAGTTTACAGCAAAGACTTGCTCGCCTATCACGATAGCGAAAACGAAACTTTCACACTTAGTAATCCAAGCGAAGAAGAACTTATCCTCATCAATCCTCTTTATTTCCTAAAAAGTCAAGCAAAAGGTTTTAAGATTGAGCGTTTGCCAGAAACGAAAACCAATCTAATGCTTGGCTTCACGCCTCCAACAGAGGATATGAATATCCGTAAACTCGTCGTTGCTATTAGCAGAAGAACTAAGGCTGTTCACGAGATTAAGATAGAAGCTACTGACGGAGCAATCTTTCTCTTGAGGGTTAATGCTCAGGAGTATGTTCCGACCAAAGAAGATAGCTTCTACGAGCTAAAGAAAAAAGACTTCCCTAAGAGTGAGTTCGTGGATTTAAGATAATGTTTGCCCTTAGTCTGCCTTCGTGGTTTCTGCCCCTTGTTTATCAGTTACTGCTTCTGAGCTTTGTCCTAATTACTTTCCTAAACTTTCGCAAGCACAGAAGACGAGCCAAGCATAGGTCTAAGCGAAAAAAAGGCGAGGCTCTATGGACTAAAGGAGGTAAACAAGAGTCAAGTTTTCGCCCCAAACTAAGCCTTGATCTTGATACTTCGCCAATACTAAATCAACCAAAACTTGCAAGCTCTCAAGCAAAGCCTTATTATCTTGCCTTTGATACCGAGAGTTTTGACGCCATTGAAGAGGGTGAAAATTTCTCTCTAGACACGAAACTTTCACCCATTATTGCCCTTTCGTGGCAAGTCCTAGACCAAAATAAAAACTTAATCCTTGAAGAGAGCCATATCATTTGCCGAGAAGGCAAGATGACCCAAGAGGCAAAAGCTATCCATTTGATTTCGGAGGAAGAGCTCCATCAAGGCGAAGACCTAGAGCAAGTACTCAAACTTTTTATGCAAGAGTTTGAGCGATGTTCTGTGCTTGTTGCCCACAATCTAGACTACCATCTCCTAGCTCTTCGTTCTGCAATGAACGAATGCTCTATGAATGATGAGCCTCTTAATGAGAAATCGTATATCTGCACGATGATGAAAGGCTTAGAACTAGGCTTTAAGCGACGTGCTAATGGCGAAAGAGCTTACCCAGCTCTTGACGAACTATTTGCTTATTTATACTTTGCTCGCCCTCGCATAGAGCTTACTTATCGTAGCAAAACGCTCCGAGATATACGCCTCGTTTCGTCTTGCCTCCGTCGTCTATAGTCTTCCCTATTTCGAACTTACGACCTCTAAACCTATTTTTTATTCTATGATTGTAGGAGAAATTAAAATTATTCAACAGGAACAGTAACACGATAAGCTGTTCCTTCTTTAAATCCTCCTTCTGGAGATTTAATCGCAATAACGCTTGAACTTCTCTCAATATTTGGTTCGTCATTAGAAATATAATCAATAGTATATTTGAGAGAGTTACCAACATTATTTTCATCTTGCAGACCCCAAATATAGAAGACGGGACTATCTTCAGTTAAAGCACCTTGTCCCAATTCAAAACCCTCCTGAGTACTTGTTATATCTTCATAAATAGGGAATACTCCATAATCAGCTTCTGTCATATCTGGAGAGAACGAGATTGGAATATTTTTCACATCAGCAGGTATATCACGCCCTGCAATAGGCTCTTTCCAATTGAAAACACCTCTAAATACTAAAGGAGCGTTCAAGACATCTGTTACTCTAATTCGTTTGATAATAATATCTTTCCCAAGCTTATTCTCTAGGCGAAGTCCAATCAACGAACCTCTAATACGGAAATTTCCCTCCATTACAGCAGTCTGACCAGCCCTTTGCCCATTTTCTAAAGTATAGTTCGGGCTAATAATACGTATCAAGTCTGTCATAATAGGGATATGACGCTTTTCTAACTTACCTCTAGTAATCCCAACAATACGCCCATTAGGGTCAGAATAGTTCTCTTGATTGAAAAATTGTAGCCATTGTTCTGTACCACTAATATCTCCTCCAAGCAACATACAAGCAAAAGTATTCTCTGGATTAAAACGCCATCTATTTCTCCAAGTAAAAAACATATGTACCACCTGACGCCCATCAATATCCTCAACAACAACTGTTCTCCCCCGTCTTCCTGCTTCACCAAAATTGGGCAGTGTCGTCATTTTATTACTATTATTTGCTTGCTCTGTTCGTCCTTGTTGTGTAACAATACACCAACGGGCATAAGATTTATCACGTTTATCTGGTGTATAGTCTGAATTGCCCACTCGACTAAGAACAATATCATCTAGCTCCAACCTTAATTTTGGAGCTTTACTATACCCTTGTCCAATACTTGAAATACGCAATTCATCCTGAATATAATCACCTTGATGTTCATCAAAGTCATAAATATCAATATTGGATAGTCCTGCACGAAGCTCAAAATAAGACAACTGCTTCTGTTTGGTTTTTATGCTCTTAACATCAAGCACTTCTTTGTTTTGGCGACAAGCAGATAGAACTATAATAGTGATTAAAATAATTCCTCTATTAATATTACTCCACATAACTTCTCCAGTTCTTTAATTAACTCTTTCAAATTTAAGTTCGTCTTCTGCCATATCCCATTGGTCAATAGAACCATCTCCCGAAAAGTAAGATAAATAACTAAGTTTCTGCTCTACACAGAATAGTTTTGCATCGGGACTTAAATATTTTTTTCGTAGTCTTTGTTTTATCCTTTCAGTCATAAATAGCTCATTTCATTAGTCGTTTTCTCGCTACGACAAAGCTTAAGCAGGTGCTTATATCAGTAAAAGTTTAGATTTTATTTTTCAAATTCCCCACAAAGGTAATTGTACTGCTCAGAAATTCCAAATTCCTCAATCTAAAAAGCGCTCCCCTCGCTATAATCAATCAAATTACAAGATATCTAAGACAAAAAGAAGTCGTGCCAAAACTTTCATTTTGGCACGACCTCTAGGGTTGAAGAATAATTCCGAAGAACTTATTCTATAGCTCGCTTAGTACTCTAGACCACGAGGCAATTCTTTCGCTTGAGCAACCCAGCCCTTAACGCTCTTGAGAGCAGGAACTAGACGCACAAGTTTCTTCTTCTCATTAACCTCGACCATCATCTTAGTTAAGTTCTCTGCATTACGCTGAGCCAGCTCCTTAACCGTATCTACACCTGCAGCTTCAAGAAGTTCGGCATATTGAGCCCCAATTCCTTTGACACGGAAAAGGTCTGTCATATTCGCCCACTTCAAGATTTTAGCTTCATCAATACCTGTTTGCTGAGCTAGAGCCTTACGTTCTGCTTTAGTGCGACAAGCCTTGAAATACTTATCTGTAGTTGTAAGTCCTACATCCTTCAGTTTTGCTCCGAAAGCAGGTCCAATTCCTTCGACTTGTTCGATTTTGTAATTTGCCATAATAATTTATTGTTTTTATGATTAAACTTATATCTCTCTCAAAGATAAGCATTATATTGCAAACAAAAAAGTATAATTGTTAAAACAGTCAAAACTATCTGTGTTAAGATGTTAATTTTCCTTTTACTATAGTAAAGCTATTTAAATAGCTTAAGCAAGGTCGTCATCAAGTTCTTGATAAGCACTTTCAAAGCGTTTGTCAGGGATTATCCACGCAATAGCGACTAAACTAAGAATAAGCTGAGCAACAAGAGGATGAAATATAGCAACAATGATAGACGCAAAATTTAATACTGACGTAATGATTGCTTTTACATTTGAAAATCGTTGTTTCCCTTGATTAAAAGCCTTGTAAAGATGAGATTCTTTTCCTTCATTCTTGACAATTAAATAAGCCAATAATTTATAAGAAGAACCACTAAGGAAAAGGATTAGAGCATATAATATTGTCGGTTCATTGACAACATATTTCTCACTAATCCAGGAGGTTGCAAAGGGTAAGAGCGAGAGCCAAAAGAGCAGATTAATATTTGCCCAAATAATCCCTGCAGTAACCTTAGTCGTTGACTGGAATAAGTGATGATGATTAACCCAATAGATTGCAAGGAACAAAAAGCTACTTGCATAACTAAGAAAATGGGGTAAGACTTCCTTTAAGTTTTGAAAGGTGTAGCCTTCTGGGGCTTTCATCTCCAAAACCATAATCGTAATAATAATCGCTAGTACACCATCGCTAAATGCTTCTAATCTTCCTGTTGTCATTTCTTTATTATATTTTTTATATAAACAGAGTAAAATAAACAGAGCAAAGGCTTAAATTGTTGCATATATCATTCTTAATTCTTACCCCTTAATTTTCAACTTAGCTCCGAACTTTAGACATTTCACCACGGAGTGAAATAAATTACACGACGGAGTGAAAAGTTTTTCACGCCGTGGTGAAATAAGTTTTACCTTCTGAGTTGATATTCGGAATATATAACGATTATTTATGGTTAAGTAAGAAAATAATAGTACATTTGTTGTATGTTTTAAGAATCTGATTCTGATAAAGTTATGAAGAATTATTACAAACACTAAGGCAATAACAAATAAAATACAATCTAATATGAACAGAAAATTACTCTTTTTAATGTCCCTAATGCTCGCAATGACGACAGCATTTGGACAGATTATGATGCCTGCTTATGACGGAGCTAATACCGTCAAAGAGATTAGCAGTGAAACTGCTTTCTATGACGCAGGTGGTCAGGATGGCGATGCCAAAGCTTGGCAGAATAAAGCCATTACACTACAGCCTCAAGATGGTAAACTTTTAGAAATAACCTTTACAGAAGTTTCGCTTAATTCAGGTACTTATATCTCAATTTTCAACGGCAAGAAAGCCTTGGATGAGGACTATGATTATGGACTTGACGAAACAACTTATTCTGTGCCTTCGGGCGAAAGAATGAAGATTGTCGGAGGGGCTTCTGTGCCAATTACAATCCGTAGCTCAGCTCCATCGAAAGCTATTACGGTTATGCTCCACAGCGAAGGTTCTCCCGGTGCTGGTTGGGTTGCAACGGTCAAGAATGTCGATGCACCAGCACTCGTGCCAGAAGATGCTCCTGCTGAAGTTAAGATTGCTGAAATGCCTAAAATTTACCTTGTTGGGCAGACGGAGATTGACTTTTATGATGATGGAGGTCAAGCTGGCAAAATCTCGGAAGGTTTTGAGGGCTATGTTACCTTCAAGCCCAAAGACCCAACGAAGTTTCTAAAGATTACCTTTAATAAGCTTGAGCTGTTTGATACAAGTTGGAATAAAGATAAGAACGATAAGCTAGAGATTTTCAAGGGCGAGTCTACCAAAGCTGAAGATTTAATTGATGACCTAAGTAAGAAGAGCAAGGAAGCGCCTATTGTCATCAAATCAACGGAAGTTGGCAAAGGTATTACGGTTAAGCTCAAAAGTACAACGGGCGTAACAAAAGCTGGCTGGGAGGCTAAGGTTGTTGAGTTTACGCCTTCGCCAATGGAGTTCAGAGAGCTGACTTCGACTAAGGGCGAAGAAGGCGATGTTTCGGCAAGTGCCGAGGGCGTTAAGATGATGAACTTTGGCATTAAGACTGAGTTTGCCTTGACACCTCTGACGCTGAATGAAGTGGCTCTTAATTTGGGGGCAGACTTTGCTCTAGTCAAAGCTGTGAAGCTCTATGGCTTTGACGCTAAGGGTGATGAAAAGCTTCTTGCTACGGCAACGAATATCACTTCTGCTGATGTAGAGCTAACGCTCGCTGATGCTTTTGCTCTTGCTGAAGGGGAGAATAATTTCTTTGTTGCTTATGACGTGGCAGATACGGCTGAGAATGGCAAAAAGCTCTCGGCTCAACTAACTAATGTATTGCTTGGCACGACTAAGCACGAAGCAACAGCTAGCGAAACCTTTGAGCGTACGATTAAGAATGTTTACCATTCTAAGGTTGGAACGTTTGAGCAGAAAATCTCTGGCGAATGGGAGTTTACCCACACTGTTCAATCAAAGTATAGCGATAAATACAAAGCTAATAATGCAGATGAAATCGTAACATTCTTACCAGCTAATGCAGATGAGAAAGTTGAAATTGAGTTCAAGGACTTTGCAATCTATATGTCAAGTAGTTCTTGGGGTGCAAAGGCTCAATTTATCATCTATGACGGAAAAGGAACAAATGGGGCAATCCTTTGGGAAGCAACAGCAGATAATAAGGATAAAGGTCCTGAAGGAATTATTCGCTCAAAGAGTGCTGATGGAGCGATAACGGTGCTGTTTAATAGTAAAGCAACTAGCACTTATTACACAGCTAAAGGTTGGCATGCAACAGTGCGTAGCTACAAGCCTTCGCCAATGAGCTTTGAGGCTCTTGAAATTGCACAAGTTGAGCAAGACAGTCCTGTCATTCCTAATAAGGATAATCAAGCTATCCTTTCGCTGAACTTCAAAACTTCTGGAGGCTTGAACCCTCTTCATTTGAACGGTTTGAAGCTAAACCTCAAGGGAGCAGAGGAGAAACTGAAGTCTGTTAAGCTCTACGCTACTGAGGGTAAGGACGAATTTACGACGGATAATCTAGTTAAAACTATTGAGCCTAAAGCAGAAACTATTGAAGTTGCATTGGATAATGCTCTACTTGAGGGGGATAACTTCTTATGGCTCTGCTATGAGCTTAAAGAAGAGGTTGCTAGCGATACACCATTTGATGCGAAAATTGAAGCTTATACGCTCTCTGAAGGTGGTGAAGTTGCCGTCCCTGAGAGCCTAGGCGACCCTGATGGTCTGCGTATCTCTAAGAATATCTATCTGCTCGAAGAGGGCGAAGATATCAAAGATGTTAAGGTCAGCTCTTCACTTCTTTTCTATGATGACGGAGGTAAAGATGGCAAGGTTACAAGAGGTTTCAAAGGAGCTGTGCATTTTATTCCTAATGAAGGCGAGATTATCAAGTTAGACTTCAAGAAACTAAAGCTCTCAGGTAGAGAAGGACTCGAAATCTTCAAGGGAAAGTCTAAGGAACAATCTGAACTAATCCTTAAAACAAAAGCCTACAAAGCACCTGAAGCTCCTATCTTCGCTAAGGAGAGTGCAGACGGCTCTTTGACTGTTTATTACTCAGCTGGTAGGTATGGCAATCGTGAAGGTTGGGAGATTGAAGTAAGTTCATACAAACCAAGTCCTCTAAGCCTTGAGGCTGTTACTTCGGCTGAAGCAACAAGCGACACGGAAGCTCTGGCTGGGGCAAAGACAGCATTCATTACGCTGACAGCTAAGGTTGTCGGAGATAAAGGAGAGCTAGCTCCTCTACAGAATATAAAAGTTGAAACAACTGGAACGGCTGATCTCTCTAATATCGAGAAAATCTACGTGTATGCTACCGACAATAAGGCTCTATTTACAGAAGCGACACTTGTCGGCGAGGCAATTCCTTCGGCAGACGGCTCGGCAACGCTTATATCAATTAACCAAGCTAAGAGCAAGGTGTCTGAAGCTGGTGAGCATAAGTATACGCTTGTTGCCCAAGTAAAAGTGAGTGCAACGGCAGGCAATACGATTGCTCTTAAGGTCGTCGAAGCTAATACCTCTGCGATAGTTGGAGCTACTACTGCCTCTCGCTCGGTTAAGGAAGGCTTGAAAGGCATTTATACTGTCGGAGCAAGTACAGACGCTAACTACAAGAATTTTGCAGAAATGCTTGAAGCTCTTAAGGGAGGCGTTTCTGGTGCTGTTGTCTTCGAGCTGGAAGACGGCACTTATCCTAAGCTAGAAATTCCTGCAATCAACGGCGTTTCTGAAACGAATACTTTGACTATTCGTCCAAAGAGTGGCGAGCTTGGTGGCGTAATCTTCGAGAATAACGAGGCTAGACCTTCGGGTTATACGCCTAATGCTCCCGACTATGCTGTTATCAATCTAGACAACACTTCTAACATCAAGCTTGAGAAACTTGTCGTTCAAACAACTCAAAAGGACTACGACGGCGTGATTTTAGTTAAGAGTAGTCCGAGTGTAAGTATCAAGGGCTGTAAGCTTATTGCACCGAAAGGCGTAAGCGTCGCAGATGATGTTATCTTGATTAATGCTAAAGGCAATGGCAATAACAAGCTCAATACTGGGGATAACTTAAGCATTGAAGACTGTGAACTCGTTGGAGGTCGTCAAGCAATCTATCTGAATGTCAATAGATATGTAAATGAGAATTACCAGAAGGGTATTACGATTAAGGGTAATAGACTTAAAAACCAAGGTTTCGTTGCAATCTATAGTAAGCGTGTTGTAGACCTTGTAATTGAGGGTAACCAAATCACGGGTAACGGAGATGCTGGCAATGATTACTATCCAATGGATATTGTTTTGACGAAAGGCATTAGCATTAAGAACAATGTCATTGAAGCTTACGGTATGACTAAGACGAAGAATAGACTCACGATTGCTGGTCTACATCTCCGTCAAGCTGGAGGTAATGATATAGATGCATCTACAGGTTATAATACAATAATAAACAATACTATCCGTCTAGTACCTGATGCTGATCAAGAAGCTTATGGTCTATTCTTCAATGGTTCTAAGCTATCTAATCTCGTTGTCGCTCACAATACGGTTAAGATTATTGCTCCGAATGGTACGGATAAGAATGAGGATACTGCCATTGCTAAGTTTACTGGAGGTTCGAAGAAAGAGTTCAAGAACGTTCATTTCTATGGTAACCTCTTCCAGAACTTAGCCAAAGGTTCGGCTTACAAAGTGTATGGCTCTTGGGACGGCTCTGGTATTAAGCTTAGCTACAATGCAGTCTATGCAAGTGCTACTAAGTTCGCTCTTGTGGGAGGTGCTGATAAAACTTTCGAGGAGTGGAGAACACTTATCCCTGAGTTCTACCACGATAAGCTAGCAAAGGCAACTTTCCGTAGCTTCGCTTCTATGGAGCTTGACGAAGAAGGCAACTTCACTTTCGTGCCAAAGGCTGGTGAGGCTCAGAAGTATGATATCTTAGGTAAAGAACGCAAAAACCCATCAACAGCTGGGGCTTACGAATTTGTTGAGGGAACGCTTCCTTCTTTTGTAACGGATTATCCAAAGCTTTCTGAGTCAAGCTTTGAGTCTGCTAAGCTAGAGTTCAAAGCAAATGCTTCGGGCAAGATGCTTTATATCCTTAAGAAAAAGAGCGAAACAGCTCCAACGCTTGACGAAGTTGCTCAGAGTGATAAGTCGCTAAGCCTTGAAACGAACACTGCCATTGAGCTTCCTTTGACAAATCTTGAGGAGGAAACAGAATATACTATTTACACGCTTTTAGTTAGTCCTCGTGGCGAAAAGGCGACAGAGCTGAATAGCTTTGACTTTGCAACGAAGAAACAAATCCTTCCACTCAAGCTAATACTTGCCGAGAAGCAAGAGTCGGTTTCGAAGGGTGGAACTGTTCATCTTGTTGCCACTGTCGAGGGAGGTCTTGAGCCATTCACGTATAAATGGACAAATGCTAAGAACGAAGAGCTTTCGACAGCTAAGGAATTTGACTACAAACCAGAGATTTGTCAAGTGCTTGACCTCGTAGTTACGGACGCTCAAGGCAAGGTAGTCAAAGGAATAACAGAGCTACACGTCAAGGGCGTTAAGGCTATTGCAACCTTTGAAGACCTCTATCTTGCTGACGAAAGCTATTGGGCTGGCGAACGCTCAGGCAACTTCTACAGTGGTAGTTATGCTTTCAGCCATAGCTACAGCGTAGGGCAGTATGGAGCTTATTGGTCTGGCTTTAGCTATACAAATAGCACAAGCACAAGCTTTGATAGGAATAATTATTCTGCAGAGCAATACAACTCTGCTGTTGGCTCGGGGGTTGATAACTCGAAGAACTATGGCGTTGCTTATGGTAGCTCAACGCTTACGGTTAATAATCAAGAAGAGGGAGAAGAAATCGCTGGTTTCTATATCACAAATACAGCGAACACTATCCTTTGTGTAAACGAAGGTGCTGGTTTCGGTGATGACAAGCCTTTTGCTAAGGGCGACTTCGTCAAGCTGACAGCAACAGCCGACAATGGTAAAACACTTGATTACTACCTTGCAGACTATCGCTCGGATAATCCGAAGGAGCATTATGCTCTGAAGACTTGGGCATACCTTGATTTGAGTTCACTTGGTAAGGTTAAGAACGTTAAATTCTCATTCTCAAGCTCTCGCAATAATCAATGGGGTAATCTAATGCCTGCTTATTTCTGCCTAGACAATGTCGGAGCTAAGCCGAAGGTTAAGGAGATTGCCGTAGAGGTTGAGCAGTCTAAGCTTACAACATTTGACTTGCATAAGCTTCTAGATAAGCATTTGCCTGCTGAGTGGACAGAGGTTGCTCAGTTCAAACTCGGCAAAGAAGCAAGCAATAAGTCTAGCATCTCTATCGAGGGTAATGAACTTAAACTAAATGTTGGTATTGAAGGAGTAGTATCTTACACGCCTATTGTTGCTCAAGGACACGGAGAAACGAAGTACTTCACGCTCAATATTAAGTCTAAGGACTTGACAGCAGTTGAGGAGCTTGGAGGAGAAAACTTCAAAGTTTATCCTAATCCAGCTATTCACTCGATTGAGATGACTCAGAGTGGTGCAGTTCGCATCTATAGCCTAAGTGGTAAGCTTGTGCTTAAGCTTGCTCATTACGAAGCTGGTTCTCGCCTAGATATTAGCTCATTGTCTAGTGGCACTTATATCATCAAGCTTGGTAATAAGACTCAACGCTTAATCAAGCAATAGAGGAAGTATAGGTTAAAAACGTATATAATAAAGGAGAGCTTGTGTCCATTGAGGCACAAGCTCTGTAGTGTACTGAAAAAGTTGACAGTTGTTAGTGGGTATTAATTAAAAATTTAACAACTATCAATTATGACAGTCAAGAAACATTTGAGCAATGAAGCT
>PDWI01002045.1_pt1 | contig 38306 bp, 40 predicted proteins | sample 1430891 | NCBI WGS metagenome assembly PDWI01 (sample SAMN01162508, study PRJNA174530) | Oral metagenome, whole genome shotgun sequencing project. | biome: Marine environment; feature: Marine mammal; material: Swab sample of the gingival sulcus; isolation source: swab sample of gingival sulcus... | reverse complement strand
AGAATGTGAGTTTAGGTTTAATTATGGGACACCGTCAAATCAGTTAAAAATACTGAAAAAATGGTGTGAAATTTAGGGCTAATCTACTTCAGCCCCTTAAAAAAATGTAAACGATGTGACCGGGTTATTTTGTAAACTATGTTACCAGGTTGTACCCACCCTAACCCTCTCCCAAAGGGAGAGGGAACTTGGTAGGTGGTATAAGTTGACAATCGTGCTATTCTAGAGGAGATTACAATGGAAAAAGACTGGTCTAACTTAGCGGAAAATTTCGACGCATTACAACGCTATATTACCGGGGCAGAGACCGATAAGCGGATAAAGCAGGCCCTGTCTCAATTGGGCGCACTAGGTCACGTATTGGAGCTGGGTTGCGGCAACGGCAATTATACCAAGGTATTGTCAGCCAACAGCCAGAGTATTTTGGCAACGGATATTTCCGCCAGTATGGTCGAGGTTGCCAAACGACAATTAGCGGACCTTACCGATATCACGGTCAATATCACCGTGCAAACCGCCGATTGTTACGCCACCGGTTTGCCGGCCAACCGTTATGATACGGTATTTATGGCCAATGTTATCCATGTGGTGAAATATCCTGACAGGGCTTTACAAGAGGCACAGCGTGTTTTAAAGAAAGACGGCAGATTGATTATCGTTTCATTTACCATGGATGGAATGAATTTAATCAATAAAATTAAAATGATATACCGCTATCTGAAAGTCTTCGGCAAACCTGCTAAGGAGGGAACGCCTTTTAAGCTGGATACGTTGACGGATTTCGTTAAACAGCAGGGCTTTCAGGTTAAGACAGCGACGTTAATCGGTGATCGCCAAAGTAAAGCCATGTTGATTGTTGCCACCGTTTAACCTCTTTTAACCCCCTTTAACCCATTTGGCATTCACTGCTTACCTCCGGTGGTTTAGACGGTGGATGGCAATGTCGTTCTTGGCCGGATGATAGCGTTTTCTGTGTTTTCCGTAATAATCTGATCGGGGCGAATATCCCAGTGATTGACGGGAATAGGGCAATCGGTCTGTTGCACGGCAAAGGCCACCCCGATTAAAGCGGGCTTGGCTTTTGCTTTTCTAAAGGTAAAGGTACGGTCATAAAACCCGCCCCCCATACCGATACGGTTACGGTTTTCATCGAACGCTACCAAAGGCGTTATCACCAAATCCAATTTTTCTGCCGCGATATATTGATTTTTATCGACTTTGGGAACATCCATATTGAGCTTATCCTTACCAAGTGTTGTCGTTGATGTATAGGGTGCAAACAACAACCGTTTTCCCCAATCAATAACAACAGGTAAGTAGAGATGTTTGCCATGCGCCCGGGCTTTTTCGATAAAGTGATTGAGATTAACTTCCTCAGGCATAGCCAAATAGACGCCGATATGTTGGGCCTTTTGATAGTTATCACCAGCAATTATCTGCTCGGCAATTTGCCGGCTTTTTTGGTTTTTTTCGCTTGTTGATAAGCTTTGTCGGGCTTGGCGTTTTTCGGTTCGCCAGTCTTGTTGTGTTTTCATGGCGTTTTCCTCTTGGTTGACTGAGAGCCCAAATAGACAGCAGTCAGTGTCAGCATGGCCCCGATGGCTTGCCAAAAGGTGATGGATTTATGTAACAAGCCCAAATCAACACAGAAAACGGTGAGCGGCTCTAAACACATCACCAAGCCGACCACGGCCACGGTGATTTTGGGTATGGATTTTGCCATTAAAAACCATGCCAAAACATGAACGATTGAAGCATAGATAGCAATCATTAGCCAGGAATTGATGTCATTGGTGATAAACGGCTCGTGTGCCCCGAAAGCATAGATACCGGTGGTAAAAGCGCCGCCGACAGAGGTATAAAACATGGTGTTAATCAGGCTATGGTCTTGGTATTTGGCCGTTTCGCGCAGTGATAACATCGAAGCGGCAAATGCCAGTGCCGATAAAATGCCGACAATGACGCCTGACATGCCATTGGTAGCGGTTTGGATTTCGTGGTGGCTCAATAACACCACGCCGGTAAAAGTAAGTAATAAGCTGGTCCATAATTTACCGGTCGGCTTTTCACCATAAAAGATAATGCCAAATCCGGCCATAAAGAAAATTTGCAAACTATTTAAAATAGTGGCCATCCCGGGGCCGATTAACACAATACTTTTATTCCACAGCGACAAATCCAGCCCTAAGAAAGCACCTGCTAATAAGGCGAATAATAAAGCTTTACTGTTAATTGCCAAGGGTTCTTTTTTCAACCATAACAACGCAGCAAATAACAACCCGCCGAAAAACAGACGGTAAAAAGCAATCACCGTCGTGCCAAGGTCAATAAAGACAACAAAAACCGCTCCCAGCCCCAGAATGATTGATGAGGCAATGAGTTGTAACAACGGTGATTGGAAAGCCACTGGCATCAGTATAAAATGGTAAGGAAATCGGTTGAATTATGCTACACTGTTAGCCGGCTAGTCAAACATTTTTATTTTTTAAGAAAATATCCTGAATAGGGAGAAAAAACAGATAAAAAAATCCGGCATAAAACACCTGTTGCTGGTTTTGACTGTCAGGATACCGGCCCATAAATGAAGAGAGCAATCACAAAACCAGTATAACAATGCAGATTACGGAAAAAATTCAACAAATGGCAAGGCAGTCCAGGGTGGCGGCGAATGCCATGTTATCGGCGACGGCAGGCGAACGGCAAAAGGCTTTGTCTGCCATTGCCGAGGTGATCGAAAACAATGTCAACCATATTGTTGCGGCCAATGCCGCTGACCTAAAAAATGGTGAGGCAAAGCAATTATCACCGGCCTTACTTGATCGTTTGGCACTGACACCACAGCGTATCGCCGGTATGGTCAAAGGGGTGCGACAAGTGGCCGAACAGCCCGACCCCATCGGTACCATCACTGATTTGGCCGTACAACCGCGAGGCTTTAAGGTAGGCAAAATGCGCACCCCAATTGGCGTGATTGGCATTGTTTACGAGTCCCGACCCAATGTTACGGTGGATGCAGCAGCCATTTGCCTAAAGTCGGGCAATGCCTGTATATTGCGTGGCGGCAGCGAGGCATTTCATTCTAATCGCATCTTGGTCGATTTAATGCAGACGGCATTACAAACAACCGCGCTCGATACCAACATCATCCAGTTTGTTGATACAACTGACAGAGAAGCCGTAACGGCAATGCTTGAGGCGGTCGGCTTGATTGATGTGATGATACCGCGTGGCGGCAAAAGTTTGGTTAAATTGATTAGCGATAAAGCCAAAGTGCCCGTTATTAAACATCTGGATGGAATTTGTCATGTCTATATCGATGAATTTGCCCGGGATAAAATGGCCGTTGACGTTGCCTTTAATGCCAAAACCTATCGCTACGGGATTTGCGGAGCCATGGAAACTTTGCTAATCCACCAACGCAAACTGGACAGCGTGCTACCTGAATTGATTGAAAAATACCGGCAGAAAGGGGTAGAATTGCTTGCTGATAAGCACATTGCCGAGCGCTACGATTTGCCACTGGCCAGCGCTGAAGATTGGGCGAGTGAGTATTTGGCGGCGAAACTATCTATTAAATCAGTCGATAGTCTAAAACAGGCGATTGACCATATTAATACTTACGGCTCGCACCATACCGATGCCATTATTACCGATAATTTAACGCATCAAAATGAGTTTTTGGCGCTGGTGGATTCGGCCTCGGTGATGGTCAATACGGCGACTTGTTTTGCCGATGGCTTTGAGTATGGATTGGGGGCGGAAATCGGTATTAGCACCGATAAGTTACACGTACGGGGACCGGTCGGGGTATTGGGTTTGACCACGGAAAAAATGATTATTTTAGGAAACGGAGAAATACGTTCATAATGACCAAAAAAACTTTAACGGCTGCCGAACTAACCGATTTGGCAGTGAAATCTTTAGAAGCATTAAAGGCCCGGGATATTGTTGTCCTGGATGTCAAGGGTAAAGCCAGTTTTACCGATGTGATGATTGTTGCCAGCGGTACGTCGGATAGACATTTAAAGGCTATGGCCAACGAGGTGCACGTTAATGCCAAAGCAGCAGGCAACCCGCCGCTGTCAACCGAGGGTGAAGATACGCGTAACTGGATTTTGGTCGATTTGGGCGATGTCGTCGTCCATTTGATGCGTCCCGAAACCCGGGCGATGTATGAATTGGAAAAACTATGGCGTATCGGCGCTCCAAAACGTGAAAATGAAAGCAAGTAACTGTTGCTATAGCGTTATCTTGTCTTGCCGTATCGACAGTGCGGGTAATAGCAAGCCCGGCAACTTTTTGCAACGAGTGTTCGGTAAGCCTTATGTCGGCAGCGATTTTTCTTGCTTTTAATGGCCAATAATTTTCTTATTATTGAATTGCTATGACTACCGCTAAACAAAGTGTTCAACTCAAACAAACCCAGACACTGACAATAACGCCGGAAATGCGGCAAAGCTTGAAAGTGTTACAGTGTAATCGTCAGGAGCTGGAGCAGGAAATTGCCCGTATGCTGGATGAAAATATTATGCTGCGGCGATTGGATGGTGATGAGGATTTTCAGTACAGCGATACTCTTGGCGATAACAGTCATGCTGCGGATGATTTTGCCGATGAATTCGGCGATAACGAGGATTATAGTGAAAGCATGTCGGACGAAATCCCCGATATGATTGATTGTGATGTGGCATGGGAAGAACTGTACGACAGTCCTGAAGACTACGAGTACAGCAATAACAATGAACAGGATGAAGGTTTTCAGGAAGGTTGGGTGGAAGACGCCCTGTCGTTTGACGAGCAATTGGAAAGCAGCCTGCGGCTATGTGACTTGGACGACGAGGAAAAACGTCTGGCAACCACCGTGTTATCTTATCTGGACGAGAACTATTTTTTATCCTTACCGGTTGATAAGTTGGCGAAAAAGTTAAATGTTCGACCGGCGGTCTTAAAACAACTCATTGAGGTAATTAAGCATTTGGACCCACCCGGGGTAGCCTGCCAGAATATACAGGAATGCCTATTGGCACAGCTACATTGTTTGCCGTATTTTAGTGAAGCTATTGGTGATGCCCACGATATTTTAAGGGACTATTTCACGCATATCGGGCAAAAAGATGGTCTGATTAAACGACGTTTAGGCCTCAGTGACGAGGCATTTGATGAGGCCATGCAACTTATCCGTACTCTATCCCCTTATCCGCGGGCAGAAGACAATGCTCAAGGGCAGCGCATTTTACCCGATGTGTATGTGCATCAGCGTATGGGGATGTATTATGCTTCGTTAAACAGAGATATGCGTTATGATATCGGTTTAAATGAAGAATATGCAGCCATGACGGCTGATTGTCAGGGTGATGAAAAGTATTTTATGAAAGCCCAGTTGCAAATGGCAAAATTTTTCTTGCGAGCCCTGGACCAACGCCACCAAACGGTGCTGCGGGTGAGCAATGCCATTGTTATGCACCAACAGGAATACTTCGAGCAGGGCGACAAGGTCTTAAAACCCCTGTTAATGAAAGATTTGGCGGAGATTTTGGGGTTGGCCGAATCAACTATTTCACGTGCGGTTAGCGGTAAATATTTGAGTTTTAACCATCGGTTGATTGAGTTGCGGCATTTTTTTTCCAATGAGGCTTCGCAAAGCGAGCTGCATAATTTTGGGCAGGAGACGGGAGGGTCGGCAACGGCAGTCAAAGCCTTGATTAAAGAAATGATTGACAACGAAAATCCGCGCAAACCCTTGTCCGATAGCAAAATTGAAAAAGCCTTAAAGTCAAAAGGTGTTGATATTTCAAGGAGAACAGTAGCAAAGTATCGGGAGTCACTGGGGATTTCTGCAACAAGCAAGCGAAAAAGACGAAATTAGGTTATACTAGGAAGCGTGTTAAACTTTTATCCATAAACAGTGGAAGTTTAACAGGTTCTGTATAGGGATTTAACTGCAACGATAAAAAGAGGAAACGAGTATGAATATTAGAGTTGTCGGTCGTCATCTGGAGGTCACGCAAGCACTGCGTGATTATGTCACTGAAAAAGTAGAACGTATCAGTGGACATTATGATAAAATCAACAAAGTTAATGTGACACTCTCGGTGGAAAAATTTAACCAAAAGGCGGAAGCCACTTTACACGTAACGGGTAATGACATTCATGCCGATTCGGTCAAAGAAGATATGTATGCCGCTATTGACGATATGACCGATAAATTGGACCGTCAGGTACGACACTACAAACGTAAAATCAAAGATCATCGAATGTAACCTAATTTATTAACAAAACGCCAAGTGTCTGCTTGGCGTCATTTTATTCGGATTAATTTAGCTTTTATGACAAAAACAACAAATAGTTTATCTTCCGTAACTTTCTCCCGGTTTACCATTCACCCTGCTATTCAAGATGCACTGGCACAGTTAAATTGGTCAACGTGCACACCCATTCAGGAAAAAACCTTGCCGCTGACCTTAACGGGGCACGACGTGGCCGGTAAAGCGCAAACGGGAACGGGCAAAACCGCTGCATTTTTAATTGCCGTTTATCACTACTTAATGAGTCATCCCGTTAAGCCTGACGATGAAGGGCCGTGGGCAATGATTTTGGCCCCAACACGTGAATTAGCCGTACAAATTTATCAGGACGCGCTGCAAATCGGTTGTTATACCGGCCTAAAACCGGTGGCTATCTATGGTGGTAAAGATTACGAGGCGCAAAAAGCGGAATTTGAGGTAAGCCAGCCGGACATCATTATCGGTACGCCGGGGCGTATTATTGACTTATACAAACAACGTTGTTTTAACTTGAAAAATATCGAATGTTTGGTTTTGGATGAAGCCGATAGAATGTTTGATTTGGGCTTTATTTCCGATATTCGTTACTTGATGCGGGGTATGCCGCCGGCTAAGGAACGCTTGAATTTAATTTTTTCGGCAACCTTTACTTATCGTGTGCAGGAGTTGGCTTATGAATACCTGAATGCCCCAACGATGGTGGAAGTTGAATCGCAAACCGAAACGGCCGACGATGTTGAACAAGTGTTATATCATGTTGCCAATAATGAAAAAACCCCTTTGTTGATTGGTCAATTACAACAATTAGACCCTAAAACCGATAAGGCCATTGTCTTTTTAAATATGAAACACGTGTTGGAACGTTTGGCGCATACGCTGACGCATAACGGTTTTAATGTGGCAATGCTGTCAGGTGACGTTCCCCAACACAAACGGGAAAAGCTGCTCAAGGCTTTTCAAAACGGCGAAAAGAATATTTTATTGGCGACGGACGTTGCTGCGCGTGGTCTGCATATTGATGATATTACCCACGTTTTTAACTATGATTTGCCGCAACAACCGGAAGACTATATCCATCGGGTCGGGCGCACGGCACGGGCAGGCAAGTCGGGTAAAGCGATTAGTTTTGGCTGTGAGGATTATGCTTATCATTTGCCGGAAATTGAAGAAAAATTGGGGGAAAAAATTCCCACGCAAAGTGTCAGCGATGAAATGTTAGCCGATGTACTGCCGGCTCCTGCCTTTGTTTCGCAAAAGCCCAAGGGCAAGCGTTCGACTACCGGGACACGGGGAAGAGTTAATAAGCGTAAAAATGGCGAAAAACGTACGCGTAGTCCGTACTCCCGCAGTCGTAAGCAAAATAAATAAGCGGATTACCTTCAATGGGCATGCTGACAGTATGCGCACGGATTATTTCCTTGTAAGAGCAGCCGCGCCGATAATTTTCTGCTGCAAGGCATGTCATCGAAGACGGTACTACGGCTGCGGCGAGATGACGCCACCGTGACCACTCGCGAGTGGTCGGGTAAGCGCTGTACCGGGAAATTAGTGGTGTGACCGTAAGTGCTGTTGAGCACCGTTAATCAGACGTTGTTCGATATCGCCAATATCGATTGGCTGTTGTTTGGGTATAACGTCTTTTATTTGGGTCATTTTAAGTCCCTGATAACCGCACGGATTGATGCGCTCAAAGGGGCTTAGGTCCATCGCAGCATTTAATGCCAGTCCGTGATAGCAGCACCCACGGCGGATGCGCAGTCCTAACGAAGCAATTTTTTTATCACTGTTATTGTGCCAGACATATACCCCCGGGGCATCCGCCTTAGCAAAAGCGATAATACCCAGACTATCCAATACGTCAATAACGGTGTGTTCCATTAAAGTGACCATTTGTCGCACGCCGATTTTACGGCGCTTGATATCAATAAGAAAGTATAACACGATTTGTCCGGGGCCGTGGTAAGTCACCTGCCCGCCGCGGTCGGATTGGATGATGGGAATATCCCCGGTATTAAAAATATGTTCGGGTTTTCCCGCTTGCCCTTGGGTAAACACCGGGTGGTGTTGGGTTAACCATAACTCATCAGCGGTTTCTTCGTTGCGTTCTGCGGTAAACGTTTGCATGGCGGCAAATACCGTTTGGTAATCGCTTAAGCCCAGTTGTTTGACGATAATGTTTTGCATGTTATTATCCTGAAAGATAAAATTTAAAAACCACAGCAGGGCCGACGTACCGAGGGCTTACGGCAAAGTCAAGGCAGTAGGCGTAACGCCAATACCAGTGCTTAACGGACGCTACAACGCCATTTTAACGTGTGGGTTATTGGTTAAGTCAAGATAAATGGAATCCAACTGGATTTGACTTTGTGCCATAATGGTGACGGTGATGGCCAAGTAATTACCCTTGCTGCTGATATTTTCATGCCAATGCAGACGATGAGCCGGCGTGACATGACTTTCTATAATTTTTTCAACTGATTGGCGATAGTCATCATTATCCAGACCAAAAATTTTAATGGGAAATTTTTCCGGAAAATTAAGCAATGATTCCCTATCCTTGCTGTGCCCCAGAAGATGCGCTTTGCTTGTCTTGTCGTTCATGGTTTAATTAAACCACTTTCTGTACAGGCGGGTAAAGAAACCGACTCGCTCAACTTTTGTCAAGGAAATTGCCGGCGTTGATGCCAGGACTTTATCGCCGATTTTCAGCTGAATTTCACCGACAACCTGACCGGCGGATATCGGTGCTTGCGGCGTTTGATTCATTACTAATTGTGCATTCAGTCTTTTTTGTTCATCGCGCGACACGGGTAAGCGAATGTTATTTTTCGCAGCAATGTCAATGGTTGCTAAGGTGCCATTTTCAACGGCGTGGTTGGTCATTTTTTTATTGGCCGTAATCAGCGTTCTCTCAACAAAGTGATTAAAACCGTAATTGAGCACTTTACGTGAAGCAACCACCCTTGCCTTGGCACTTTTTGTGCCCAAAACAACACTAATCAGTCGCATATTGTCACGTTTGGCACTGGTGGTCAGGCAATAACCGGCGGCCTCCGTATAACCGGTTTTCAGCCCATCGACGCTGGGGTCGGTGAGTAGCAGGACATTGCGATTACCTTGACTGATATTATTCCACGTAAAGGATTTTTCTTTGTAGAGTTTATAATGTTCCGGAAACTCGCTGATAATGGCGTGAGCAAGGGTGGCAATATCTCTGGCACTCATGTAATGTCCCGGTTCCGTCAGGCCGGTAACGTTTTTGAAATGACTGTTGGTCATTCCCAGAGCTTTAGCGTATTGATTCATCAAGGCCACAAATTTTTCTTCGCTGCCGGAGACCGCTTCTGCCAGCGCTACCGCGGCGTCATTACCCGATTGAATCACCAGACCGTGTAGTAAATCACGGATGCTGACGCGGCTGCCGCGCTCTAAAAACATCCGTGAACCTTCAGTCATATTTCTGACATTGGCACTGATAATGGTGATATCGTCCATGGTTAATTTGCCTTTTTCCAAAGCCTTGTAAGTAGCATAGGCGGTCATCAATTTGGTGATACTGGCAGGGTCCAAATGTTCGGTGGCCCGCTCATGAGCCAGCACACGCTGGCTGTTGGCATCAACTAAGATAAAGGCCTTTGCCCCGATGTCACCGGCCGTCAGTCTTGGCGTTTGTTGAGCAGACGCTATGCCGGTCAAAGCAAAACAAACAATTGCTATAAAGGTACGTATTTTTTTCATTAGTCTATGGCTTTAATGTGCACTCTGGCATGACCGCTGCCAATCATTCCCAGTTTTGTCGCGGCTTTTTTCGATAAATCAATAATGCGTCCGCTGTGAAATGGTCCACGGTCATTAATACGGACAACAACCTGTTTGCTGTTTCGTAAGTTGGTGACTTTAACTTTCGTACCAATCGGTAATGTCTTATGGGCGGCAGTCATGGCATGCATATTATAACGTTCTCCGCTGGCTGTTTTTCTGCCGTGGAATTTGGCTCCATACCAGGAGGCCATGCCCGTTTGTTGGAAACGTTTGCCGGAGTTAAATACTTTGTAGTTTTTACCACGTACTTTGTATTGATATTTGCGGCTGATATCAGCCCCGGCGGCAGAGACAGCAACGGCTGCCCGGGTAACCTCAGCTTTGGGCTCGGGAGAAGGGCCAGCAGGTTTACCGGAAGATTTAGGTACAGCTTCACTGCTAACATCGGTAGCAGGGGCGGCGGACACCTCGTTGTCAGCACCGGGAACACTTTCTACCTCGGGGGTATAACGGGGGTTTTTCAGTAAGGCGTACTCGGGCGGAAACGAATGGGGACGATGATACTTGCGATAATGACAACCCCATAGGCCGACAGTCAGCAGTAGTAATAAGAGTAATTTATTCATAACGGTTCCCGATTATAACTGTGATTCTATTGATTTGGCAAGTTCAAATACCGCCATAGCGTACATTGGACTGGTATTATAGGTCGTTATCACGGCAAAATTAGGGAAAGTGATAAAGTACAGCGGTTTATCTTCACCTTCCAATTTTAGTAAACCGACACGGCTATTACCGGTTACCAGGACGTGTTTGGTATCAATGCCTTTGTCATTCAATGCTGTCAAAGTGGTAAACGGCTGGTGTTGATATGCTCCGGTATAATTGGCCGGGACCTCCGCTTCGTCGGCAATCAACCGGCCGGCCTGCCAACCGTGGCCGGCCAAGTAATTGGCAATACTAAAAATCGCGTCTTCGGGGGTGTGCCATAAATCTCTTTTGCCGTCACCGTCATAATCAACGGCATAACGCAAATAGCTGGATGGCATAAACTGGGCCATGCCCATTGCCCCGGCGTAAGAGCCGCGCAATGACAGCGGATCCAAATGGTCGGCTTGACACATTTGTAAAAAAGCGGTTAATTCTTTGCTGAAAAAGGCTTCACGTCTGGGATAAGCAAAGGCAATAGTAGTCAATGCCTGTAGAACACTATCTTTACCCATCACCTTTCCATAGCGAGTTTCTACACCAATGATGGCAACAATAATTGACGGCGGGACGCCGTATTGCTGGTAGGCTTGGTTAAGTGTGGGTTCGTACCGTTTAAAAAAAGCAGCACCGTTAGTGATGCGGGCGGTATCGGAAAAAATACGCCGGTACTCAAACCACGGCATGGTTTTTTCCTTGGGGCGAGAAATTTTTGCCAAAATATCCTGGTCAAGGTGAACTTGTTGGAATAGCCGCTTTAAGTCTGCCTGGCTATAGCCCGATTGCCCGCTCATTTGTTCAACAAAAGCCTGCTTTTTGGCCTCAAAGCTTAATTCCGTTGCCGCGACAGTAAAAGAGAAGAGCAACCACAAGGGGACGAGAAGATTTTTGAGTGTCATTACCATTGTTCCGTTTTTTTCTTAACTTCACGGGCAGCGTATAAATTCATCATCAGGCCAAAACCCAACATCAGCGTAATAATTGAGGTGCCGCCAAAACTAACAAACGGCAGGGGTAGGCCGACCACCGGCAGAATACCAACCACCATACTAACGTTAATAAAAAAGTAAATAAAAAAAATAAAGGCGAGTGCACCGGACAGCAGGCGGGAAAAATTATCCGTCATTTTCAGTGTCAGCCAGAAACTGCGTAACAGTATGACAAAATAAAGTGAAAATAACAACATTACCCCCACTAAGCCAAACTCTTCGGAAAATGCTGCAAAAATAAAGTCGGTGGTGTTTTCCGGAAGAAATTCTTTGGATTGTACGCCTTGCATAAAACCTCTGCCGTTGAAGCCGCCCGAACCGATAGCAATTTTTGATTGAATAATATTGTAACCGTTGCCGGTTGGGTCAAGTTCCGGGTTAAAAACCGTCAATACCCGTTTTTTTTGATAGGCTTCCATGCCTTTCGCCCAATAAACCGGAGCGGCAATAATGACGGCAATTATCGCAGCAAAAATCAGCCGCCAGGAAATACCGGCAAAAAACAATAACACAAATCCCGAGGAGGCAACCAAGATGGCCGTGCCCAGATCCGGTTGTTTTAGGACAAACAACGTTGGTACCATAATAATCAGCAGCGACAGGCCAATATCTTTTAATTTAGGCGGTAACGGTTTGTTATAATAGTAATAAGCTAACATTAAAGGAATGGATATTTTGGCAATCTCAGATGGTTGTATCTGAGCAATGCCGATATTTAACCAGCGTTGCGAATTGTTAATGGTGACACCAAAAAAATGTACGGCAAGCAGTAGTATCAACGTTAACAGGTAAAACGAGGGGCTAAAAAAACGAATAAAATTTTTTGGAATCAGTAAGATGGTCAGCATGACGACAAAACCAACGCCGAAACGGGCGGCTTGGTTTAACATCACCTCTAAGCCCCCCATACTGTATAGTATGGTAAGGCTGACGGACATGAGTAACAGAATGAGCAGCAGCAACGGAATATCAAGGTAAAAACGGTGCTGATTGACAGAGGATAAGTTCATGCTGTGTTCTCCGTATCTGTGTTATTCTTTTTTTTGTCGTCCTTTTTTTTGTCGTCCTCGGCTTGCTCTTTGAAATAACGTTCTAATATTTTTACGGCCAGCGGGGCTGCGGTTTTACTACCACCACCGGCATTTTCTAAAATAATCGATAAAGCAATCACCGGGTTATCAGCCGGAGCGTAAGTGACAAAAACCGAATTATCCCGGTGTTTTTTGGCAATTTTGTCTTTGTCCTTGCGTTTTTTGCCTTTGGGTAGTGAAACCACCTGTGCCGTACCGGTCTTCCCGGCGATTTGAAAAGGCAAATTCACCTTGACTTTGTGAGCCGTACCATGCCGCCCTTTCATTACTCTGACCATTGCCTGTGAAACCGTGTACCAGGCATTGGGATTGTTTTGTGTCACATACTGTACCCTGGGTTGTATTTTTTTAATCTCACCTGAAATCGGGTTATCCAGACGGGTGACAAAATGAGGGCGGTAACGTTTGCCTCGGGAGGCCAAAATAGCAGTAAAATAAGCCAGTTGCAGCGGGGTGGTAAGCATATACCCCTGACCGATACTGGCATTAATGGTGTCGCCGATAAACCAGGCTTTTTTATATTTTCGCATTTTCCACGCCTTATCAGGTAAAATACCGCCAGATTCATTAGGTAGATCAATACCGGTTTTTTTCCCCAACCCAAATTGTGATAAATAGCTGTTAATGCGGGCAATCCCCAGTTCTTTACCGACATTGTAATAATACACGTCACAAGACTGGGCAATGGAAGCCAGTGTATTCATTTTGCCATGTCCGCGACGTTTCCAACAATAAAACTTTTTGGTGTGTTTATATTCGGGGATACGATAACCGCCGTTGCATTCTATATCCATATTAGGCGTAATAACATAATGGTGTAAAGCGGCAAGTGCCATCATCGGTTTAATGGTGGAGGCCGGTGAATATTTGCCGTTTAAGGCCCGGTTAAATAGATTTTTACGCGGTGATTTGCTCAGTCTTTCATAGTCTTTGTAGCTAATGCCCTCGACAAATAAATTGGCATCGAAACCGGGGTTGGAAAACATTGCCAACATCTCCCCGTTGCGTGGGTCTATGGCAACACCGGCACCGTCATAAGTCTCTTTTTCCAATTCATCGCGAATAATACGTTGTAAACGAATATCCAAAGAAAGGTGTAAATTATCACCGGGAATCGCATCAACTTGCTCCAAAATGCGTACCACTTTGCCGGTGCGGGAAACCTCTGCCTGACGAAAACCGGCTTGTCCGTGTAAAACGTTTTCGTATTGCTTTTCAATGCCCGTTCGGCCGATTTTACTGGTGCCGGAATATTCACGCTGGTCGAGTTTTTCTCTGTCGGCTTTATTGATATTGTTGATATAGCCGACAATATGTCCCGTTAAATCACCGTGTGGATAATAACGCTTATAGGAGGGCACCACCTCAAAACCCGGGAATTGGGACAAATCCACCAAAAACAGACTCATCTCTTTTTCGTTTAAATCAACCCGCACCACAACCTCCTGGTTGTAGTTCTTTTTCTTTTTATCATCCTCATAACGTGCCAGGTCATTTTCATCAAAACGCATATACCGGGAAATTTTTTTGACTAACGCATCAGGGTTAGTGCTTTTGGCACGGTTAACAACCAAATTATAACTGAGAATATTTTCTGACAGGGCAACACCGTTACGGTCAAAAATATTACCGCGTACCGGTGGTATCGTCAGCAACTTTACCCGATTTTTGTGCGAACGCGTGCGGTAATACTGATATTGCATTACCTGCAAATAGTATGCCCGTGACAATAAGCCCAAAATACCCAGTGTCATCGCCGTGATAGTGATAATGATACGTCGGGTAAAACGCGGTTTATCCTGTAATTCTTGTGCTAGGGTTGAGTCGGGTAAAACAACCTCCTGGGTCTGCTGTGGTTTTTTTTTACGGACAAACATGATTGATTAGCTTTCGTCTTTTTCAGCAAAAAAAGCAAACAACAGATGCAACAGCGGCCAAACCAGCGCACTTAACGGAACGCTGAGCAAGGCCCATAAATGCACGGGGGGGGAATAAAGAATGGTCTCATACAATGTCACCAATAAAATTTTCACCAGAACAAATACGCCGATGGTAAAAGATTGGATAAAAATATTCATGTGTTTGAAGCGCAGCCGAATGATAATCATCACAAAAGCAGCGATGACATAAATCGCTGCGTGCAGCCCCAACGTCGGAATACCGATAAAAACATCTTGCACCATGCCGACGACAAAGGCCGAAATAACGCCAAAAAAGAAACGTGATGAGACAGCAAAATACAAGGTTAAGATAAAGGGCAATTCCGGCAAAGCTTTTTGTAAAACATTGCTGCCGGGCAATTCCTGCAAATAAAAAGCCAGTGCCATCATTAATACAATGACAACGAACTGCTGTGTTTTATCATTGGTGATCATTGCTGGCTTCTTCGGTTATTTGCTGCGAATTAATCAGTAAAACTTCAAGCACTCTATCCAGTAGTGCTAAGGGTTTGGCCTTAATTTGCATAAATTCATCGATTGGTGACGACTGTACCTCGGTAATTACTGCAATACCGTAACCACGGGGATAACGCTCGCCCAACCCCGAGGTAACCACTTTGTCACCGACACGAATGTCGGAGCCTTTGGCAACGAAATCAATGTCCAACTCATTCAGGTTACCGGTGCCCCGGGCAAACATACGCAGGCGGTTACGCTCAACAAACACCGGGATACGTTGCCGTTCATCGGTAATCATCGAAACGGTTGCCGTTTTTTCCGTTAATTGCGTCACTTGTCCGACGACACCGTTTTCATCAATCACAATTTGCCCCGGGAAAACCTCGTTAGCCGTGCCCTTGTTAATTTCAATCTGGTGCTTGTTGGCATCAATCTGACTGTCTAAGACCTCGGCAATCATTACCGGGCGTGAATGGGTGGCCGTAGATTCAAATAAATTTTTTAAACGACGATACTCCGCTTCTAAAACAGTTTGATTGGCTAAATTGGCTTTTAGCCAGCGAATGTCTTTTTTTAATTTTGCATTTTCGGCTAACAGCTTTTTCTGGCTGGCGAAATATTGACTGACACCGGTTTGTAGTTCTTGCGGCCACGAAGCAGCGGTTTTAAAAGGTATGCTTAAATTTTGTTGAATCACTTCCCTGATGGCGGGAATTTTTCCTCGGTAATCAAACACCATCGTCACAACACTACAGACCAGCAATAAAATGGTCAGTGCAATCAGTGCAGTTTGCGATTGCGACGATGCACGCGGTTTTTTTGTCATAAAAACTTGCTTAAATTAACCGATTAACTTTGTAAAATAAATGGCAAGGCAAAATTACTGTCAATTTGTTCAATGATTTTTCCCCCACCGTTAACAACACAAGTTAGCGGGTCATCGGCAATAATAACATTGAGGCCGGTTTCTTCGGTCAACAGTTTGTCAATGTCACGTAACAAGGCACCGCCACCGGTTAAAACGATACCGCGTTCGGCAACATCAGAGGCCAGCTCAGGCGGTGTTTTTTCTAAAGCCTGCTTAACCGCTTTGACAATGCCGGCAAGCGGTTCTTGTAACGCTTCTAACACTTCGTTGGAGTTTATGGTAAAGCTGCGGGGTGCGCCCTCTTGTTGATTCAGTCCCTTCAGTTCCAGTTCATAAACTTCAGTGGCCGGATAGGCACAACCGATTTCCTTTTTAATGCGTTCCGCTGTCGGATAGCCGATATAGATGCCAAAGCTGCGGCGGGCGTAATCAATAATGGCTTCATCAAATTTATCGCCGCCGATACGTACCGAATTGGAGTAAACGATACCATTTAGTGAAATGACGCCAACCTCGGTGGTACCGCCACCGATATCAATAACCATCGAACCACGCGCTTCTTCAACCGACATGCCGGCACCGATAGCCGCTGCCATTGGCTCGGAAACCAGATACACCGGGTGAGCACCGGCACGACGGGCAGCGTCAACGATAGCCCGTCGTTCAACCTGAGTGGCACCGGAAGGCACACAAACTACCACGGTGGGACTGGGAGAAATCGATAAAGTGCGTTTATGAATACGTTGAATAAATTGGTTCAACATGTGTTCCGTGGCGGTCAGATCAGCAATAACACCATCTCGCATCGGACGGATGGTTTCTAAATCGGCGGGCGTTCTGCCCAACATTTGTTTAGCTTCTTCACCAACAGCGGCCGGTTCCTTGCCACCTTCGGGCAGTGTCCGAATGGCAACCACGGAAGGTTCGTTAAGAACAATTCCTTCACCACTTAAATAAATTAATGTATTTGCTGTTCCCAAGTCGATAGCTAAATCGCTGGAAAATAAACTGCGAAACCATTTAAACATAAATAAAATCCTTGTTAAAAATTTAAGTCGCCAAGCGACGTTATGATAAAATGCTAACTAACGGTTTATTTTTGTCCCGTAGTTATGGATAATACTGCAAACGCGTATTATAGCGTTATTATTGTAAAACGTATATTAAAAATATCTCATAATTTGCTAATGAAGGCAAAAAACAGCATAAATAATCGGATATAATTTTATAATAATAAATAGGTTATAAAGAATTAAAAATGAAAATTGACGATAATATACTACAGCAAATTGAACAATTGGCTAAGCTCAATGTCGGGCAGCAGGAACAGGCAAAGACGATCGAAAAAATTGTCGGCGTTTTGGATATGCTGGACAAAGTAAAGATGGCTGATATTGAGGACTTGGAACCTTTATACCATCCTTTGGAAATTCAGCAGGCGATGCGAGAAGATATTGCCGACGGTGATATTCCCCGCGATGCCATTCAGGCTCAGTCACCACAGGTGGCGGAGGGTCTTTTTTTGGTTCCCAAAGTGATTGAATAAGGAGTTTTATTATGTCAATTCGATTTCATACCCTTAAGTCGCTGCGTACGCAGTTGGATAAAAAAGCCGTTTCCGCGGCCGAACTGGGCCAACAAACTTTAACCTTGATTGCCGACGATGAGTCGAACGCCATTTTATCCACCTGTGACGATTTAGCTAAACAACAAGCAAGTCTTGCTGACAGGGCGATTGCCAGCGGACAAAAAAATGCCTTACTGGGCATTCCTGTGGTTTATAAAGATAATTTCAATGTCAAAGGTTATCCGACTACCTGCGCCTCGAAAATTTTGCAAAACCATATGTCGGTCTATGATGCCACCGTGGTTGATTTGATGCAGCAACAAGGCAGTGTCAGTGTGGCCAAAGCCAATATGGATGAATTCGCCATGGGTTCTACCAATGAAAACTCGGCCTTTGGACACGTCACCAATCCGTTTAATGCCCGGCATTGTACGGGAGGGTCTTCAGGTGGTTCGGCAGCGGCGGTTGCCGCCGGTCTGGTCCCCATCGCTTTTGGTACCGATACGGGTGGCTCGGTACGGCAGCCGGCGGCATTTTGTGGTGTGGTCGGCTTAAAGCCTACCTATGGGCGTTTGTCGCGTTTTGGCGTGGTAGCATTCGGTTCCAGTTTTGACCAGCCGGGTATTTTCAGTCATACGGCCGAAGATGCGGCGCTTGCGCTGACGGCAGTCGCCCACCACGATCACAAAGATTCTACCTCGGTTGCTATTGCCGGCGGTGATTATTTGACCGGCCTGAATGCCCCGTTGGCAGGCAAAAAAGCGGGTCTGGTGAAATCCCTGTTTGAACGTATTAGCGACCCCGATATGCAGGCCCGATATGAACAAGCCATTGCTATTTACGAAAAGCAAGGGGTTGAATTTATCGAGGTGGAATTACCCGACCCGGAATTGTGTGTGGCAGCGTATTACGTGTTGTCGTCTTCGGAGTGTTCATCAAACTTATCGCGTTTTGACGGTGTACGCTACGGTTATCGCAGTGACAAGAGTGAGGATTTAAATGCCCTTTATACGCAATCGCGCAGCGAGGGTTTTGGCGCGGAAGTTAAACGCCGTATTTTACTGGGGACATTTGCGTTATCGGCGGGCTATTTTGATGCCTACTATGTGAAAGCGCAAAAAATGCGTCGGGCCATCTTAAATCAGTTTAAGCAGATTTTTCAGCAGGTGGACAGCATTATCTTACCAACCGCTTTGAGTACCGCACCGCGGTTGGGACTGGATTTCGATTATAATGACGATATGTGCACGATTACGGCGAATTTGGCGGGCTTGCCGGCCATTTCACACCCCGTGGGTTTTGTCGAAGGCTTGCCTGTGGGCCTGCAAATCATCGGACAGCACTTCGCCGAGGCCGACTTATTAAATATGACGCAAATTTTTCAAACGGCAAGCGATTTTCATCAAATTCACCCGCAGGTTTAGGTCGTGTAGTCACGAGATATTGTCATAATAAATTCATTTATTTGTCAATGTTAAGATGAATTATGCGTTATAATGTGCGGCCGGATTAATGTTAACCATATTTAAAAGAGAGCGTAATGAAAAAAATTTTATTAACCCTGATTCTTCTGGTAAGTGCCGACGTGTTTGCCGGTCAGTCAGTCGATTTAACCTTATTAAAAGATAGACTGGGTTCACAGGCCAAGATAAAAAGTGTCAAACCATCAATTATTGACGGTTTGTACGAAGTACAAATTAACGGTCAGATTATTTATTTAAGTAATGACGGTGAAAAGGTGATTAGCGGCAGTGTCTATGACCTAAAAAATAAAATCAGTCATACCGAAATGGCCAGTAATCGGTTACGTAAAGAAGCATTGGCTGAAATTGCCGATGCCGATAAGATTATTTACCAAGCCAAAGACGAAAAATATAAGGTAACGGTTTTTACTGATATTAGCTGTCCCTATTGCACGAAGTTGCACAAACAAGTCCCGGCATTTAACGATTTGGGTATTACCGTCGAGTATCTGGCTTTTCCACGCGCGGGCATTGGCTCTGAAACAGAGAAGAAAATGCAACGTGTTTGGTGCGCCGAAAATAAAACACTGGCATTGACAGAAGCCAAAGAAAACAATAAATTCCCGAAAAAATCGTGTGACGGTAAGCAGGTTGCTCAGCAGTTTTTACTGGGAGACGAATTAGGTATTAATGCCACCCCAACCATGGTGTTAAGCGACGGTGAACTACAGTCCGGTTACATGACACCTGATGATTTATTAACCTACTTACAAAGTAAAGAAAAGTAATAGAAATCTTTGTACAAAGCGCCTGCACATAACAAATTCATCGTTGCGTGGTGCGCGAAATCCCACAGCAAGCAGCCCCGCTAAAAGCTGGGCGGGCTTCTTTGCTGCGTGTCAACCCGACCACTGACCGCTCACGAGTGGTACGGATTTAAAAGAAGGGGGGGTGAGTGTCGCCAGGCAGCAAAAAACCACTCAAATGTTGTTGTGAAAAAAATATTATTCAATAATAAACAATTAGGTGTTTTTTCTTTGCAAATGCACAACGGATATTTGTGAGTTTCTTTAATCATAGAAAAATGAGACAGCCATTCCTAAACGCACAACGGGTTATCATTCATTAAAACGATGCATATTACGCAATTACAGGTTGAAAACTTTCGTAATTTGGCCACTCAAGTCGTTCCCCTGTCGGCAAAAATTAATTTGATTACCGGGGAAAACGGGGCGGGCAAAACCTCGTTGTTGGAAGCGATTTATTTTTTGGGACGGCAGCGGTCATTTCGTACTTCTAAGCCCAAGGAATTGATTCAGCAGGATAAAAATTATTTTCGTCTGATTGCCAAAACCCTGTCTCCTGAGCACCAAATCGGTGTCGAGCGTAAACTGGACGGGCAGCATCTTGGCTTTTACTGCCGGATCGACCGGCAGACGCAAAAGTCCCCGGCATCACTGGTTAAAATGTTACCGACGATTGCCATTACCGCGCAAAGTTTTCAGCTCATCAACGCCGGTCCCGGGGTGCGGCGGGCTTTCATTGATTACGGCAGTTTTCATTTTGACGGTGATTTTTTTCAACACTGGCACGCTTATCAAAAAGCTTTGAAGAATCGTAATGCTGCTTTAAAACAAAAAATGCCCCAGTCCGTCATTGCCAGCTTTACGCCACTTTTAGCCGAATACGGCGAACACATTCACCGCTGTCGGGCTGCCTATTTTTCAGCTTTTAAAACGTTGCTTGGCAAACACTTAGGTGAGCTGAAATTTCCTTATGAAATGACCATACGCTACCTGCCGGGGTGGAATACCGGGGATAATTTAGCCGACAGCTTAGGTAAGCATTTTGACCATGATTATCGTCTCGGTCATACGCGATTTGGACCGCATCGAGCCGATATGCGTTTCAGCGTTGAAGGGGGGGATGCTGATAATCGTTTGTCCCGAGGGCAGCAAAAAACTTTAATTTTGGCCTTGCATCTGGCTCAGATTGATTTAATTGGTGCATACGGTGAGGCTTTGCCGCTGTTGATTTTTGACGATATTGCGGCGGAACTGGATGCGAAAAAACGCAATCAGATGCTCAGTTATCTGGCTGAATTGAATTGCCAGATGTTTTTTTCCACCACCGAGGCGAATTTTTTTGCTATCGATAAGGGCCAACAGACAGCGCTTATTCATCTGCGTGACGGACAAATTAGCTAACACTATCTATAAGCATTTGCTTTTATTCTAGGTTGCTAACCAACTGTATCTGTTTTATTTTTAATCATTCATTATTTGGATTGAATAATAACGCTTATCATTTATGAAATTTTGAGTAATTTCAATGGTTTTTATGTTTTTAGTTTGGTGTTAGACTATCAGCCGTAATAGGGATTTTCCCTTACATTTAACTATTTTTCAGGAGTCACGTTTATGTCTACAGACAATCGCCCAATGTCTCCCCACTTGGATATTTATCGTTGGCGCATCACCATGCTGTCGTCGATTCTACACCGTGCCAGTGGTGCGTTCATTTCTTTCGGTTTATTTGTTTTGGTGATTAAGCTGGTTTTATTGGCTGTCAACGGTGCAGCGGATTTTGCCGCCGCGGGAATGCTTGCCAACGCTTTCTGGTTCGTTTGGTCGGGGGCGGTTTATTACCACATGTGTAATGGTATTCGTCACTTGGTTTGGGATGCCGGGCATGGTTTTGCAGTGCCAACGGCGAGTAAATCCGCCATGACGGTAATGGTTGCCACCGTGGTTTTGACTTTGCTGACGTGGTTAATCATCGCTATTTAAACGGAGGATATAATGAAAAATACACGTTTTAGAACCCCCTTAAAAATAGCAAAAGGACACGGTTCTGCCAAAAGTGGTACAGGTCATTGGATTAACCAACGTGTTACGGCGATTGCCTTGGTCCCGTTGGTTTTCTTGTTTGTTTGCACGTTGATGACTTTGCTAACCGCACAAAGTTATGAAGAGGTTGCGATGCGTCTGTCCAACCCGTTCTGGGCAACCGCCCTGATCGTCTTTATTTTGGTCGGTTTTTATCACGGTGCTTTGGGTATTCAGGTTATTTTAGAAGACTATGTGGCAGCGGAGATGCCTAAAATGCTATTGTTGATTGGTTTGCGTTTGGCAGCCGGCTTTTTGGCGGTTTTGGGTACCTTATCGGTTTTATTTATTGCCTTGAGCTAAACGGCAAGTATTGACAACATTTTAGGAAGACAAAATGAAAAACGAATATAAAATCATAGAGCACAGTTACGATGTCGTTGTTGTCGGCGCCGGTGGAGCCGGTTTGCGGGCGACATTTGGTATGGCTGAAAAGGGCTTGAAAACCGCTTGTATTACTAAGGTTTTTCCAACCCGTTCGCACACGGTTGCCGCTCAGGGCGGTATGGCGGCATCATTGGGTAATATGGGGGAAGATCACTGGAAATGGCACATGTATGACACCGTTAAGGGGTCCGACTGGTTGGGTGATCAGGATGCCATTGAATATATGTGTCGTGAAGCCGTTCCAGCGGTGATTGAATTGGAACATCAGGGGGTGCCGTTTTCGCGTACTGAAGACGGCAAAATTTACCAGCGTCCGTTCGGGGGGATGAGTACCAACTACGGTGAAGGACAGGCTGAGCGTACTTGTGCTGCAGCTGACCGTACCGGGCACGCCATTTTACATACCTTGTATCAACAATCGTTGAAACACGATGCTGAATTTTATATCGAGTATTTTGCCACCGACTTGTTGATGAGTGAAGACGGCAAAACTTGCCAAGGGGTGATCGCGCTGGATATGGCAACCGGTGTTGTGCACGTCTATCATGCCAAAGCCGTGGTTTTGGCAACCGGTGGTTATGGTCGTGCATGGTTCTCGGCGACTTCTGCGCACACTTGTACAGGTGACGGTAATGCTATGGTATTGCGGGCAGGCCTGCCGTTGCAGGATATGGAATTTACCCAGTTCCACCCGTCCGGTATTTATGGTTCGGGTTGTTTGATGACCGAAGGCTGTCGCGGGGAAGGTGGATACCTGACCAACAGCGAGGGTGAGCGCTTTATGGAACGTTATGCCCCGTCCGCCAAGGACTTGGCTTCTCGTGATGTGGTTTCCCGGGCTATGACGATGGAGATTTTGGAAGGCCGTGGTGTCGGTCCGAAAAAAGACCATATTTACTTGCATTTGGAACATTTGGGGGCAGATGTTATCAACGAACGCCTGCCGGGCATTGCCGAGACGGCAAAAATCTTTGCCGGCGTCGATGTCACCAAGGAACCCAGCCCGATTCTGCCGACCGTGCATTACAATATGGGTGGTATTCAAACCAACTATCATGGCGAGGTTGTGACGCTTGAAGACGGTAATCCCGATAAGGTTGTTCCGGGTTTGATGGCCATTGGGGAAGCGGCTTGTGTGTCGGTGCACGGTGCCAACCGTTTGGGTTCTAACTCGTTGCTTGATATTGTTGTCTTTGGTCGTGCTGCTGCGATTCGGGCGGCGGAAACCATTGACAAAGACACACCAACGATGAAGGCACCTCAATCATCGATTGATAAGGCCTTGGCGCGTTTGGATAAAATCCGTATGGCAGACGGTTCGCGCCCAACGGCGGAAATTCGTCTGGAAATGCAGCATATGATGCAAAAACATGCTGCTGTTTTCCGTACTCAGGAAAGTATGGACGAGGGCATTGCCAAACTGGAAAAAACTTTCGAGAGTTTCCGTGATGTTAAAGTCACCGATCGCGGTTTGATCTGGAATACCGATTTAATTGAAACACTGGAACTGCAAAACCTGTTGCAATGTGCCATGGTGTCAATCAAAGCGGCGGCTAATCGTCCCGAATCGCGCGGCGGTCACGCCCGTGATGACTTCCCGGACAGAAACGATGCCGAGTGGATGAAACATACCTTAACTTGGTTAGATACCGATTCACCCAAGGGTGAGGTGAGAATTGATTATCGTCCGGTACACGATTTCACTTTGACCGACGAAGTTGAGTATATTAAACCGAAGAAACGGGTTTACTAACGTGGTAAATGCACCTGCACAGATTAACAGTTTAGGAGAATAGTTATGGCTGAATTTAAATTACCCGCCAACTCGATTATTAAGAAGAACGGGGAAAATTATCCGGCACCGGAAGGCGCGACCAATAAGCGTAAGTTCAAAATCTATCGTTGGGATCCTAATACCGGGGAGAATCCGCGCTATGATACCTATGAATTGGACTTAGATGATTGTGGTCCGATGATTTTGGATGCGTTACTGAAAATCAAGAACGAAATTGACCCGACTTTGTCATTACGTCGTTCCTGTCGTGAGGGGATTTGTGGTTCGTGTGCGATGAACATTGGCGGTGAGAATACTCTGGCATGTACGCGTGCCATTGAAGAGTATAAAGGCGATATTGCCATTAATCCGTTGCCACATATGAAAATCGTTAAGGATTTGGTTTCGGACTTGACCCATTTTTATGCTCAATATGCCTCCATCAAACCGTGGTTACAGGCTGATACGCCGGCTCCACCGGATAAGGAGCGCTTGCAGTCGCCGGAAGATCGTGCCAAACTAGACGGGTTGTATGAATGTATTTTATGTGCCTGTTGTTCGACTTCTTGTCCGTCTTATTGGTGGAACAGTGAACGTTACCTCGGCCCTTCAGCCTTGTTGCAGGCTCATCGTTGGATTATGGATTCGCGTGATGACGCCACCGGTCAGCGTTTGGATAATTTGGAGGATCCGTTTAAGGTGTATCGTTGTCATACGATTATGAACTGTGCTCAGGTTTGTCCGAAAGGTCTAAATCCGGCCAAAGCCATCGCTGAAATTAAGCTGAAAATGGCGGAACGTCAAGTCTAGTTGAACCGGCGAGTTTGTTACGTGGAAAAAGCCGAGTATATGCTCGGCTTTTCTGCTATAATTAGGGGCGTATTTATACCACTGCCAACAATTCAGATATCGAGTGAAATGAACGAGGTCGCCACCGTGCTTTGAAGCGAGGTTGACGGAGATTGGGGGTTTTTGGCATTGGTGTTATTGACTTAACTATAATTTGATGAGGTTATTTTTATGTTTCCTGAATACCGTGATTTAATTACACAACTTAAACAAAAAGATACACATTTTCAACGTCTGTTTGAACAACATAATGCTTTGGATGAGGAAATTACCAATTTGGAAAAAGACCCTGTTGCAGGACATCGTCACAACGATATTGAAAACAAGAAAAAACAAAAATTACACCTTAAAGACGAGTTATACCAAATGCTGTTAAAAGCCGCGAAAAAATAAACCAGGACGTTGTGCCTGATTAATGCCCTGACAATTTTGAATTGTTGGGGTATTTTTTATGTCATTTTGTTTTGCTGTACTGCGCCGTCGGTTATTTTTTTGTTATCTCTGATTACTTGCAATTTATTGGCGTTTATCCTACAGTTTGCCTATGAATAATCGGTATGGCAAACAATTACAGCAAAAAGAAGCACGCATACGCCGGCAATTTGCCTCTTTGTTGCCCGCATCATCGGAAATTGAGGTTTTTCCCTCACCGGCGCAACATTTTCGTCAACGGGCAGAATTTCGCCTGTGGCACGAACGCAATAAGGAGGGTAAAAACACCGGGGAAATCTTTTATGCCATGTTTGCAGCCGGCAAAAAAGCCGGTCCGGAAACATTGCAGCGTGTTGCTAACCTGCCGATAGCCAGTCGGCGAATCAATGAATTAATGCCGCAATTGTTGGCAGGTATCAAAGCTATCCCTTGTTTACTGCAAGGCTTGTTTCAAGTCGAGTTTCTATCAACCTTGCGGGGCGATACGCTGGTAACACTGATTTATCGCTCGGCCTTAGACGGCGATTGGCAACTGGCGGCGAAAAAACTTGCCAAGCGGTTGGATGTTCATCTTATCGGCCGCAGCCGCAGACAAAAAATTGTTTTATCGCAAGATTTTGTCAGCGAAAAGTTATTTGTAGCGGGCAGAGCGTTTCATTATCGACAAATCGAGGGTGGCTTTACCCAACCCAATGCCGAGGTGTGTGAGAAAATGCTCACTTGGGCTTGCCAAGCGGCGGCGGATATGCAGGCAAAAAAGGCGGATTTATTGGAACTTTATTGTGGCAACGGTAATTTTACCCTGCCGCTTTCCCAATATTTTAGTAAAGTGCTTGCTACCGAGGTGGCCAAAACCTCGGTACAAGCCGCACGCCACAATATCGCTGCAAATGGTTGTGACAATATTGCCATTGCCCGATTATCTGCCGAAGAATTGACGCAAGCCTTTAGCGGTAAACGTCAGTTCAAACGATTGGCACAAGACGGTATCGACGTGGGCGATTATCATGTCAAAACAATTTTTGTCGATCCGCCCCGCGCCGGTGTCGATGAAAATACGCTAAAATTAATGCAAGGTTTTGAAAATATTTTATATATTTCCTGTAATCCTGACACGCTATACGATAATTTGCAAACTTTAACCGAAACGCATAAGGTTGAGCGTATGGCATTGTTTGACCAGTTTCCTTACACACATCATATTGAAATGGGTGTGTGGTTACAACGACGCTGGCAAGGTACGGGCTGACACGATCTGCTATTGTTGCATTCACAGAAATGACGGTAAAAAACAATATCTCGTGACTACACTACCTAGAAAATCAGTTGAGATAATAGTGTCAGGGCAATAATAAAGACAATATTAAGCACTAAACCAATGCGCATCATACTTTTTTGCGGAATACGCCCCGTTCCAAAGACAATGGCATTAGGTGGCGTGGCTATCGGCAGCATAAAAGCACACGATGCGGCGAGTGCCAATGGGATGACTAATTGAGCTGGAACAATGCCCATTTGTTCGGAAACCGCCATAAAAATGGGTACAAATAATGCCGCAGTGGCGGTATTGCTGGATAATTCCGTTAAAAAGATAATAAAGGCAATAACAGCAGCAACAATAAGAATAATAGGTAAATCGGCAACCAAATCGGAAAACCCCCTGGCCAAGAATAAGCTCGCCCCGGTTTTTTTCATAATGGCCGACAGGGTTAACCCACCGCCAAACAACAGCAATACACCCCAGTCGGTGCCGTGGTCAATATCGCGCCAGCGCACGACACGGAAATAAAGTACAGCAATCACAGCGGACAAAGCAATCAGTGTATCCATATATTTGCTGACACCGATTACCGCGCCGATTTTTTTGCTGAAAATCCAGGCCAGAGCAGTACAGGCAAAAATAAGTAAGACAGCGATACGATGCCAGTTAAAGACAAATTTTTCTTTATTGATAGTGATTGGTTGTTTGGTTGAGGGTTTGGAAACAATCAACAAAACAATGAACATTAGTGGTAGTAACAACAAAACCGACGGGATACCAAATTTCATCCAATCAATAAAGCTAATTCCCATGGCTTTGGCGGCAATACCGTTTGGCGGGCTGCCGATAATGGTACCGATACCACCGACACTGGCAGCGTAAGCAACACCGAGTAATAAAAAGATAGCGGTTTTGTGGTCGGCCTCATCATCGCCACTTTTTGCCTGAGACAAAATGCCCAATACCAGGGGAATCATCATTGCCGTGGTGGCCGTGTTACTCATCCACATTGACAGGAAAGCGGTGGCGCTGAAAAGTAGTGCTGAGCTGACAATCAAACTGCCGCGCCCGGCGATAACGACACGGTTGGCGATCCAACGGTCAACGCCTTGATAGGCCATCGCTGACGCCAAAGCAAAGCCGCCGAAGAAAATAAAAATAAGCGGGTGCGCAAAAGCCGATAAGGCAGCCTTGACATCAAACACGCCGGTAACAATGGCCAGAATCGGGACGAGTAGGGCGGTTGCCGACAAAGGCAGTGCCTCGGTTAACCACAGAAAAGCAATACAAGCAAAAATACCCAACCCGATACGAACGCTGTGAATATCCAGTTTTTCCGTGGCTTGCTGTTTTGCTTCAATGGGCATTATGAGCAGCATAATGGCAAAAATAACAAAACCTGCGATAACCAGCCAAGTCCGTTTGCGTTTAAAAAACGGCGCAAACATATCGGTTTCTTCAATATCTTCTTTGGGATATTCGAGTGCATAAGACTCTTTGACAGCATCTAAATAATCAGGAAATTCTTCTTGTGGAATTTCGTGTTTATCCGTTTGTTTTGTCATAATACATTCTCCTGTAAGCCAAGTAAAAGTTACAATTATTGCGAGGTATTCTAACTGATTGAATGGCCATTATTCAATAAGTAAAATTTAGTTATCTACCGGAATATTTTTTATTTTTAAATTCGAGACCGGTCAGCAGTAACCTTTCTGCCAATTGTTTTTTTGGCATTTTTTCAAAGGATTGCTGAAAATTTTCGCCGATTAGGGTAACGGCATTGTCTTCGCTGTTAAAACCGATGTTTTTTTGCGCAATGTCATTGGCGGCAATTAAGTCCGCTCCTTTTTTCAGGCGTTTTTGTTTGCCATTGGCAATGACATTTTCGCTCTCGGCGGCAAACCCCACCGTAAAGGGAGGATTGGGTAGGGCACAAACGCTGGCCAGAATATCGGGGTTTTGTACCAGTTTGAGCGTCAAACCGTTATCGTCTTGTTTTTTTATTTTTTGCTCAGAGGGGGTTTCAAGACGATAATCCGCCACCGCAGCCGTGGCGATAAACCAATCGGCATCTTCGATGTGTTGCATGACTGCGGCCAACATTTCCCGAGCCGATTCCACCGCAATACGTGTTACCCCAGAAGGACTGGATAAGGCGGTTTTTCCGGTAATCAATGTCACTTTTGCCCCCAAGGCTTGGGCTTTTTCTGCTAAGGCATAGCCCATCTTCCCGGACGAATCGTTACTGATAAAACGCACCGGATCGATACGCTCAATGGTTGGTCCGGCGGTAATAACCATTTTTTCTCCAAGTAGCGGTTTGCTGTCAGATTGTTGTAACCACGCCATTATCGTTTGTGGCTCCGCCATCCGCCCGATACCGGTTTCTCCGCAAGCCTGTTCGCCCTGTTCAGGTTCAATCAGTTGAAAACCACGCGCCAACAGTGTGCTTAAATTACTTTGTGTGGCTGAGTTTTCCCACATCAAGCGATTCATCGCCGGGGCAATCGCTATCGGTTTATCGGTTGCCAAACAGATGGTGGACAGTAAGTCATCAGCCAGGCCGTGAGCCAGTTTTGCCATAAAATGAGCCGTTGCCGGGGCAATAATTATCTGCTCAGCCCAGCGTGCCAAGGCAATGTGATCGATTTTAGCTTCATCTTGGTGATTAAATAAATCACAACGCACCTCATGATGCGATAACACTTGCAGCGTCATCGGACTGATGATGTGGGTTGCCGATTTTGTCATAACGACTCGGACTTCATGGCCCGACTTTTTCAGTAAACGGGTTAAATCCGCTATTTTGTAGGCGGCAATACTACCGGTAATACCAATAAGAATTTTTTTCAAAACAATCCATTCCATTGCTGTTAAAAAAATTGCTTTCATTATACAATAAAGCGGTTGCTGTGTGGCTATTATTTCGCCGACAGTAATTATAAATAAGCTAACAACCCGACTGTCTTTATGAGAAAGTTAAAGGAAATACTGATTGTTGATGATTCTAAACTGGCCAGATTGACTTTATCCCGCTTACTTGGTGAGCGCGATTTAGAAGTCATTGAGGCGGCCTCCGTTGACAACGCATTGGAAATACTGGAGGGCAATGACAACATCAGTGCCATTTTTATGGATATTATGATGCCGGAAAAAGATGGTTTTGAAGGTTTGAGACTGATTAGAAAAAACCCAAAACTGAGTCATATTCCCTGTTCAATGTATTCCGGGGAATTATCCGATGAGGCGCAAAAAAAAGCGATGATTTGTGGTGCTCAAGCTTACTTGTGTAAGCCCGCTAATAGTGAACACGTTGACTCTGTACTAAAAACCTTAGAGTCTAATTTGATTGCTCATGATATGCGCGCATTGACTGGTCAAAACGAACCAATGGAAGAACTTTCTTCCTCGCAGCACGTTACCGGAATAGATAATCGTCTCAAGCGTTTGGAAGATGAGTTGGATAAAGCGGTTAAAGACAGGGGAAATATCTATACTTCACTTGAAAAACGTCTGCATTCACTGTCAGAAAAAGTCACGCGTTCTCTGGTTTCAGAGCATGCTGTCGAGCAAGATAAAATGGAGCAAAGGCGTTTTCAAAGCGAAATACGGACTCAGATAGAAAGTGTGCGTCATCAGGTCAAAATAATGACGATAATAACACTGCTTGCCATAATTGTTGCCGTTATAGTTGCAATAAGGCCTTTTATTGGTTAAAATCCGACCAAAACAAACTCATCGGGGTGCCGATCAATTATTGGCTGAGAAAAAACCCGTTGAACCTGCTCTGATTAGTATCGGCGAAGGGATTTGAGATGTTTTATCACTAAGCATTATTCAATTTTTATTAAGAATAATCGTCTCCGTCAGTCCCTTTATTTAACAAAACATATTAAAACATATTGTATTGAAGAGGGAAATCTAATGAAAAAAACGACTTTATTGACTTTGTTGGCAACTTTGTCTTTGACGGCTGCGGCGTTTGCCGACGACAAACCCATCTTAACAGTTTATAGCTACGACTCGTTTACTTCGGATTGGGGTCCGGGTCCAAAACTGAAAGCGGCCTTTGAAAAAGCATGTGATTGTACGGTCAAATTCATCACCTTTGATGACGGTGTAACGATGTTTAACCGCCTGCGTTTAGAAGGCGACAAACCCAAACCCGATGTGATTATCGTTTATTCCTTATGATTACGGACAATATGCCTTTATTTATGATAAAAATAAAGTCAGCAATCCACCGACCAGCCTGAAAGGTTTAATTGCAGATGAAACATTATCGGTGATTTACCAAGACCCGCGCACCAGTACAGTCGGGCGCGGTTTACTGGCCTGGGTAAACGAAGTGTATGGTGATAAAGCTGATCAAGCCTGGCAGCAGTTAGCCAAGCATACCGTCACCGTTGGCAAGGGTTGGTCGGAAACTTACGGGGCCTTTCTTAAAGGTGAAGCGGATATGGTATTAAGTTATAACACCTCGCCGCTATATCATCAAATTAATGAGAAAAAGGATAATTATGCCGCGGCCAGCTTTGCTGAAGGACATATCGTGCAAATTGAAGTGGCAGCGCGTCTAAAAGCCTCGAAACAGCCAAAATTAGCTGAAAAATTCTTGGGTTTTTTAATCACACCGGCATCACAAAAAACCTTAGCACTGAGCAATATTATGTTACCGGTGCTTAAAATCGGGGTTGCGCCTGAATTTGATGCCTTTGTACCGGCTAAAACACTGGCGGTTCCGCAGCCCGATAAAGCCACTGCCAAAGCACAATTAAAAGTGTGGCAAACGGCGGTGAGTAAATAAAAAATATGCCAGGTCGGATTAGGTTCGCCGTAACCCGACATTGATGAAATTATGCGTTAAGCTGTTGTGTTACGCTGTTGTTGACCTGATTACTCGAGAGTAATCAAGGCCGGCACAATCTGCATTTATTTTATGACATCTAAAAAATCCTTACTCAATTACCGATACATGACAGTAAGTTTTCTGCTTATCGGTTTTTTATTGCTGATTTACGGCAATAGTCTGTGGCAGTTATTACACTATCAACAGATTGATGATTGGTTATCGGTTATCAACGACCCTTACGTCCATCATATTTTATTATTTAGTTTTTATCAGGCTTTTTTATCGGCAATCTTGTCGGTGGGGTTGGGGTTATTGGTGGCTCACGCTTTATTTTATCAGCATTTTATCGGTAAAACTTTCTTATTAAAATGGTTTTCTCTGACGATGGTTTTACCGGTATTGGTGGCGATTTTCGGTTTATTGGGTGTTTACGGCAGTGCGGGTTGGGTGGTACGGTTATTTGTCCGGTTAGGCGTAGATTGGCCAGTGAATATTTATGGTTTGAGTGGCATTTTGCTGGCCCATATTTTCTTTAATTTACCGCTAGCGGTCAAAATTTTCTTAAACGGTTTACACGCCATTCCCAATCAGCAACGCCAATTAGCGGCACAGTTGGGTATTTTAAACGGGCATTTTATCCGTTTGCTGGAGTGGCGCTACTTACGCCGGCATATTTTACCTACTTTGGCGTTGGTGTTTATGCTATGTTTTACCAGTTTTACCATTGTCTTAACCTTGGGCGGCGGGCCGAAATATACCACCTTGGAGGTGGCGATTTATCAGGCCATAGTCTTTGATTTTGAATTGGGAAAAGCCGCTGTTTTAGCGTTGTTGCAATTTGTTTTTTGTTTTATTTTATTTCAGCTAAGCAGTTATTTTACTTATCATACACCGACAGCAACCAGCGTTGGTCAAGCCTATCGCCTGCCGTTATCCGCGGGGATAAATCGACTCCAACGGGGGATTTTATTGGTGGTTGTGTTATTTATGTTTTTGCCATTGTTATCAATTCTTATCAGTAGCTTGGATTTATCGGCTTGGCAAGCCTCGCTGTCCAATCGGCAATTGTACAGGGCCTTGGCCTATTCTTTAACCATTGCCCCGCTGGCCGGTTTGCTTTGTGTGCTGATGGCGGCAATATTATTGTTGTCCGCCCGGCAATTGCATTGGCGGGGGCAGGATAATCGGTCAAACCATATCATTAACACGGGGATGATGATTTTGGCGGTCCCAACCTTGGTGTTGGCGGTGGGATTATTTTTGCTGCTCAGACAATTCAATGTGACCACGCCTTATTTATTTGCTATTGTGGTGCTGTGTAATGCTTTAATGGCGATGCCGTTTGCTCTGCGTATTTTAACCGTGCCGTTTTATCACAATATGACCTATTATGAAAAACTGTGTCAATCATTGGGTGTGCGTGGGTTGACGCGTTTACGCTTGATAGAGTGGCAAAGTCTAAAACAGCCGATAAGACGTACCTTTGCCTTGGCAACCGCTTTGTCACTTGGTGATTTTACCGTGATTGCTTTGTTTGGTAATGAAAATTTTACCTCGTTGCCTCGCCTGCTTTATCAACAATTGGGCAACTATCGCAGCCAAGAGGCGGCGGTGAGTGCGTTTATCTTGCTGTTATTGTGTGCACTGATTTTTTATTTGCTGGAGGACGTCAGCGATGATTATACTGGATAAGGTTTACTGTGCTTTTCCCGAGTGGGTAATGGACATTGATTTATCTGTCCGTCAAGGGGAAAAGGTCGGTCTTATCGGTGCCAGCGGCTCGGGTAAAACCACTTTACTTAATTTAATGGCGGGTTTTATTTTTGCCGATAGCGGCACGATTGAACTCAACGGTGAAAATCATACCAATACCTTACCTTATCAGCGTCCCGTGTCGATGTTGTTTCAGGAAAATAACCTTTTCGAGCATTTAAGCGTTGGCGAAAATATGGGCTTAGGCTTGCAACCAAACTTAAAATTATCGGTACATCAACAAGCTGATTTAAAGGCTATCGCTGAGCAAGTCGGTTTAGCGGATTATTTATCGCGCCTGCCGGCACAATTATCGGGTGGGCAAAAACAGCGGGTAGCGCTTGCACGGTGTTTATTACGTAATCAACCGATTTTATTATTGGATGAACCGTTTTCAGCCCTGGATAAACCGTTGCGAGCCGAAATGTTGGCACTACTGCAAGAAATTTATCAAGAAAAACACCTAACCATCGTGATGGTGACGCACCAACCCGATGAATTATCCGGCTTTGCCGACCCTAAACTGATGCTTGCTGTTGTTTGTTAATGCCGATAACGCTATCGGGTTAAAAGCATTTTGATACAGACTGTGCTTTTTATCGCTAAACAGCGGTACGCAAAATTCACCGAGCATATTAACAACTTGTTCTAACTCCAATGATTGGGGGGCGTTTTGATAATATTTGATAGTATCCGAGTTGATAAAAACGGCGGCGGTAATTTCGTAAGAAGCGCTGACCAAGGCAATATCCAAGGCTTCTTTAAAACGTAATGCAGAGAGCGGGTGCTGGATAATAATGAGATTAGTATATTTCATGTTATGCCGAGCTAAAATTGGCGAATACGATTAGCGGTTTTGCTTTCCATCATAAATTGCCCCAATCCTTTAAAAGTAAAATCTTCTTTCCCTAGCGGGCTTAGACTGAGCCCGCGTTTCTGAAAAGCGGCACTGCAAATATACAAGGGAATTTGTTGGCTGGCTGATAAATCAAGTAACTGTTTGGCGATGGTCGAATAAGGGTGAGTAGCGGCAATTGCAACCGCATCACTATAAAAAAAACATTGGTTGACATACTGCATTCGGGCAATATCCTGTTGCAATTGCTCAAGCACCGCTGTCAAGCAGCTGTCACTGGGGTTGCAAGTAATGAAATAACTAATTGATGTCTGCACCTTGCTCATTGTAGCAAAATTTCCCGTTTTTTCCTCAAGAAATATTGTTCAGCAATGTATCAATTATTGTTATAATGAACGCGCTTAAGATAACTACCCTGACATTGATATGACTCATTTACCTTTTTCTGCCGTTGTGTCTGACCTTGATGGCACGTTACTTAATGCCAATCATCAACTGGGTGTAGAAACGGCGGACACCCTAAGGCAGCTGGAAGAAAAGGGGGTGGATATTATTCTGGCTTCGGGACGTAATCATACGGATATGCTGTCTATCCTGAATAAAGCAGGCGTAAAAGAGGCAGCAGTGATTACCTCAAATGGTGCCTGCAGCTATAATTTGCAGGGACATTTGTTGTGTAGTCATTATTTAGACGAAGAGATTGCTTTTACGCTGATGAATATGCCGTTTGATACAACGACAACCTTCGTTAACAGTTACCAACAGGATGGTTGGTTTATTAATATCGATATTCCCGTGATGCGGCAATATCATAAAGATTCTAATTTTACTTATCAAGTTATTGATTTTAAAAAGCATCATGGCCGTTATGCCGAAAAGGTTTTTTTCATTGCCAAAGCTCAGCACTATCTGGAACCATTGGAGAAACAGATTGAAGAAAAATTCGGTCATTATGTATCAATGACTTACTCAGGCCCAACGTGTTTAGAAATTATGCATAAAGGGGTTTCAAAAGGCAGCGCTTTAACCCGCTTGTTGGCTAAGCGAAATTATCAAGCAGCCGATTGTGTCGGTTTTGGTGACGGGTTGAATGATAAAGAAATGTTATCGGTTGTCGGTAAAGGTTGTTTAATGAGTAATGCCGATCCGCGTTTGCTTAGTCTATTGCCTGAGCTGGAACAAATCGGGTCAAATACGGAACAGGCCGTCAACAGCTACTTGCGTCAGCTATTTGCGCTGGATGAACCGGCATAAGCAAAAACGGGCATCATTTTTTTATGTCATTGCCTGCTTCATTCGCTATAATATAACTTTTATGCAAAGTGTTAAGAGATTATGCAATACGATATCGTTATCGGGCTGGAAATCCACGTTCAATTAAATACACAATCCAAATTGTTTTCAACTTCACCGACGGCGTTTGGGGCAGAACCGAATACTCAGGCCAATATTGTTGACTTGGCGATGCCGGGGGTGTTGCCGGTACTGAACCAGGAAGCCGTCAGAAAGGCGGCAATGTTTGGTTTTGCCATTAATGCGACAGTGGCGAAGAAATCGGTGTTTGACCGCAAAAATTATTTTTATCCCGATTTACCCAAGGGTTATCAAATTTCACAATTGCATTATCCGATTGTCTTAGACGGTCATATTGACATTGATTTGGAAGATGGCTCAAGTAAGTCGATTTATATCGAGCGAGCTCACTTGGAAGAAGATGCGGGTAAATCCTTACACGAAGATTTTGCCGGTATGTCGGGCATTGACTTAAATCGTGCCGGCACGCCGCTGATTGAAATTGTTACCGGGCCGGTGATGAACAGTGCCAAAGAAGCGGTGGCGTATATGAAGAAAATTCACGCCTTGGTGCGCTATCTGGGCATTTCCGATGCCAATATGCAGGAAGGCTCTTTCCGTTGTGACGCCAATGTCTCGGTTAAACCCAAAGGGACGGAGAAATTAGGTACACGCACTGAGATTAAAAACCTCAACTCATTCCGTTTTATCGAACAAGCCATCAATTACGAAGTTGAACGGCAGATAGACGTGATTGAAGCGGGTAGGGAAGTGGTGCAAGAAACCCGCCTTTACGACCCCGATGCCGATGAAACGCGTTCAATGCGCAGCAAAGAAGAAGCCAACGACTATCGCTATTTCCCCGACCCGGATCTCGCCCCTGTGATTTTGACTGATGAATATTTAGAGGAAGTCCGAGCAAAAATGCCCGAATTACAAGATGCAAAAATTGAACGTTACGACAGTGATTTTGGCATTAAGAAGGCTGATGCGACTTTGCTGGTAGAGACATCTGAATTAGCAAGTTATTTTGAACAGGCTGCTGAATTATCAGGCGAACCGAAAACAACGGCTAATTGGATGATTAGTGATTTGTTGCCGACTCTGAAAGAAAACCATTTGGATATTAGGCATTGCCCAATCACAGCTGAAAGTTTTGCGACGTTAATCAAACGTATCAAAGACGGTACGGTATCGGGTAAAGCCGGTAAAACGGTCTTTGCGTCCTTGTGGCATGGTGAAGGTGACGGCGACGTTGATGTTATTATCAAAGCCAAAGGCTTGGTGCAAATGAATGACACCGGTGAATTATCGGCAATGGTTGATGCCATGCTTGCCGCCAATCCTGCTCAAGCCGAAGATTTTAAAAACGGCAACCAAAAAATTATGGCGTTCTTTGTCGGGCAAATGATGAAGAAAACCCAAGGCAAAGCTAATCCCAAAATGGTCAATGAACTGATTCGGGAAAAATTATTAAAGTAATACAGCAGCAGGAAAAGATGACTAATAGTGTGCAAAAATTTTTATTAAATAACCTGGATGTGCGTGGGGTGATTGTTCATTTAGATAGTGAATGGCAAGAGTTGCTCAGTCGTCGCAGTTATGATAAGCATATCAATGAGTTGTTAGGGCAAGCAACAGCAGCAACGTTATTGATGAGTGCCAATGTTAAATTCGAGGGTAATTTATTATTGCAATTACAAAGCCAAGGGGATTTATCTTTGTTACTGGTGCAGGCGAATAATCATTATCGTTTTCGGGCCTTGGCAAAATATCACCAAGGAGAGTCGAAAACATTAAAAGCAATGACACCTGAAGGTGTAATCGCTATCGTTATCGAGGCCGATATCGGCGAAGAGCCTTATCAGGGTCTGGTCAGTATTGATGCCGATGTAATGGCAGAAAATTTAGAAACTTATTTCAACCAGTCAGAACAATTGCAGACATTATTGGTGTTGCGTGCCGACAACGAACAGGCTGCCGGGATTTTATTGCAGGTGTTGCCCAATGCTAAAATTGGCGATGATGACTGGACTCGGCTGCGTCACTTGGCGGAAACGCTTAATTTGGCCGAACTAAAAACAGTGGGTACGCAAACGATGATAAAACGTATGTTTGCTGAAGACGATAAAACGGTTTACGAGGCAATGCCCGCAGCTTTCGAATGCGGCTGCTCTGATGAACGCACTCTGGCAATGTTGGCTAGTCTGGATGAAAATGAGTTAAGCGACATTGTGGAATCACAAGAAGATGTGGTTGTCGCTTGTGATTTTTGCGGTAAACAATATCAACACGACGCGGCAACGATTACGGCATTGTTATCCAACAAAATTCACCCGAATTAAGCGCAAAAACCCAATGAGAAAAGTAGTAATGCCTTAACTCTCTTGTATGACTTTTCGAGTTATAAGTTTAACCCGTTGTGCATTTGGCAATTGGTCTTTTCATTAACTCAATTATCAATAAATAGTTATAACCTGTTGTGCATTTAGAAAGCGACATTAAAATGCTAAACAAATCAATTTCCTCCCCCAGCAGGCATAGGTATCTGCACTATCTTTTATAAAAAATCAGTTAATATTAAAAATCAAAAAATACTTTTATGACCAATGATTGAATGAAATTTGAAAATTAATAGGATAATACCCTCTCCCTATGGGAGAGGGCTAGGGTGAGGGTAAAAATCTTTACTATTTCAGTGATGTTGGAACTATTAGTTATCTCGCCCTCACCTGTACAACCCGGACATGGTTTACATTTTAGCCCGGGCACATGGTTTACATCCCCTCCTGCTGGTGCCACTGAGTTGCGGGTTGTATTTTGCCTTCTCT
>PDWI01001390.1_pt1 | contig 38311 bp, 45 predicted proteins | sample 1430891 | NCBI WGS metagenome assembly PDWI01 (sample SAMN01162508, study PRJNA174530) | Oral metagenome, whole genome shotgun sequencing project. | biome: Marine environment; feature: Marine mammal; material: Swab sample of the gingival sulcus; isolation source: swab sample of gingival sulcus... | reverse complement strand
CCGATTTTTATTTTATTTAAATAGCTTGTTCTAATGCAGACAATGCCGCTTTAAGCATTGCAGAAATAGTACTTGCACAAGTACCAATACCAGAGTAAATATCACCATCCACATTTAGCTGAATATAAGCAGCCGCATTCGCATCCGTTTTATTTTCTGCATCACTGTTTATAGCATGCTCTGCATAATTAGTAACGTGCATTTGTTTGTCGGTGTGCTTAGCCAAGCCATCAAGAAATGCAGATAAAGAGCCATTACCTTTGCCATTGATTTCTAACAAGTCACCATTTAAAACAACTTGCCCATTAAAAGTAACAATAGATTCTTTATTATTAACGCTATAATCTTTTAGTTGTAAACGCTCTTGTTGCAAATAGGTTTGCTCAAAAATTTGCAATATCTCGTCTGTTTTTAACTCACGAGCAACAGATTCGGCTTGAGATTGAACAACTTTACTAAAGTCAATTTGTGTCCAACGTGGTAAGTTAAAGCCAAAATCACGTTGCAGAATATAAGCAATACCACCTTTGCCCGACTGGCTATTGATACGCACCACATCTTGATAACCACGACCAATATGTGTTGGATCAATTGGCAGGTAAGCCACATCCCAAATGTTTTTGGTTTCTTTATGTTTGGCGTTATAATCAAGCGATTTTTTAATTGCATCTTGATGAGAACCACTAAATGCCGTAAACACAAGCTCACCAACATAAGGATGGCGTGGATGCACTGGTAATTGATTACACTCACTGACAACCTGTACAATTTCGCTAGCATTGCTTAAATCTAGTTGTGGGTCAACACCTTGGCTATACATATTCATTGCCATCACAAATATATCCATGTTTCCCGTACGTTCACCATTACCTAGCAAAGTACCCTCAATACGGTCGGCACCTGCCATTAAACCAAGTTCTGAAGCTGCTACGCCACAACCTCTATCATTATGAGTGTGTAAACATACACAAATATGCTCACGATGTTTGATATGACGGCAAAAATACTCTACTTGATCTGCAAAAATATTGGGGGTAGATGCCTCAACCGTTGCTGGTAAATTGATAATGACTTCTTGCCCATTTTGTGGCTCCCAAACATCTATCACAGCTTGGCAAACTTCTACCGCATAATCTGGTTCTGTTTGGCTAAAACTTTCTGGCGAATACTGAAAAACCCACTCAGTATCTGGGTAGTCTTTTGCCAAGTCTTTTAGCAAAGTTGCACCATGAATCGCAATTTGTTTAATCTCTTCTTTTGTTTTTTGATAAACCTTATCTCGCTGCACTTTAGAAGTTGAGTTATAAACATGTACGACTGCCCTTTTTGCCCCTTTTAGGCTTTCAAACGTACGGCGGATTAAATGCTCACGAGCCTGCACCAACACCTGCAAGGTAACATCATCTGGTACATGCCCTTCTTCAATCAATTTGCGTGTAAAGTCAAATTCAACCTGTGCAGCAGAAGGAAACCCAATTTCAATTTCTTTAAAACCAACAGAAACCAACAGTTTAAAAAAGCGCATTTTTTGTTCAATGGTCATTGGGTCTATTAGTGCTTGGTTACCATCACGCAAATCAACACTTACCCATCGTGGGGCTTGATCAATTTGCTTATCTGGCCATGTACGATCTGTTAATTTGGGTGCAAAAGCAAATGGTTGATATTTGTTATTATCAAATAATGGGTTTTGTGGTTTTATGGCTGTTTGGCTCATGATAAATCCTAAACGTTATAAAAAAATCATCAAAAATTGAGGCTATTATAATAACAAAATTTAAATAGTTAAAATGAGCAAAATAATCAATTATTTAGCATGATAATAGATAAATTAACTAATATATATGATATATTTAGATAATATCACTACAATACGGAGGAAAATCAATGAAGGCTGTACAAAATGATATTTTAGAACTTGATGAAATTGATAAAAAAATTATTAAAGAGTTGGCAAATGACGCAAGGCTAAGTATTAGCGAGCTTGCCGAAAGAGTAAATTTGTCAGCAACCCCGTGTTCAAGAAGACTCAAACAGCTAGAAGACTCTGGTGTGATTACAGGGTTTCATGCCCATACAAACCCTAAAAAGCTTGGATATCGGCTTTCATTGTATATAGCTGTTAGTATGGATAAACATACTGCCGATCGTTTTGCACATTTTGAACAAAAAGTTAAAGCGTTTGATGAAGTGCTTAGTTGTAGCATTGTAACTGGGCGTACAGAAGATTATTTGTTAAAAGTTGCAGTACGAGACATGACTCATTATGAAGAGTTTTTACTGCATCGCCTAAACCGAATTGAAGGTGTTGCACAAGTACATACCAGTTTTGAGCTAAGAGAAGTGTTTAGACGTGCTGTTTTATAAAACTGGCAAAGATAAACTGTTGCTTTACGTGCTGTATGTTTTCCATTAATCTAACACCCCAATGGTTACCCTGTCATTGCCATTATAATCTTTAATAGTTTTAACCTGATTAAATCCATTTGCATTAAAAATAGTCTGCACAGATTTAGCTTGTTCATAGCCATGTTCAACAGCAAGCAAACCATCATTAACTAGGTGGTTTGGTGCAAAACAAACAATATGTTCAATATCTGCCAAACCTTTATTATCAGCAACCAAAGCCGTAATAGGCTCTGCTTTTAATTTAGCAAGATGTTCATCTGTACCATTAATATATGGTGGGTTAGAAACAATAACATCAAATTTATTATTTGTATCTAAGTTGCCATACCAACTAGATTGTATCAGTTCTACATTATCTACTTTATTTAATACAATATTTTGCTTAGCAACTGCTAATGCTTCACTGCTGATATCAACGGCAGTTATTTGCCAGTTTATATTAGGAACATTGCTATAAGCATGTTTATTTAATTCATACGCCAAGCTAATGGCAATACAACCTGTGCCTGTCCCTAAATCGAGCAATTTAGCATTACCTGCAAATGTATGTTGTTTAATCCAATTTAGTACGGTTTCTACCAACACCTCGCTATCTGGGCGTGGTATTAAGGTATGTTCATTGACCATAAAATCAAGAGACCAAAATGCTTGCTTACCAATAAGTTGTGCGAATGGTGTGCCTGATTGCATTTTATTGATACCCTTATTAAATGCCATCAACTCTATTTTTGTTAACTCATAATTCGCATCAGTGATTAAAAAACTGTTTGGCTTGGCTAAAACTTCAAGCAACCAATCTATCACCCAGTGTGAAGGTAAATTGTAGCTATTATTTTTAATTGTTTGTTTTATTTTTTCTATGTTCATATCGATAATGCCAAGCGATTAAAATACGCCTTGTATTATAGCTTAATACAAGGCGTAACATCTTTAAGAGTATCAAATTTTAAGCGTATCAAACTAAGTTAGCAATTAACTTGATTTTGCCTGTTCACCAGTAGTGTCATTTTCACCAATTGCAAGTTTTTTATCTACCAAATAAACCAGCAATAAAATTGGCACTCCAATCAAACAGCAAAAAGTAAAGAAAAATGGATAACCCATACTATCAACAATTGAACCAGAATAACCACCTAAAACTTTAGGCAAAAGTGTCATGAGCGATGAAAATATGGCATATTGAACCGCAGTAAAACGAATAGAGGTTAATGCCGATAAGAAAGCGATAAATACTGCACTTGCCAAACCTGCTGCTAAGTTATCGCCAATTACCGCAATGTACATGGCAGTAAGATTACCTGGGAAGTAAGTTAACATAACAAACAATAAATTAGTAATACAAGCTAAAATGGCACCAATCATCATGGTACGCATAATTGGCATGCGCTGAGCAAGCAACCCACCTAAAAAACCACCTATAATAGTTACCCAAACACCTACTAATTTAACTGCTGTCGCAATTTGTGTTTTACTAAAGCCCATATCTTGATAAAACACGTTTGAGATGACTCCAGCAACAATATCAGAAATACGATACAGCCCGATTAATGCCAATAGTAGCAAGGTTTTTTTACCATAACGATTAAAAAAATCAGCAATTGGCTCTATCCAAGTTTGTTGAGCGGCTTCTTTTCTTACCACGCCCAATAACACCATAACCCAACCAGTAAAAAAAGCAGCAATCAAACTAGTGAGCATGTGTACAATTTCAATCAAGAAATTAAAAATTGCTCCATCTACTTCTGGTAATACTTTGCCAAAATATATAAATGTTGATATAAAAGCAATAACCGCTATCAAAAAAACCATAACCAATCGAGCATAATCCAACACTGGACGCTCAAGTTGTTTTTGCATACTCTTTGGCTCATAAATAAGCAAAGTGGTCAAAACCCCCACACCCATCACACCTGCCATTATCCAGTAGGTATTTCGCCAAGCTTCATAACTATATGCAACTTCGGTAGAACCAAAAAAATCTGCTAAATATAAAGCACCTGCACCAGCTACAATCATCCCAATACGATATCCAGTGGTATACATTGCCGAAAGTATTGGTTGTAAAGATGGTGGAGCGAGCTCAATACGATAAGCATCAATAACAATATCTTGTGTAGCAGATGAAAATCCTAACAAAACTGCACCCATTGCCATAATAGTAAGTACGGACTCATCAATAGGGTTAACGCTTGCCATTATTAAAATAGCAGTAATCACCCCTATTTGGGCAACCAACATCCATGCTCTACGTCTGCCAAGCAGTTTAGTCAAAATAGGTAATGGAACAGCATCAATTAGCGGTGCCCAAATAAATTTAAATGAATAGCCCAATGCTGCCCAACTAAACATTGTGACCGTACTTCTATCTATTCCAGCTTCACGTAACCACAATCCTAAACTAGAAAAAATAAGCAAAATTGGTACGCCAGCAGCAAAGCCTAGAAATAGCACAATAATGGCTCTGTGGTCTAAATAAGCCTTTAAAGACTCACCCCAAGACTTTTTTTGGGTTATTTGGGTAGTTGATGACATAGCTACTCCGCTACTTTATAAAAATTAAAATCATATGTTACTCGATTATAATAAATTTGACTAGCCACTGTTATATTCTGCAAATTTACAAGCCGTCATATTTTTTGCCATATAAAAAAACACCTAAGTGCTATGCATAGGTGTTTAATCATATGTGGATTATAATTTACTAAATTATACAGCAATGGCTAAAGTGTCAACCTTGTTTGTATGATGTTCATCTAATAAATCTTGTATCATAGGCTCACAACAACCACAGCAATTAGCAACATCTAAGCTATCTTTCAAGGCATTCATAGAATCAACCCCAGATGCCATTGCATTTTTAATTTGCTTGTCTTTTATGTCTTTACAAATACAAACGTACATTTTGTGACCTATATAAAAAATATTGGAAATCCATTAAAATTAAATTAATAGGATTATTTACTATTATTAATATTAACCTACATAATAGCGAGAATTGTTCGTATTTACAATACCTTTTATTGATTATTATTTAAAATAACCTAGGTTATCATTAAATAATCATCTAAAAACAATGGGGGCTTACAATTTGGTTTAATTAACCTGTTTACTGACTTTTTTGCTTACTTTCTATTTTTTCCTACTAAATACCACTAAATACCTATAATTAAACTAATTTTTTATTAATTTTTGCCAAGCTATCATTTGCTTATCTTTTGGCAATTCGGCAATTTTAAGCAACTCATCTACCCTAGTTTCAATAGTTGCAATGACTTGTTTAAATGTTTGTTCTACTTGTGGCATTGTATCGCCATTTTCGGCAAGTTTTGATGGGTCGATTAACCCCCAATGTAGTTTTGGCGTGTTGCCTAGCCAGCTAGGACATACCTCTTTTGCTGCATTATCACATACTGTGACTACAAAATCCGGTTTAAAACCGTTTAAATCATCCCAAGACTTGCTGCTTAAACCATGGGTATTGTAACCTGCTTGCTCAAGATATTTGATGCTCAGTGGATGTACTTGATCAACTGGCGAGCTACCCGCACTCATAACGCTTATTTTATCGCCTGCTTTTTGACGAGTGATTGCCTCAGATAATATGCTACGGCAACGGTTGTGGGTGCAAATGTATAATATATTCACGGTGCTTCCTTATGTTTAATTATTTTTTAATGTTAACCAATTTTAATGTTAACTAACTATCTTCATCCAAAATGCCAAAGCCACTAAAGTTGCCATTAAAACAGGTAGTGTTAAAACCAAACCCACTTTAAAATAATAACCCCAAGTTACTTCAATATTTTTTGCCGTAAGCACATGTAGCCACAGCAAAGTCGCCAGCGAACCGATGGGCGTGATTTTAGGACCCAAATCACAGCCAATCACATTTGCAAATATCATTGCTTCCCTCACCATACCGCTAGTTTGAGTACCTTCAATAGCCAGTGCTTGGATTAGCACCGTTGGCATGTTATTCATCAAAGAAGACAATAATGCAGACAAAAAACCAGTACCCACTGTCGCAATCAACAAACCCTGCTCTGCAAAACTGTTGAGTACAATGGTTAAATAATCTGTCAATCCTTGGTTTTTTAATCCATAAACAACCAAATACATAGCAAGTGAAAAAACAACAATTGCCCAAGGTGCATTTTTAATCACTGGAACGATTGGCAACTTTTTACCCATACTTGCTACTGCCAGTAGTATAACCGTCCCCACACCTGCAATGGCACTTATTGGTATGCCCATCGGTTCAAGCACAAAAAAACCAATTAGCAACAATGCTAACACCGCCCAACCAGTCATAAAGGTTTTTTTATCAACAATGGCAGATTGAGGAGATTCCAATTCAGTTAAGTCATACATATTTGGAACATCCTTACGATAAAAAAAGTACAATACCAACAGTGAGGTAAACACAGATACAAAATTTACAGGAATCATAACTTGTGCATAGCGATTAAAACTCACACCAAAAAAATCTGCCGATACAATATTTACCAAGTTTGACACCACCAATGGTAAGCTTGCCGTATCCGCAATAAAGCCAGCCGCCATAATAAATGCTAAAGTGGTTGCTGGGCTAAATCGCAAACTTGTCAACATTGCAATTACAATTGGGGTTAAAATAAGCGCTGCACCATCGTTAGCAAAAAATGCCGACACCACTGCCCCCAATAGCACAACATATACAAACAACTTGTTAGCATTGCCGCCTGCAAACTGTGCCACGTGCAAAGCAATCCAACGGAAAAACCCTGACTCATCAAGCAACAAACTAATAATAATAATGGCAATAAAAGCAAAAGTTGCGTTCCATACAATATCCCACACTATCGGGATATCTGACAATGAAACAATGCCAAAGAGCAAAGCTAAAATTGCTCCCATAGTTGCCGTCCAGCCAATTCCTAGCCCTTTTGGTTGCCAAATAACAAACAATAAAGTAACCAAAAATAAAATCAAGGCTATTAACATAGCGATACCTCTAAGATAGGTGAAAATGGTGCCCAGTATTGCTTAAATCAATAGATTTAAAGGAAGTGATAAATTTGTGCTAATATGGATATATTAAGACTTAGCATGCTTATATTTTAACAATATATTTAGGAATGTAAATATATGAATAGACTAATTGCGACAGATTTTTTTAAAGCTTTGGGCGATACTACCCGCCTAAAACTGGTTATCGCCCTACGTGATAAAACAGACGATAGCTTACAAACATATAATAAAGATGATAGTTTAGACCCACAAAGCATGTGCGTTTGTGAACTCACTGAATTACTTGAACAACCCCAACCTACCATTTCTCGTCATTTAAATCATTTAAAACGTGTGGGCATTTTAACCAGTCAACGTCGTGGCACTTGGATGTGGTATGGTATTAATCAAAATTTGCCTCAGTGGTGTAAACAAGTCATCAATCAAGTTGAGTTTTATGATAAATGAACTAACTAATAACAGCCATCAAAAACCACTAAAAATTTTATATCAAGACGAGCATTGCATTGCCATTAACAAACCTGCGGGTATGCTGGTACATCGTAGTTGGCTTGCAAAGCATGAAACCACTTTTGTATTACAAACATTAAGAAACCAAATTGGACAATTGGTTTATCCCATTCATCGGTTAGATCGCCCCACTTCTGGCGTTTTACTATTTGCACTAAACAGTGAAAGTGCCAAGCATTTCTCTCAAGCTTTTGAACAACATCAGGTTGATAAAACTTATCTAGCAGTTGTGCGTGGTTACATGAATGCCCAAAAAGGTATTATCGATTATCCACTGTCGATAATCCGAGATAAAATTGCCGACAAGCACAGCATTGCTAATACAGCTACAAAATCAGACCAATCTGCACAAACCGCTTGGCAGTTAATTGATAGCACAGAACAACCTTTTGTTGCACGTGCTCGCTATAAAACCTCTCGTTATAGTCTTATCAAACTTAATCCAAGCACAGGTCGTAAACATCAACTCCGCCGCCACTTAAAACATATATTTCATCCTATTATTGGTGATACCAGTTATGGTGATCATCACCAAAACCGTGCCATACGAAAGCATGTTGGCGTATCGCGACTAATGTTGCATGCCTATACATTAACCTTTACCAACATTGATGGCACACTAATAACAGTAAAGGCAAACCTTGATGAAGATTGGGATAAATTATTAGAGCATTTTAATTGGCAATATCATTTTTAATAAACAACTGTACACTCAACTAAATTCTAGGTATAATTGAAAAAATTTGTTACAATCTATCTAACAAAACAACTCCTAATAACACAATTTAGTACTTCAGGCGATAACCCATGGATATTAAAAAAATACGCACACTCATTGAATTAATGGAAGAAAAAGAACTTGTTACACTAGAAGTGTGTTCTGGTGATGACAAAGTTAGCCTAACTCGTTACTATGAGACAACACCAACACTGGTTGCCAGCCCTCAGCCAAGCACAAATATGGTTAATGAGGCTGCAAGCAATAACGCTGCACCACAACCAACAGGTAATGTTGAAAGCTCGCCAATGGTTGGTGTTTTTTATTCCGCTCCTAGCCCAAATGACCCACCATTTGTTCAGGTTGGACAAAAAGTCCAAGCTGGAGATACTTTGGGGATTATTGAAGCCATGAAAATTATGAACCCACTGGAAGCAACACAAAGTGGTGTGATAGAAGAAATACTGGTAAAAAATGGCGAAGTGGTAGAATTTGGGCAACCAGTTATCCGTTATAAGTCTTAATCAAATTCATATTATTTGATGGATTTTACAAAATAGGGATAACAAAAAATGATTAAAAAACTTTTAATTGCAAACCGTGGTGAAATTGCACTAAGAATTGTGCGTGCTTGCAAACAATTAGGTATTAAAACCGTTGGGGTTTACTCTACTGCTGATGAAAACTTGATGCACCTTAAATTTGTTGATGAAGCTGTATGTATTGGTGCACCCAACGCCACCCAAAGTTACCTTGATATCAATGTTATTTTAACGGCTGCTGAAGTCGCAGGAGCTGATGCCATTCATCCAGGCTACGGGTTTTTATCTGAAAATGCTGAGTTTGCAGAGCAAGTTGAAGAAGCAGGATTAACTTTTGTCGGTCCTCATGCCGATCATATCCGCTTAATGGGCAACAAAGTTTCTGCCATCCATGCAATGAAAAAAGCAGGTGTACCAACTGTACCTGGCTCAGTGGGAGCAGTTACCCTCCATAATGCTGAGGAACAAGCCAAGGATATTGGATTTCCATTATTGGTTAAGGCTGCATCTGGCGGCGGTGGACGCGGTATGCGTTTAGTTGAACATTATGATGAACTCATTAGCCAAGTACAAGCTGCAAAACAAGAAGCCGAAGTAAGCTTTGGTGATGATACTGTTTATATGGAGCGTTTTTTAAAAAAACCTCGCCATGTCGAAATTCAAGTATTGGGCGACGGTAACGGTAATGCAATTCACTTATTTGATCGTGACTGCTCATTGCAACGCCGTCATCAAAAAGTATTAGAAGAAGCCCCAGCACCAAGTATCCCCGATGATGCACGCACCCCTATTCTTAATGCCTGTGTGAGGGCTTGTGAACAAATAAAGTATCGTGGTGCAGGCACATTTGAGTTTTTATACGAAGATGGTGAGTTCTTTTTTATCGAAATGAACACACGTGTACAGGTTGAACATCCAGTAACAGAAATGATTACTGGCATAGATATTATTGTAGAACAGCTAAAAATTGCATCAGGTTATGGTTTGTCTTATCGTCAAGATGAAATCACCGAAAATGGACATGCAATTGAATGCCGAATAAACGCAGAAGATCCACAAACCTTTATGCCCTGCCCTGGCACGGTAGAACAGTTTTTTGCACCAGGTGGTGCTGGTGTTCGCTTTGATTCGCATCTTTATCAGGGCTATGCCATACCAACGTTTTATGACTCTATGATTGGTAAACTAATTTGCCACGCACCGACACGCAAACAAGCTTTAACCAAGGCTGTTCATGCTTTAGATGAGTTAATTATTAAAGGTATAAAAACAAATATACCACTGCATCGTGATATCATTTTATCAGATGAGCAGTTTAATGAGGATGCCCAAAATATCCATTACCTAGAGAATCACTTACTCAATACAAAATCTTAATTACTTAATTATTAGTTTTATTTAACTCTATCAGAGCAATGTAAGCATTGCTCTTTTTTATATTAATGTCACCATAACAGCTTGGCTATTATAGTTTAGCTATTATGATATAGTTATCTCGTTTTATTTTAATCTTTGTAAAAAACGCTTTTAACTTATGCTGTTAACTTACGCTTTTAATTTATATTAGTAACTTTTAAACATCAACACTACCACTCTATTTGTATTTTTGTACCTACGTCAACTAAGTCCATAATTTCATCCATTTCATCATTGGTAACGGCAATACAACCATCTGTCCAGTCTCGTTGTTGATTTATTTTAGTAAGATGCTCCAATCCGTTCATTTGTCCATGAATCATGATTGCACCACCAGGATTCACCCCTAATTTTTTTGCCACGGCTTGGTCTTGTTGATTAGGATAGCTAATATGAATGGAGCGATAAGCAATCGAGTTTTCATTTTTATAATCCAAAATATAGCTTCCCTCTGGTGTTTTTTCGTCTCCCTCTTGTTGCTTATGCCCTTTAGGACTGTCACCAAGTGCAATATGATAGTATTTAACAACATGATCTGTTTTATCAAGCAAAAACATTTTACGTGCAGACTTATCTACAAATACTGCAACCACCTTTTTTTTACTCATATGATTAACAGGTTTGTCTTTATAATAAACAGGGCTAATAACAGCTTTGTCATCAGCTTTATAAGTCTCACCAAAACACAAGTTTAAACTTTTTAACTGTATGACTAAAACAACCATAAAAATAACCATAGTAAAAAGCAAACTATGTTTTAAAAATTTAGCAAACATAAAAAACCCTTATAAACTTAATCATAAGAAAAGTTTACAAGGGTATTGCATTTTTTTAATGTAAATTTTATGAATTATCAGTGAATCTTAAACTAAAGGTTTATCACTTACTATCATGCCATTATTATCAGCATATAGATACATACCAGAATTTAAAGTTAAATCACCAAAACTAATTTCAATATCTGTTTGACCTTCACCACGTCTTGTTGATTTACGTGGAATGCAGCCCAATGCTTTTACACCAATGTTCATTTGTGCCATATCGTCTATATCACGCACACAACCATATACAACTACCCCAGCCCAGCCATTATTAATCGCAGATAAAGCAATCATATCCCCAAGTAAGGCACAGCGCATTGAGCCACCACCGTCAACAACCAAGACCTTACCATTGCCATTCGCATCTTTACCATCAGAGTTTAACAGTTCTTTAACACGGCTGTTATCTTCAAAACATTTTACGGTAACGATTTCACCACAAAACTTGTTGTTAGCACCATAACTATTAAAAAACTTACCTTCAATATTGGGTAAACAAACTTGGCATTCTGGGTTAGCATCTAGTAAATCACAGGTAATAAAGTTATCCTTTGTCATTTCGCTCATAATAATCATTCCTTAATTAAATTCGTTAATGTTGTGTGTCATGATTGTTTAATGCTTAATCATTCACAAAAATTAATGTTTAGTTTTTGTCATTGCCAGCATTTGTTTGTTTGTAATCACAACAGGTGAATCACTGGCATAAATACCCTGTCTTTTAATTCTATGATAATGCTTGTGTGCAGTTATAGCCATGGCAACAGCAACCCGTTTAGCAGTTATTGGGTGTACATTAATTTTTTCAGAAACCAGTGGTGAAATTAATCTAAAAGCACTTTGAGATATTTTCTCTATTGGACGACCTTGATGATTGCCAAGCAACAATGAGGGTCTAAAAATATATAGAGTTTCAAACCCAAGCTGTTTAATATCTTTTTCTATTGTACCTTTAACTTGATTATAAAAAAAGCGACTAGAAGTGTTTGCACCCATAGCTGATAACAAGAAAAAATGTTTAACCCCTTTTTGTTTACAAAAATTGGCAAACTGTAAATTATAGCCATGGTCGATACGTTTAAACTCTTCTTCACTTCCTGCCTGTTTTTTTGTCGTGCCAAGACAGCTAAATGCATCTGTATTTTCGTCCATGTCAATACCTGACATAGTTTCTGCCAAATTAACAAAATCATTAATTTGATAAACTCTCATGTTAGAGCTAATAAATTCTGGAGGACGACGAGTGATAACTGTCACTTTATCATAAAGGGAGGCAAGCTCTTTTATTAATTTTCTACCAACTAGTCCTGTCGCACCAATAACAATGGCTTTTCTTTGCATAAAAATCCAAACTAAAAAATACATACGATAATCTTATGACTATTGTAATAAAATAACACTTTGATAGCTATGAAATAACCTTTTCAAAAGATTTCAAATTGTTTCAAGCAAATTTTTACACCCTTCAAATATCTCTTTTAATACTATTGTTATAGCCATAAGTATTTGATATACTACTGCCTTTAATTTTATCGTCAGATAAATGCTTTGGTATATTTTGATATATCATTATATATTTGTTTGAAACTAACTGTCACTGGTGTTTAATTATTCCCAGCATCAGGGCATCATCAATACACTTTTTAGCTTTAAGTCTCAGAAAGCTGTAAAGTAAGTTTGATACTGTTTACTTACGATTAATTGTTTTATTGCAATTTAATTTAAATTTTATTTTTCTCAAGGAGATGCTCGTGGCAAACTCTGCACAAGCTCGTAAACGTGCCCGTCAAAACACCAAACGTCGTCAGCTAAAAGCTTCACAACGTTCTATGGTTCGTACTTACATCAAACGCACTATCGCTGCTATCGAGGCGAAAGACTACGCTTTGGCAACTGAAGCGTATAAAAAAGCTGTACCCGTTATCGACCGTATGGCAGATAAAGGTGTTATGCACAAAAACAAAGCTGCTCGTCTTAAAAGTCGCTTAAACAAAGCAATTAAAGCACTTCAAGCTTAAGTTATTGTCGCTTTATAAAAAGACCTTAAATATTTTTATTTAAGGTCTTTTTTATAGCCGTTCAATTAGCTAATAAAATGTTGAGGTAATGTTGTATGGCAAAATCCTGCATCTATATAAGCTGTGATTAGACTTTTTATAGGACGCTCATATAATTTGCCACGCCATATAAAATAAACCTTTGCTTCTTTAATAGGTTTGTCATCAAACCATAAAAACACCCCTTCCATCATTTTAGGCCAGTCATTCCAATCAATTTGAGGGACATCCATCATAACAGCAAGAAAAGCAGACAAAAGTGTATCATGGCTAACCGCCAAAGTAAGATGCCCCTTTTTGGGTTGATGCTGATAAAACAAAGAAACCAAATCTAAGCCACCTTGATGAGCATTTTTAATACCTGCTATTTCTCCAGACAAAAACATATTAATAAAGTTTAACGCACCCACTTCTTTAAAAACTTTGCTGGTTAATTCTGGCTCTATGACAAGACTTCCAGGCTCTACTAATAAAGATTGTGTCGTAATTTTTTTTGATAACCCTGCACCCTCTTGCATGAGTTTTGCTGTTTCTATACAACGAGGGATGGGGCTTGAAATGCTATCAACATCTAAAGAATATGCTAAATGCGTGGCTAACCATTTACCCCAAGACTTTGCAAGTATTTTGCCTTTTGGTGTAAGTGCAAGCTTATAGCTGGCAAAACCATTACCATCAGACAACTGGCGAAGCGAATGTCGGGTAAATAAAATTAATCGCTTATTTTTTGGTAACAATTTAACAGATGTCACCATACTTTCTGGTAGGTGGGCAGGAACAGGAAACTGATTTTGTGGATGAGTGGCAACATTGCCCATAACAGCCTCCGTTAAGTTCAAAAATATTTATGCATTAAAAACTATGCGTTAAAAATATCTATGGGTTGAAGTGATAATAAGATAGCAATAAAAAGCGTCAATAATAAACCATCTTACAAGATATTATATTTATTTTAACTATACTTCAACCACCTTATCCCACGCAAAATCAATACCTGTTGTACTTACTTCACCAGGATAAGCTCTAGGATTAACAATCACCCGAGTGTTGCCAATGGTATAATCAAATGCCTCATGAGTGTGTCCATGGATCCATAATGATGGTGACCAATCCTGTTTCATCCATTCACTAAAATCGGTCACAAACGCAGCATTACTAGAAAAATTGGTATATTTTTCGGCAATAGATAATGGCGATACGCTATGGTGTGTCATTACCACCACTTTTTTACCTTGATTATGGGCAGTTAATAACGCCTGTTTTAGCCATGCCTTGTGTTTTGCATGAATCTCCATAGAAAGTTGTGGCGTAAATATAGACTCCCCTGCCTTAATGTCTCGATAATCTCTCATAAACTCTAATGCTTTGTCGATCGTATCTGCATTCGCATTATATTGATAATCTGTCCACATTGTGCAGCCAAGTATTGTTAATTCATCATCACCAATTTTAATATCAATAGATTCACACTGTAGAAACTTTAGTCCAGTTTGCGTTTGCCTCGCAAAATTATCATATTTTGCTAAAGTTGCATCAAACGTTAATACATCTTCGTCAAAATACTCATGGTTACCTGCAATTGTCACAATAGGTTTACCAAGCCGACTGGCTTCTTGAACCAACCATTTGATACCTATATCAGAGTTTGAGGTATCACCTGCAACTAGCAAGACATCCGCATCTGTTTTAGGGATTTCTGCGCTTGGATAGCCACGACGAGTATAGCTATCAATATGTAAGTCACTTAGGATTTGCAGTTTCATATTTTAACAATCACTATTTTAAACTATCTAAAATACGTTGCATTTTTTCACTAGGACTATCGGCTGTTGTAATAGATCGACCAATTACTAAATAATCACTACCAAGCTCAAGTGCCTGGCGTGGTGTACAGATGCGTTGCTGGTCATCGCTGTTATCATCAGCCATGCGGATACCTGGTGTAATCAACTTAAACCCTTGCCCAAACAAGGTTTTTAATCTGGTTGCTTCTTGAGCCGAACAAACAACACCATCTAATCCAGCATTTTTAGCCAGTGTCGTCAGGCGTTCTACTTGTTTGTTAAGTGAACCACTTACACCAATTTGCTGTAAGGTTGTTTCATTCATTGATGTCAGTACGGTAACAGCAATCAGTAAGGTATTATAACCACCATCTAACAAGCGTTGTTTTGATAGGCTCATCGCTGCCTCGCCTGCACTGGCATGTACGTTTACCATCCACACACCCATATCTGCTGCCGCTAATACTGCTTGAGCGGTTGTGTTTGGAATATCATGAAATTTTAAATCCAAGAAGATTTCAAAATCACGCTTGTGTAACTCAGTAATAATTTGTGTACCACAACGAGTGAACAACTCTTTACCAACTTTTACTCGGCATAGTTTAGGATCAAACGTATCGACAAGCGTTAGTGCAGAATACATGTCTGCTTTGTCGATAGCAACGACGATAGGAGATTGGATTAAGGACTGTGTGCTCATACTAATTATCTTTACTTTATGTGTATCAAGTTTTACTTAGTTAAATCAAAGGTTGCCCAAATTGGGGCATGATCCGATGGTTTTTCCATACCACGCAGTTCATAGCTAATGCCTACCTCTACACATTTTTCTTTAATATCGTCAGTACAAAGAATATGATCAATACGTAACCCACGTTTAGGCTCATCATTAAAACCTTTACTACGATAATCAAACCAGCTAAACAGCTCATTGCTGTTTGGATGATGCAAACGATAAGTGTCTGACAAACCAGTAGCAAGAAGCTTGCCATACCATTCACGCTCTTCTGGTAAAAATGAACACTTACCCGTACGCAGCCAACGTTTGGCATTTTGCTCACCAATACCGATGTCACAATCTTCTGGTGAAATATTCATATCCCCCATAATAACAAGCGTACGACCTTCTGCTGTTAAACCTTTAATATAGTCAGTTAAATCGGCATAATATTTACGCTTCATCGGAAACTTGGTTTCGTGGTGCATACTTTCCCCTTGTGGGAAATAACCATTTAACACATCAACTTCGACACCATCAAACTCATATCGAGCGTGGATAAAACGTTTTTGAGCCTCTTCGTCATCGCTTGGAAAGCCTTTTTGTACAAAAATAGGTGCTTTTTTAGATAGTAATGCCACACCATAATGGGCCTTTTGTCCAAAATATTCCACATGGTAGCCAATGCCTTCAACTGCTGGTAGTGGAAACTGCTCATCATGCACCTTGGTTTCTTGCAAACCTACAACATCAGGTTCTACGACTTCTTTTAGTGCTTCTAGTTGATGCTGCCTAGCACGAATACCATTAATATTAAAGCTTACAAATTTGGTCATAATTACCCTTTTTATTTATTTAATTGAATCATCTAAAATATTGTTTAAAATTATACCTTTTTTAGCCTATATTCGATAGGCTATAATCTTATCTGAAATCAAATGTATAATGGCTTTTTATGGAACTTTTATTTTCAAGTATTTATCAAACCTACATAAACCATACCGATGCTGGTGGCATTGTCTATCACGGTCATTTTTTAACTTTTTATGAAAATTGCAGGCGTGATTGGTTTACCAAACTTGGATATAATGGTTATTTTTTTGCTGACGAAATTAAAAACGGCAAAAAAGTAACTTATCATCCTGTGGTAAGCCAAGCAAATACAAAATTTATAAAACCCATCTTAATTGATAGCAAAATTAAAGTCACTATCGATGAGGTTAAAATAAAACCAGCCAGCTTAGTTTTTATACAAAGTATCTATAACCAACAGGATAATACATTAATCAGCCAAGCACACATTACCATCGCTTGTGTTAAAAATGAAGTAAACGAACAAACTGCTGAAAAACAATTAAGCCCCGCAAGAGTGCCAGAGTCTTTAAAAATTAAAATCAATAATTGGCTACAGACATTATCAAAAACCATATGATAAACCACTATTTTTTTGATAATTAAGGATGTTTTGTAGCACCCAAACCAATTGTTAAGCAAAAATAATTGTTTAAAGTTTGTGTTTTTGAACAACATGCTTTAAATTAAGCTACAATAGATTTAATATAGTGTTTACACTTTAATAACAAAGGAAAAATCATGATTTTAGATAGAAAATTATTTATTGCTGCAGTATGCTCATCAGCTATTCTTGCTGGCTGTGCAAGTAATCCAAAACAATCTGATATTATTGTATCCCCCACCAATGGCAGTTATCCAGCAAACTCTTCAGGAATTGATTATAACTATACGGGTGGTGCTTTGGTTTCTAATTCGCCAGATATTGTAAAAGCCGCTGCAAACCTAGCCTCTATTGTTTATTTTGACTTTAACAGCAGTATTATTAAACAAACTGGTAAAAATACACTAAATAAGCAAGTGGCATTTTTAAAACAAAATCCAACAGCTCGTGTGCTAGTAACAGGACATACTGATGAGCGAGGCAGCCGTGAATATAATCTTGCACTTGGTGAACGCCGTGCACAAACCGTACAAAAATATTTAGCTGCACAAGGGGTTAACATAAAAAATATAGAGATTAGAAGCCTAGGTGAAGAAATGCCAGCAGCAACTGGTAAAAATGAAGAAGCCTATCGCCAAAATCGACGTGCGGTTTTATCTTATTAAAAATTTATTGGACAATAGTAGTTAGCCATCCAACTAAAAGCTTTAAATGATATTAAAGCTTTTAGTTATTGATTTTCTTTTCTAAATATCAAATATCGTTAACATGCTAAGCATTATTCATATTGATTGGGGATAAATTTCTCTACCAAAGTACCTAGATCAGCCGCAATTACTTCAGTATCAATCACTCGTGCTTCTGCCAAACAATAATCTTCTGCCCAATCGCCGACAAGCGTAGCAGCTATATTGGCAACTATTGGCATATGGCAAACAACCACTAAGCAATCTACCCCTTCAAATTCATCACTTATTTTTTTTATAGCAATTTTGGCATCATCAGCTGGAGTAATGTAATCTAAAGTTTTGACCCTGGTATGTGGCATTAACTCAGTAAATGACTCCAATGTTTGCATTGCACGGACATAGGGGCTAGATACTAACATATCTGGTTGATACACATTTAGAATATAACTGGCTGTTTCATTTGCCTGTTTATGACCAAGAGGGGTTAGTTTTCTATTTTTGTCAGCAACTTTCTTGTCAAAAACTCTAAAGCCCTCTGCCTCTCCATGCCTGATGAGTATTATTTTCATAGCAATTAAGTCGTTAAGTTGTTTTATGTATTAAATTTAATCTGTTATTTGTTTTTAACAATAAGTTGGCTTAAATCCGCATTGCTGAGGTCATGAGGCATAACAAATTCAACATCACTTCTAAAACCTGCTTCCATCAAGTTTAAAGCAACACCTAAAGCGGCTTTGTCTTCATACAACACAGCATGCAAGGCGTGTGTGATTGGCATATAAATATCTTCTTTAGTTGCTTTCTCATGCACTTGTTCTATGGTGTTAACACCTTCGGCAGTTTGCCCTAACTTTTTAATCGCTTGCTCAAGTGTTTTGCCTTCACCTAACATTTTACCTACTCTAAAATTACGACTTAGTGATGAGTTACATGTTGCATACAAATCTCCCACCCCAGATAGTCCTAAAAAGGTGAGTGGATTTGCACCCATAGAAGCCCCAAAACGGCTCATTTCGGCTAAAGCACGTGTTAAAATCATTGCTTTAGTATTATCGCCTACATCATAGGCAGATGCCATACCCATCGCAATTGCATAAATGTTTTTTAAAGCACCACCGAGTTCAACACCCCTAACATCATCACTGGCAAATACCCTAAAAAATGCAGAGTGCAATGCTTGTTGCACGGCATGACGTAGTTGTTCTGATTGGCTTGCGATGACCGTGCCAGATGGCATATTATCCATAATTTCTACAGCTAAATTTGGACCCGACATGACACCAAAATTAACTTCTGGTAATTCTTCAATAATAATATCACTCATGAGTGCAAAGGTGTCTTTTTCCATACCTTTGGTAAGAGATACTATAGATTGACCAGTGATAAATGGTTTTATTTTTTGTAGTGTTTCTCTAAATGCGGAGCTAGGTACAGCAACAAAAATAATATCCGTATTTTTAACAGCTGCTTCAATATCATGGTCAAAATTAAGGCGAGAGTCTAACGTATAATTTGGCAAATATTGCTTGTTAACATAGTGTTTTTTCATATATTTAACACTGCGTTTGTTGCGCACCCAAAGGGTTGTAGCACAACCATTACGAGCAGATAAGTTTGCCATTGCTGTGCCAAAACTACCACCACCAATAAATGCCAAACGCAATGCTTGAGCTTCTTTGGATTTTCTCTCTGATATTTTATCCTCTAATGGATTTTTTGTTTTTTTAGCTAAGCGTTCTTTACCGGCTTTTCTTGCTTTATCAAGAATATTGGTTAACTTAGTTATATTATTTTGATGATTTAAAGCATTCATAAGTTATCCATTTAAATTAGTGAGTCATAAATTATAAACATAGTACCACAACACCCTTAATGATAAATAATATAATATGTTGCTAGCTATATTATTAGGTATTATTAGGTATATAAAATGTTTCTATTTTATATCTACTTGAATCTAACCCATTATATAAATTGCCGAATCCAATAGATGAATTTATAGGTTAAGATTCTGTATCTTCAAACTTTATAAAATTATCAATCTCAATTGGTTTTCTCTGTGGTAATCTACAATGTGCGGTTCCTGTATATATAAATCCAACCACATAATCTTCAGCACTAACATTAAAATAGCGTTTAACGTCTGCTTCATTGCATAAAAGCCCCGTACGCCAAACACTACTAAACCCTTGTGCTTGTAACGCTAATATCAGATTTTGCACACTGGCACCAGCACTCAAGATTTGCTCAAAAACTGGTACTTTTTCATGATATTGCATTTGAGTAACAACGGTTATAACAACCGGTGCACGAAGTGGTAACTTTTGAGTGTTGGTGAGGGTTTTTTCATCAAGTTCTACACCCTCACGCTTTGCTTTTGCTTTAGCAGCTGCCAACAATGCCCTGCCTAGTTCATGTCTGGCATTACCTTTTGTAACAATAAAACGCCAAGGCTGTAATTTTTTATGGTCTGGTACCGTCATAGCACAATGTATGGCTTTTTTAATCTGTGCAGTATTAGGTGCGGGGGTATCTAAATTACCAATACTACGACGAGACTCTATCCAATTTATTAACGTATCCGCTGCTATTTGGCTATCTCCATCCATGGCTTAATCCTTGTATATGATAATTTTTTTGTTTTTAAGCATCATTAGTTATTCATCTAATCGATGTTCTTCTTTTAAATAATCTTCTGACTGCATTTCCAACAAGCGTGACCGTGTTCTTTCAATCTCAAATGCCATGGTTTCACCTTGATATAGCTCAAGAATAGATTGCTCTGCACGTACTAGCAATTTTACACGTCGATCATAAAATTCATCTACAAGATAGATAAATCTGCGGGTTGGGTCAACCAGCATATCTGTTAATGCTGGCACATTATCAATCAGTACGGTTTCATAATCATTTGCAATTTCAATAAAGTCAGCAGCAGAACGTGGTTCCATACATAACTGACGGAACTCACAAAATAATATATTTTCTGTACGTGCATTAATGGATATCTCGCGTCCATTTATTTCAATGGGTTTTTTAATTTGTTTTTGATTGTTTGCAAGCTTGGAAAAACGGTTTGCCAGCCAGTGCGAATTATCTCTGGTTAATGGATGAACATATAGCTTAGCTTGTTGTAGCACTCGCAAACGATAATCAACTCCAGAGTCAATATTCATAACCGTGGTATGTTTTTCAACCTCTTTAATAGCGGGCAAAAACCGATCTCTATGGATACCATTTTTATAAAGCCCAGCAGGCTCAATATTTGAGGTGGCAACTAAGGTTATTCCTTTATTAAACAACATAGTGAATAAATCACCTAAAATCATGGCATCAGACACACTGGTCACAAAAAACTCATCAAAACATATTACTTTTGCTTTTTGGTGAATATTGTTTGCCACTTTTTGCAATGGGTCTTGCTGACCAGCCAGCTCATTGAGTTGTTTGTGAACTGATTTCATAAAATGATGAAAGTGCATACGCATTTTTTGCTCAGTCGGAACCGAGTCATAAAACATATCCATCATCCATGTTTTGCCACGTCCAACACCACCCCACATATACAAACCTTTAGGCACATTAACTACAGAATTTGATGGTTTTAAAAAAGAAAATAGCCCTTTTTTACCTGATTTATTTAGTAAGTTTTTTTGTAATTCAACACAAATATTGTCTAAGTATGTCATCGCTTGCTCTTGCATATCGTCATGGCTAAAGTCACCACTTGCAATTGCATCTTTATATTTTTGTAAAGGGAACAAAGTTGCTGTCATCATTATTTAATCCATAAAATAAACGTTTTTTTGTTTTTTAACTTTTGGGTTTGTAATTTATCACTATGTACAGTTAAATAAACGTCCGTTGTTCAATTAATTGTTTTAACTCACCCAATTTTCCGTGAAAAAAGTGTCCTACTGCTGGCATAACATCAACACTAACTCCCATTCTATTTGCAAAATCTGCCATCGCTTTTGGCTCAACGACTTCATCATCACCGCCATAAATAACAAAGGTTTGCATGGTTGGTAGCGACAAGTCTGTTGTATCATTGTTTACAACAGAGGGTGCAATTAAAGCAACTTTTTGTAAATCAAAATCTTCTAACCCCCATATGTGAGCAGATAGCATTAAAGCTTCTGCTACTCTAGCAATGACATAACCACCAAAAGAAAAACCACCTAACCACAGTTTTCGGGCATTGGTTTGCTGTTGTATCCACTGTAATACACTGATGGCATCGATTATTTCACCTTTTGCATAATCATGTTCACCTGATGATGCCCCAACACCACGAAAGTTAAAACGCACAACATGAAACCCAGCATCCCTAGCAAAACGATACATGGTTGTCACTACTTTATTGGTCATAGCACCACCATATAAAGGATTGGGATGACATAACAGAGCAACTGTATCCGTTGATTTATCCAATGGATTATCATTTTGCCAAAGGGCATCTACTTCTAATACACCTTCTGGTGCTTTTATTAAAATATTTTTTGTACTTTGCATAGATTTATCGGTTATTGGTCGGGTTATATATATAACAAAAAGTTATTTAAGTATAAATATCGCAATATTGTATCACGATTAATAAAATTATAATGAGCTTAGCTCATTGTAGCCAACACTTTTGCCTTGGTCACCATAAAAACCAAGTTGCCGCCAAACCTCATACAAGCAAATAGCCACACTATTTGATAAATTTAGACTACGGGAATTCGGTAGCATTGGTAGCCTTAACCAATTTTCTTCACCGATATCTTTTCTAATATTGTCAGGTAAGCCTGCAGTTTCTGAACCAAAAACCAATGCAATGTTTGACTGTTGGTTTAAGTCTTTATCATCATTTAGTTTAAAAAATTCATACTCATAAAAAGGTTTGCTAAATTTTGTGGTTAAAGCCACTTTTTTATAGCAGTTTTGTTGAGCAAGAGAATAAACAACTTCATCCCAGTGGTCATAAATATTTAAGTGTGCATACTCATGATAATCTAACCCTGCTCTTTTGAGTTTTTTATCATCAAGATCAAAACCAAGTGGTTTTAACAAATGGAGTTTAGCTCCTGTATTTGCGCACAAACGAATGATATTGCCTGTATTACTTGGCATTTTAGGATGTACTAAAATAATATGAATCATAATTAAGCTGTTTTTAATATAATTATCGTTTTTTCAACCATGGCTAAAAAATAACCGAGATAAAAAAACATAAATAGAAAAACCTAGATAAAAAATTGTTAGCTAGTGTTTAAAAAGATTGATTCTAGCAAAAAAATATTACTTTTACTTATTAATTAGCAACAAAGAAAGTAAAAATAGTATTAATTAGTTATTAGCTATTGATAACATAAACTTTGTTGGCTATGATAGCATTGTGTGTATAAATACTTATTTTGAGAGGTCTATTATGAAAAAATTGCTTTTAACAGCCGCACTTAGCACATTTGTTTTGACTGGTTGCAATACAATTAATGGTTTTGGTCAAGATCTAAGAAAAGCTGGCAATGCTATATCTAACACTGCAAATGGTACAAAAACAAAGCTTTCAAGTATTCGTAACAACAACAGTAATCAAGGTCATTATAATAACCCTTATCAATAGTTATATTTTTAGTAAATTAATATAATGCAATTAAAAAGCTGCTTAAAAAGTAGCTTTTTTGTTAAAGATACAAGCGAATAGGCAAGCTATAAAACCCTTAAATAAACTTTTCAATCAACTGATTTAAGAACCTTCGCCCCAAATTAGTTGGCTGTATGATGTCATTTTCATCAAGCAACAGCCCTTGTTTTTTTAACTGATAAAACTTGTTTTCAAGTGATGTCGTAATCTTTAGTCCTGTCCTATTGGTTAATTCTTCCATTGTTATACCATCGGATAACCTCAGAGAATCTAGCATAAATTCTCCCACTAAATCATGGTTATTAATTTTTTGCCAACCAACTACTTTTGGCGTTACTGTAAAATTTAAATAATCTTTGGGTAATCGAGATTTGCTATAACGATAAACCCCTTGTTGGTAGTCAATTAATTGCTTTTGGCTATTTTTTTGGATACTAACTTTACCATGAGCACCTGCACCAATAGCAAGGTAATCTCCAAACTTCCAATAATTGATATTATGCCTGCATGGTTCATCATTAGCCGATACCCAAGCAGATACTTCATAATTCTTAAAGCCATTATCTTGCAACAACCTGCTGCCCTGTTTTTCAATTTCTGCTAATACATTTTCGTTAGGCAGTATTGGTTTGTCTCGGTAGAATATTGTATTTGGCTCAATGGTTAGTTGATACCAAGAAATATGGGTTGCACCAGCCATCATTGCTTGGTTGATATCAAATAGTGCGTCATTAACACTTTGTTTGGGCAACCCATGCATTAAGTCAACATTAACTCTTGTAAACCCTGCTTGCCTCGCCGACTTAATTGCCTTGCTAGCTTGGTTGGCATCATGGATTCGACCAAGTTTTTTAAGCTTTTGGTTATTGAAAGTTTGTACACCAATAGATAACCGATTAATACCCACTTCTAGATACTCTGCAAAAGGTGCATGCTCAATGGTTGCTGGGTTTGCTTCCATTGTTATTTCAATATCATCAGTAAAATTATAAATCTGTCGTAAATTATCAAACAAACGGTGATATTCATCAATAGGCAAAAGCGATGGTGTACCCCCACCAATAAAAATAGAAGATATGTTACGACCCTGTACAAAATCAATTTGAGATTTTGCATCTAAAAGGAGTGCATCAACATAACTCTTAAAATCTGTATTGTCCTTTAATTGATGTGAGTTAAAATCACAATATGGACATTTACGGACACACCAAGGGATATGAATATATAAAGCAAGTGGAATTTTAGAAACGTTTAGCAAATTAATAATCTTAAAAAAGTTTTATTCTAGCATTCTAGATTAAGGTATTATATCTAGCTTACTAAAAAACAAGAAGTATTCTTTTGATGTTTATTAAAATAACAAAAAACACATTTAAAAAGCATAGCAAAATTTTACTTGCTCTTGTTTTGCCCATCCTTATTACTCAGTTTAGCCAATCTGCCCTAGGCATGGTTGATGCTATTATGGCGGGGCAAGTCTCTGCCTTAGACTTAGCGGCTGTTTCTATTGGTTCAGGCATATGGATGCCTATTTTTTTACTAGCAAGTGGTACTTTAATTGCAACTACTCCATTAATTGGCGAAGTTGTTGGACGCAATGAACATGAGCATGTTGCACACATTACACAACAATCATTATGGACTGCCATTGCCATTGGTGTCATTGGTTTTGTGTTGGTAAATGTTAGTCCATTATTATTTGAACCAATGGGCGTTCCAGAAACCATACGACCCATCTCTCGCTCATATTTACATTGGGTGTCTTTTGGTTTTCCGGCTATGACTTGTTATGCCGTGTTACGTTGTTATTCTGAAGCCTTAGGACGACCACAACCTGTTACTTTAATTAGCATCATCGGTTTGTTAACAGATATTCCTTTAAACTACATTTTTATTTACGGTAAGTTTGGTTTACCCACAATGGGAGGTGCTGGTTGTGGTGTAGCCACTGCATTGGTATTGTGGATTAACGTATTATTACTTGCTTTGTATTTATCATATTCTAAACACCATACCTTTGTATCCACAAGATTCTTTTATGCTTTTAATAGTCCAAACAAACAACAGATTAGCAAATTGCTAAAGCTTGGCATCCCTATTGGTGTCGCCATTTTTTTTGAGGCAAGTTTATTTAGCCTTGCAGCGTTGGTGATTAGTTCATTGGGAGAAGTTGCTGTTGCGGCTCATCAAATTGCATTATCAGTAAGTACCCAAATTTTTATGATTCCATTATCAATTTCTATGGCATTAACCATTATGGTATCTAACCGTTTTGGAGAAAGTAACCTACCACTATTAAAAGAAGTTATTACGACTGGTTTAATTTGGTCATTTGCTATTTCGCTATTTGCTGTCGTTGGTTTGTATGTTTGGCGAGTCGATATTGCAATGGCATTTGGCGATAATAAACAAGTGCAACAAATAGCCATTGGTTTGCTCATTTATGCAATGGGTTATCAAGTTTTTGATGCTTGGCAAGTAAGTATTGCTGGGATACTTCGTGGCATACAGGATACCAGCATGCCAATGCTAATCACCTTTTTTTGCTATTGGTTAGTTGCTTTACCGCTTGGTGTGTATTTAGTGAGATACACCAAGATTGGTGTACAAGGATTTTGGATGGCACTTGTTACAGGGCTAAGCTTAGCCGCCATGTTATTGTCTATTCGTTTAAAATATCAGTTAAAAAAAATAAAGTTTAAACAATAGCAAGGCACTGGCATTTATTATTGCTCTTTTTAACCTATTTTTATAGTCATACTTTATCGCTGACCAATGACTTCATCCCAATGACGAATGACCAGTTCACGTGTGTCATGCCAGTCTGACTCTTTGACGAGTAGTTTTTTGCCAGATAAAGCCAGTTGATGTGCCATTGTACGTATTTTTAAATAGGACTCAGTAAGCTGATTACAGCGTTGTTCTGACCATACATTATTTTGAGCAAGTGCTTCAAAAATACGTACATTGTCGCTCCATTTAGTTAAAGCTGGCTTGTCATGTGCAAAGGCTAAAATCGCAAATTGTGCAATAAACTCAATATCAACAATACCTCCTGCATCTTGTTTTAAATGGAACTTACCTGCTTTTTTTGTTTGTTGGTTACTACCAAGATGATCTTGCATTTTAACACGCATACTAGAAACTGCTTTTTTAACATCTTCTAAATTGCGTGGTTGTGACAATACAAGATGACGAATTGAGTCAAACTTATTCATTACTTTTTTGTCGCCACAAATGGCACGGGCGCGCACCAAAGCTTGATGCTCCCATTCCCATGCTTTTTTTAATTGATAAAGCTCAAATGCATGTGCAGACACCACCATCATGCCTGCATTGCCAGATGGTCTTAAGCGCATGTCAATTTCATAAGCTTTACCATCACGTGTTTGGCTACTTAAATAAGTCATTAATTTTTGTGCCAACCTTGCAGCAAATTTCATACCACTAATGGGCTTTTCACCTGTGGTCATTGCCTGCTCTTTAATTTGATGAATAAACACCAAGTCTAAGTCTGAAGAATATGACAGCTCAATACCCCCTAATTTGCCATAACCAATAATGGCAAAACCTGAATTTGCTTCAGTCACTGGCTCTCCAGATTTGCTAATTGGATAACCATGCCGCTTAACCAGTTGGCTAAATGCTCTTTGCAAAGATGCTTCCAGCACGACTTCTGCAATAAAGGTCAACGAATCAGAAATTTTCATAATGTGATGATGGTCAATCACATCACTGGCAGCAACTGCCAACACTTGCATTTTTTTAAACAAACGCAAAACGCTAATCATGGTTTCTTCATCATCTGCTTCTACTCGTAACAAACGTTGTTGTAATATACTTTTTAATTCTGCTTTATCTGGTAAATGGTGATATCTTTCTTGTAAAAAAGAGTCTAATAAAACTGGATAATTACACAGCTCGTTAGCAACCCATGGGCTGGCTGCTAGCATAGGAATTAAGTTAACACTCGCCTCTGGGTTTTCTACCAACATAACTAAGTAAATTGAACGCCTACAAATTGATTCCAATAAATTAATCAATCTAGGCACGGCGATATTAGCATCACCTTGAGTGTTTTGATACTCAATGAGTGCAGGCATAAATATGCCATAAGCTTGTTCTAGTCTTTCTCGCACTTCATCGGTTAAACCAGCAACAAGTTTACTGTGCCAAAAGTTATCGACAATCTTTTTATTGTCATCGGTTAAAATATCATTTAAGTTTTCAACTTGCTTACTGACTTGTTGTTTACTACTATCTTCATCGCTATGTTGCCTGGTAGTTACCAACTCATCAAACGGCTTGATAACTTTTTGTCTATGTTCATTTAGGGCAAGCATTAGCTCATCCCAATGTTGATAGCCAAGCGTTATTGCCATATTTTGTTGTGCTTGGCTTTCTGATGGTAGTTTTTGGGTCTGTTGATCATCAACTGCCTGAATAGCATGTTCAAGCCGACGTAAAAATAAATAAGCTGATTTTAAATCTCGATAGGTTTCATCTTCAAAAAAACCACATTTGTTTAGCTCTTTCATTGCTTTAAGACAAGTCTTAATTTGCAGCTGTTGGTAATGACCCCCATAAATGAGCTGAAAAGCTTGTACAATAAATTCAATGTCTCTAATACCACCTGCCCCAAGTTTTACATTGCTTAAATCTTCCCGCTGGGCGACTTGTGTTTGAATCATTGATTTCATTTCTCTCAATGCGGCAAACATGCTGTAATCTACATAATGTCTAAAAACAAAAGGTTTGGTTATTTCGTTTAATTTTTGTTGATAGTCTTCATCAATATCATTGACTACACGAGCTTTCATCCATGCAAAACGTTCCCAATCACGGCCATGTTGAGCAAAATACTTATCTAGTGCTGATAAATGAATCGCTAAGTCACTGCCATCTCCCCAAGGTCTTAGGCGCATATCAACCCTAAACACAAAACCATCAGCAGTATTGCTATCTAAAAGTTTAATAATACCCTGCCCTAGTCGTACCATAAAACGTTTATTATCAATCTCTTTTGCTTTTTCAAAACCTGCTGTATCTGTGTATCCTTGTTTTTGATGTACAAAAATTAAATCGATATCACTTGATAGGTTAAGCTCATTTGCACCCAGTTTACCCATTGCAAAAATTGCCATATCATCATATTGATGCTCGCCATTTTCATCTTTATAACTTGGGCGACCATAACGTTTAATCAGATTATTAAAGGTATATTCTTTTGCAAATTTAATGCAGCCATCAGCAAAATTAGAAAGCTCTTGAGTCAGGGTTTCTACACTAATCAAATTCAACGCATCTTGCCAAATCCAGCGCAACATCAGTAAATTGCGTAATTTGCGTAGCCCTTGCATCACACCCGCTTCGTCTGCAAGTTGGTAATCTTCATCTAACGTATAATCTTGGATTAAGTCTTCAATATTTTGTGTTGATAGTTCAGTATCTAAAGGATAGCTGGCAATAAATGTTTGGCACATTTGTTGCTTACTATCCCACATTTTGCTAGCAAAATTACTAGCGATACGCAATTTTTGTAATTGGTCATCGGTTGGTTCAAAAAATCTGTTTAACATAATTTATAAAAAAGTCTACTTATTTAAAAGTTTGTTATGAGTGTATTCAGACTATCATAAATTTTAACTTGCTGCTCATATATTCAAAGCCGATAGATACACAAAAAAACTCAAACTACTATCATACTTTAAGCTTTTTTTAACAAAGTTAACAGCTAATCAGTTTTAGCACTTAGGCTTACTTAAGCTATTTTTTTAGCTTTTACTATATTTAGTTTTGTCTGCTTATGTTGCATAATTATGCTGGCAATATTTGCTGGTAATATTGCCTATCTTAACCATCAAGTTTTGATATCATCTCACTCTATGATTTAAAAAACACATATGAATGATTAAAACCCTGCAATTTTATAACTTGTAATTTTATAAACAGTATTATAACTGCTGTTTTAAGCATTTAAATGGTTTTAACAAATCACCACTAATGATAAAATAAGATAACCAATCAATAAAGCTTATAATAAATTTTATGAACACCCTTTTACTTATTACTAAATCACCTTACCACCCAATTGCAGCACATGCCTTACGCTATGCTAAAAGTTATTTACATAAAAATGATAAAACATTAAAAGTGTTTTTTTATGGCGATGCTGCAATCACTGCTAATCAATTGCTTTGGCAGCCTGCTGATCAACCCAATTTAAGCAAAGATTGGCAACAATTATCTGAGGTGTATGGTATTAATTTACCTGTTTGTGTGAGTACTGCTTTAACCCGTGGTATAACCGATGAAAAAAATGCTCAAAGGCACAAGTTAGATTCAAATAATCTTGCAGCTGAATTTAGCTTAGTTGGTTTAAGCGAGTTGGTAGTCGCAATGCAAAATAGCAAGGTGATACAATTTTAACGTTTTGCTGCATATATAATGAATAAATAATGAAAATACTTTTAAAAATTAAGTCCGACCAAGAGGTTGAATGCTACGAAGCAATGGCATTAGCAATGACACTATCAACCTTTGATAATGACGTGCAAATTTGGCTAGATTCTGCTTGTTTTAACATATTGTTAAATCCAAATAGCCGCTTAGCAGGCATGATAAAATCGTTAGATTTATATGACTTACCAGCTGCTTGGCTCAATGACGATGTGTTTAGTGGTTGGATAACAGGCATGCTAGACAAAACCATTGCAAAACAATTGACCAGTGTGCCAGAAATCATTAACCTAAAAAACTTTGACGAGGTTTTAACCTTTTAATGAGTATTTTATTCCAATTATACAGTGACCTAGATTCTTTAAAAAACAACCTGCGTGAATTAGCAAAAATTTGGCAAAAAGGCGACAACGTTTTGCTGTTAGCAAACACAGCGGCCTACATTGATTGGGTTTTTGCTTACTTAACAGAAATAGTACCAGAGCAGGATATTGCAGCAAGTATTAACTGGTATGTGCTTAAAATGGATGTTGAGCAATTATCACCCATTACCAAACAAAACATTGATTTTGAAACTTATCAAGTAAAGATACTTACAGATGATGAATGGGTAGCATTAACGCAACAAGTTAGCAAAACCATTACTTTATAACCATCTAATTAAATAGCCATCTAATTAAAAATATGACTCAAACAATAAAAGATTTAACACTAGACCAAGATGGACATTTAACAGACCATACCATTTGGTCGCAACAAATTGCCCAAATACTTGCCGACACAATAGATGTTACTTTAACCGACGAACACTATACTATTTTAATCGCTATCCGTAATTTTTATGCCGAGTTTAAGCATCCGCCTGCAACCCGACCTTTAATTAAATACCTACAACAACAATTGCCAGAATCAAAAATTACAAACCAAAAATTACAAACGTTGTTTAATACAGGGCTTGTAGCCAGACACCTTAACCGCATCGCTGGTTTGCCAAAGCCACCAAATTGTTTATAGCCAAAATAAAAAACCTAAAATTTTAAATTTCTTTGACACCACTATTTTTACACCACTATTAAAGAGAGTTACACGGCTTATATAGAAACTATGAGCATAAATTCGCTATACTAGTAACATTAACCGCCAATAACATTAACCACCAATTTAAATAAAATTATGTTAAGCCAAAAAGATCAACTAACCGAATTAGTCCGAGAACTCGAATCTCGCAAGCACATTTTTGCAACTGACCCACTGCTCATTACCGAAAAAATGCAAAATGAGAAAGCAGCAACATCGCCAGAAAGTGGGTTACAAAAACTGCGACGCCGTGCTCAACTCATTGATAGTAATGGTAAAATTGCAAAAACATTGGCTAAAATCGACACACGGATTAAAGCGATTATTTTAATCATGAGTGTTGTTTGGTGTGCCTCTGGTTTCACTGGTTTATTTGCACTGTTACAAGCTAATGTGGTTAACTTTTTTTATGTGTTAGTTTGTTTGCTGGGTTTTCATACTCTAATGCTAGTGGGTTGGATACTAATGACACTCATTAGTAAAGATGATAAACCCACCATTTTTGCAAGTTTTGTCAGCCCCAGCCACCTAATCCGTGGTAAAGATGACATTACCACCTCTGCGGTTAATATTTATGAAAAACAATTGCATCATGCTGGTATGCGCTGGTATTTAGGCAAAATTAGCCATCAATTATGGCTAGCAACGCTTGCTGGTATGCTAATTGCGCTAATTGTATTGTTAATGGTGCGAGATTATAACTTCTCTTGGGAGTCCACCCTATTGAGCGGTCAAACCATTGCTACTTTAGTAAGCTGGATGGCTTGGTTACCAAATTTAGTGGGGTTTGCTACACCAAGCCCTGAGCAAGTGCTCGCCTCTCAACAATTTGCAAATCAAATGGGTGAAGCTTCTGGCTCAGTGATGAGTGGCGTTAGTTCTTATGAATGGGCAATGCTACTTATTGGTAGCCTGCTAATGTACGGTATTATCCCTAGAGCAATTTTATGGATTTTTTGTGCGTTGATGTTTAATCGCAAAAAAATGGCACTTGATATAAAACTGCCTTATTATCAAAAAATATTGGATTTTTGGTCTCGTACAGTAACAGATGAAGATGACTTTGTTGAAGAAAGTACGCTTTCTGTTGCCCCCAAAGCAACCATCAATAATGGAAACAAATTGGTTGCATTGTTAGAGCACCCCCAGCCTAACCCAAACTGGTTTAGCAAAGCACTAACAGATAATGCAACTAACATTTACAACTTTGGTATTTTAGATAGCAGAGATGACATGGATAGATTGGTTGACTACCTAAATAAAAATGAGGTGCAAGTACTCTTAGGCATTGATGAGGATGCTTTACCAGATAGAGGCACTATGCGTAAGCTTAAAAAAATTGCTGCCATCGCCAGCGAAGGTTTGGTAGTACAGTTGTTAGAAGATAATAAACACCCTAATGATGCACAACGATTACAGCAATGGCAAAAAGCATTGGCAGAACAACAAATAGGCTTGTTTAGCTAGCATTGTTTACCGCAACAGATACTGCTAATAGTAAGTAATTAAGTAAATATACCGTATCCATCTAAGCGGTAACTGCAAGCTTAAACGAGCTTAAATTAAAGTAAGTTAAGGATTATAGTCATCAAACCTTGTGACATAGCCAGCAGGTTTGCTGATAACTAATTGTTCACACAGCTCGCCTCGAGCAAGGTATTTTATTTCAAAATGGGTTCTGCCGTTGGTGATATCTACTACTTCCCGCTTGGTTGGCAATTGCCAAATTTTTGTACTTTGCTCTTGTGCATTATCTAAATAATCAATCACATTACTGGCTAAAGTGATGGTTGCACCATGTTTTAACCGTGATAACAAAAACTCAAAATAAGGCATATTCAACCATTGCTGATTGGCGTTGTTACGCTCTGGATTTGGATACAAAATAAAAACCTGGCTAATTGATTCTGCTGGCAATGCAAATACTGACCAAGCAATCGCATCGGCATGTACAGGGTATAGATTTGTTAAATTTGCGTGCTTAGCATTTTTGTTAAAACTCGTAAATTTTTCTGTCGTACGTTCAATCGCTATGATTGTTTTATCTTTATTTGCTGCTGCAAAATTTATGGCATGTAATCCTTTACCTGCACCAATTTCTAGCACCACCTTATTTTCAGATTGTTTTAACCAGTGCCAATCTTGCTTCTTAAAATTTCTTGGTGGGTGTATTTTTTGTGGTTTAAAGGCTCTGTCTTTATGATGCGACAAGTTATATGCTTGATTATCTTTATTCATCAATACTACCAAAATCCTACTAAGTTTGATTACAAAATCGTGATATTATACAACGTCAATAGCATAGCAATAAATAAGTAAATTATGACAAATAACTTAAGCGATAACTCTCAATCAACTTTACCCAAGCAATATCCATGCCCCAGATGCAAAAAATTAACCAACTGGGCGAATAACAACTTTAAACCATTTTGCTCTGAACGCTGTAAAATGATAGACCTTGGTGCTTGGGCAAATGAAGATTATAAAATCGCCAGTGATGATGATCCATTTTCTGCTGACTTAAACCATTAAATTACTAACCATATTACTAACAACAATCTCTCTTTTTATCACTCACTATTATGGATATTTGAAAAATTATGACAACACATATTATGCCAACATACAAGCGTCAACCAATTAGCTTTGTTAAAGGGAGTGGTAGCTGGCTTTATACACAAGATGGCACTGCTTACCTTGATGCACTAACAGGTATTGCCGTTTGTGGGCTGGGGCATTGTCACCCTGCCATAACAAACGCCATAAATGAACAGGCTAATAGCCTATTGCACACCAGTAACTTGTATGCAATCGACTGGCAAGAAAAAGCTGCCGAAAAACTATGCAAAGCAACCGGCATGGATAGTGTATTTTTTGCCAATAGTGGTGCTGAAGCCAATGAATGTGCCCTAAAACTTGCTAGAAAATTTGCAAATAACAAAGGCTTTAACCGCCCTAAAGTTATAGTAATGGAAAACGCTTTTCATGGTCGCACTCTATTAACAGTATCTGCCACCGCAAATCCAAAAGCACGTGAAGGCTTTTATACACTAGATGATGACTTTATCCGTGTACCATTTGGTGATGTTAATGCAATTAAAACAGTGCTAGCAAACCATGATGAAGTCTGTGCTGTTTTTTTAGAACCGATTCAAGGCGAAGGTGGTTTAAACACGGCTGAAAATGGCTTTGAATACTTAGATCAAGTTTATGCACTTTGTGATAAACATGATATTTTATTTATGTTAGATGAAGTGCAAACAGGTAATGGCAGAACAGGCAAATATTTTGCTTTTTTGCATAGTAATATCAAGCCAGATGTTTTAACTACGGCAAAAGGCTTAGGCAATGGCTTGCCTGTTGGGGCTTGTATGGTCAGTGGTCGTGCCAAAAATTTATTTGGCTTTGGGGCTCACGGTTCCACCTTTGGTGGCACACATTTAGCAAGCCGTGTTATTTGTACTGTTTTTGATGAGCTAGAAAACAGTAATGCCATGGATAATGCCGTTAAACAAGGTAATAAAATCCAACAACAAATTTGTGCCTTGTTTAAGGATAAAGAAATAACCACACGTGGTAAAGGGATGATGATTGGTATTGTGCTACCAACCCATATTGACTGTAGCAAACTTGTTGATATTGCAAGAGATGACTACAAAATGCTCATTAATGTGACTGGTGGGCATGTCATCCGTTTATTACCGCCACTTAATTTGTCCGATAAGGATACAGACGAACTTATTAAACGATTAACCAAGCTAATCAACTCAGTAATATCATAGCTATTGTTTTAGCCAACAGTAGAGCTGGGCAAAATGTCCAGCTTACGGTTGCTGAATTTAGAATTTATATAAAATAAGAGACTTTTGGCAAAGCTTCAGATTTAATAAGCACATCCCCCCAATCTCCAGCTAAATGATAACCATCTGTTAAAACTATAAATACATCGATATTACCAAAATCTATCGTACCATCCATATCAATACTCGGTTTATTATTCTTTTCCACCCACTGAATTGAATTTATTTCTGTAAAGACAATATCAACGTTTGTATAACAGTATTGTTCACCTTTTTTAGCTGGTGTATATAATGGATGTTCTTCTGTTAATACAGCTTCCATTGAAAAAACAATAGATTTTTTACTAGGTTTTTCTAAAATATTTATAACGTAACTATCTTCTAGGTATATGAATTCAAATCCTTCAATATCATAATAGTTCATATTAGATTCCAATAAATTTAGCGTAGTAAGCTGGGCTTTTAGCCCAGCAATATTAAACCAACACCCTAGTCATATTTAAACGCCATCATAGCAAAATTATCATTATTAGCCCAATCAGGTGGATATATGCCTTCTTTAATGAACTTATAAATTATTTTTGCTGAGTGATGATAAGCTATTAGGCTGCGAATTGAATATTCAGCATGAAATAGCCGGGCAAGATGCCCAGCTTATGGTTGTTCATTTTTAATTTTCTGAATAACCTCTTGTAATTCTTGCTCACAAGACCTTAGCTTTTGTAAAAAAATATAATAATCAACAGATAATTTAGGTTCTTGCTTTAAAAGGTAAGCGTCATGAAAAAATTCAATAAATAACTGTAAATCATTAGTTATTCCTATTAAGCATATAATTTGATTATTTATAGACAATTCGGCACCTAAGTAATCATAATCACCTTGGTTTATATAAGTAACATCTATCATAACTTTACTTCTTCGGATCTAAAAAACCACTAAATTTGCCATTTTTATTGTATCTAACACCTTGACCATTAGGTTTTCTAAACTCTACTCCTCCTCTTGATAGCATAGTTTGTTTAGTTTGTGGATTTGTTAAAATATCTCTAAGAATTTTTTCAGCAAGTGTAGATTATCTATCCGTTCTGTCGTTTTGGCTTGAGTTTGATAGTGGTATTTACGCTGGCTAAGTTTTTTATTCTAATAGCTCTAATAATTCCAGTTTATTCATAAATGTTGTATTTAAAACAAATAAGTTGTTTTTTTCTATAAGTTTCCATAAAAAAGATAATTTATTCTTATCATTATTTAATATGATAGTATCTGTTCTATCATAACCTCCAACCACTCTAATATTTTCTGAAGGATAAAGAATGTGAAAGTCTTCTTTTCTAAGTCCATCAGTTATATAAGTTTTAAAAGTTTCTGAATTAGTATTAATAGCTATCCCATTTTTTCTGTAATTACATATAACTGTATCAGAAATAGATTGATATAAATTTATATAATTTCTTTCACCCATTAAGTATTCACTATATGAATTATTATCAAGTGCAATATCATAACTCATTACTTTACAGTGCAAAGCTTCAGTCTCTGATAGCCAATGATTAAAAATAGATATAGTAATAACTGTAAATTCTTTTATACCCATAATTACCTTCCTTTTTTCTATTTTCTCAGAAAACGACCATCTTCTGTTAATGTTCCAATTCTTTTTCCTTTACTGTCTAGTAATTTCCAGTAGCTACCTCCATGTGCATTTAGTGTACCAGCTCTTCTATCTTTTACTATATAATAATTACCACTTTTCAAAACTTTTTTATCATTTAATTTTGCTTTTGAAAATTTAGAAATATCTATTTTATCACCAACTTGTAATTTTCTGCTTGGTTTTACGAAACCACAATCATTATGCACCCACACCCCAAACTCACCAATATGATAAGTATGGAATTCATCAACGGTAAAGTTATATATAGACGGTATCGGTTTTGTTAAGTTTATTTTGGCTAACAACAGTCAACGGATTGTTGTTACGGTCAACTACTTATTTCTATAGTAAAAATTCTTAATTATCATTTAGTAATAACCCTTTCAAAATCATTAAAAATTTCTTCATATTACTTAACTCTACGTGTGTTTGGATACCAATTTTAGTAGCTCCGCTTTCTTTATAGGCTACATTAATATTAAAGAAAATTATTAAGTATAACAATCCGTTGTCTTCGTCTGTATAGTATTCACCTGCATCAACTATTATTTCAATATCATTTTCAATATTTAAAAAACAATTTTTTTCAAAACTTAGATAAACTTCCTTATCATTATGATTTTTCAATTGGTCTATTTTAGTGGATAGAACATTAATCAATCTTTCTATATCATTAGTATGTAAATACGTTTGATAACTTTTAGGCAATGAAAATGTTATTTCTTCATTATCATAATGTGTAAAAGATACCGAAAATTTATAAATATTCTGATTTTTATCTAGTTTAGTTTTTTCTAATAAATTAAAGTTTATTAAAAAAGGCTCTGCGATTAAAGCTATATTCATATCAGTTCCTATTTAAAAAATAATTACTTTCATAGTTAAAATGGAAAAGTCCATCCATTGTTATGTGCTAATTTTTTAACGTCTTGTTTTGACATGTTTCTAAGTCCAGTTACTATACCTTCTTCTCCTTCAACAACATAATCAAACTTTGCCTTAGCACCTTTTCCATTTCTAACAATGTGCACTATTGCTCCATCTAACTGCTCAGATGTACGTTTTTTTGGGTTATCTATGATGTCATCAATTTGTTTTAAATTTTTAAAGCCATGTCTTTCAAGAGAATCCCTAAAGGCATGATTAGTAATTACTCTTCCTGAAGGTGTTTTAAAACAAGTATTATGCACCCACACCCCAAACTCACCAATATGATAAGTATGGAATTCATCAACGGTAAAGTTATAGACGGTATCGGTTTTGTTAAGTTTATTTTGGCTAACAACAGTCAACGGATTGTTGTTACGGTCAACCACTTGCATACCAGTTTGTAGCAAATTAGCAGGTAACCAACCAAAATCAGCTATCCAAAATGGATGTTCTTCGGTTGTTTGGTAAGTTTCTAGGTTACCATGTTTATTTTGTACAACAACCTCATAAATCTCAGTATCATCAAAACGTGCTGTTTCAGTAACAGGACGATAGCCATATTCTAAAGTCTCTTCATGACGAGACCATACCATATCGCCTTGTTGGATTTCTTCAATTGGTTTAAGTCC
>PDWI01001388.1_pt1 | contig 38319 bp, 39 predicted proteins | sample 1430891 | NCBI WGS metagenome assembly PDWI01 (sample SAMN01162508, study PRJNA174530) | Oral metagenome, whole genome shotgun sequencing project. | biome: Marine environment; feature: Marine mammal; material: Swab sample of the gingival sulcus; isolation source: swab sample of gingival sulcus... | reverse complement strand
TGGAGCCATCTTTGGGTTCCATCTCTTTGTTTGGTGTCCAAAGTGAACACCTGCTTCTAATAAATCTTTGATTGAAATTACTGACATTTCGTCCTCCTTTGTTTTTCCTCTGTAGACATCATCCCTAAAACTCACTCATTTGAGCACTTGAATTTCCAGTCCATCCACATGTGTTTTTTGTAACCTTACATAGTATAGCATAATTTATATTACTTTACAATGTTTTTTTATTTTTTTCTATATATTTTCGATACATATCAGGCCTTTTTTTCTTTGTGACATCCAGACTATTTTGAAGTCTATATTCATCTATTTTTTTATGATTCCCAGAAATAAGAACCTCAGGAACTTTCATTCCTTTATAATCAAACGGACGGGTATATTGGTCGTATTCTAAAAGGCCATTATAATGACTATCCCCCTTATAAGAATCCTCTTTAATAACGCCATCAATAAGCCTTGAAATGCCATCGACTAAAATCATTGCAGGAAGCTCTCCTCCTGTTAGTACATAATCACCAATGGATATTTCATCTGTGACCCATTTATCAATCACGCGCTGATCAACCCCTTCATAGTGACCACAGAGTATTGTTAGCTCTTCTTCCTTTGCTAGCTCATTCAGCATTTCTTGATTTAATTTTTTTCCTCTTGGCGTAAGATAAATCACTCTTTTTGGATTTAAATCCGTAAGTGCATCATCAATAGGCTGAATAGAAAGGAGCATTCCTGCTCCACCTCCATAGGGATAATCATCCACTTTCTTATGCTTATTTTTCGAATACTCTCTAAAATTAATCGTATTTATACTAATAATTCCTTCTTCTATACTCTTTTCTAAGATGCTGAAAGACATATTTTCTATGATTTTAGGAAATAGCGTTAAAATATTAAACTTCATCAATAAACCCTTCTATTAGCTCTACTCTTATTTCCTTCTTATCAAGATTTATTTCTTTAATAAACTCATCAACAACAGGAATAAGAATATTTTCACCCTTTGTTTTCACTTCATAAATATCATGTGCTGGATTTTTAATCACATCAGAAAGCGTTCCGATTACACCATGCTTTTCATCAATTACTTTTGAGCCAATAAGATCTTCTATATAATAAACACCCTCATCCAATTCTGTTTTCTCTCTATAGATAATCTTTCCTTTATACTTTTCTATCTCATTGATATGGTTCAAGCCTTTAAACTTAAGTATCACTAAATTCTTTTTATATCTCACCTCAGTAATTTGAAAAGGATTTTTTTCTCCTTCAATAAAAATTTCCTCAAAATCTTCAAAATTTCTTATATCATCCGTATCTGGATACACTCTAACATGTCCTTTCAGACCCTGTGTATTAACAATTTTACCTACTCTTATCTTATTCATATTACTCCTTGCTATTTAAAAAATCGATCATATTATCCACTATATAATCTGAAAATTTTACATTTCTTAAATTTTCAAGTTCATCTCTAATATCTAATTCATTATCACAAAATAATGTTACAAAATTAACAACAGCAATTACCTGCGCACCAAATGCTATATCTTCTTCTTGTAATCCACAAGGAAAACCACTTCCATCATAATTTTCATGACTATGTAAAATCATTTGGCATACTTCTCCATCAATTCCTGTTTCCACACAGATTTCATATGCTTTTATAGTATGATTATAGTATTTCTTCTTTTCAAATTCATTATTAAATGCTGGACTAAAGCGGACATAACTCATATGCCTTTCTACTGTTATATCACTTAATAATGCTGCATATTTTATCTTATGAATTAATTCTTCATCAAGACCTAAATGATTACAAAAATCATCTGTTATCTCTGATACTTCCTTCATATATGCACCTGTTTTATAAAACTGCTTTTTAAAATTATTATGAAGCATATGCACTAGTCTACCCTGATTATTTTTAACTTCTGTGTATTTTTTATTACATAAATTTTCTGATGCAAATTTAAAAGCAGATTCTAAATCACTATTTGATGGACATAAAGAATATCCATAGACTAAAAAAACTCTAAATTCTTTTCTTGCCATAAATAAACTTCTTGTACTCTTCATCTTAAGTGCAATTTCTTCTTCTGTTGTTTTATCAAGAATAACAGCAAACTGCGTTCCAGAAAGCCTTGCAATACCATTACAATTAAAAATATCAGAAATAACAACAATAAATTCTTTAATCATTTCATCGCCATATTCATAACCTAAGATATCATTAATATATTTTAATCCTAATATTTCTATCACAAGAACAGCTGTTTCCTCATTATGTTCAAAAGTATTTATGTGGCTCATAAAATACTCACGGTTCATTACATCGTTTAATGCATCAAGATTCTTTTTCTTTTCAAAAGAAACCTTTCCTATTTTATTTTTGATGATATCTCGTTTTAGAGGAATTTCATAGAATAAATTTCTAGAATACAGTATATAACTACCTAATATAGTATAATTAATCACTCTTACCACTATAATAAAATCTTGTTTAACTGTTACTATTTCAACAATAACTAGTAATAAAAATAAAGAAGCAATAAATATATTATTAATAATATCTCTATGATATTTTGTACTTAAATTTCTAAACAGATAGGCAAACTCAAATATAAATAAGAATACAATATATATTTTAAAGATGTAAGATGCTGAATAAATAATATCATTAGTAATAAACACATCTAAATAATCTGTTGGTATTTTACTAAAAAGAGTAATAAACTGTGTAAATATAAGACTATAAGCAATAATATTTACAACAATAAATCGTAGATACTTTGTAGACTGCCTATCAATTTGTCTTATAAAATCAATATATATTCCTTTACTGATAAGCACACTAAATACAAGCTGAGCAGCTTCTAAGTATTCCCCTGTAAATGTATTATATAATAAATAATATACTATTACACTCGATGAATATAATAATATATAAAGATTCGTCATTATAAAATTTCGAAACCCAAATTTTTTTCGAAATACTACTATCGATAAATATCCTAAATAAAAGATAAAAGCAAATAATAGAATTAAAAATATACTTATAAAATTCATAATTCCTCCTTGTCACATTATACCATAACGAGGCATATGTGAAAAGAATAAAAAATTACCCCGAAAAGAGGTAATTTAATTAATATTTTTTTAAAACAGTTCTCCCAGAATTTAAAATAGCTAAGAATGCAAGCCCAACATCTCCTAATATAGCAAGCCATAATGAGGCAATACCTAAAGCACCTAATATCATAATAAATATTTTAACGCCTAAGGCAAAGATAATATTTTGCCATATTATTTTAGACGTATACTTCGATACTTTTATTGCTGATACGATTCCTGTTATTTCATCATTCATTAAAACAAGATCAGAAGATTCTATTGCGATATCAGAACCTAAATTAGACATTGATATTCCTATATCTGCCCTTGAAAGAACAGGGGCATCATTAATACCATCTCCAACAAATGCAACATTATCATCTGTTTCAAGATACTCTTCTAAAATTTTAAGTTTATCCTCTGGCATAAGCTCTGAATACACTTTATCAATACCGAGTTTAGCACCTATATGCTCTGCAATATTTTTTCGATCACCCGTCAGCATAATAAATTTACTAACACCTAATTTTCTAAGTTCTGCTAATCCTTTTTCAGTTTCATCTTTTATTTGATCATTTATTACAAAAGTAGCCTGAAACGTATCATCCACTAATAGATATAATAAAGTACCTATTTTATCAGAATATCTACCCTCTTCTAAATACTTTCCTATTTTAATATATTTATCTAAATATCTACCTTCGATTCCTTTTCCAGGTATTTCTTTAATATCCGAAACAAGAGATGGATCAATCTCTCCTTTATACGTTCTAACAAGTGCTTTTGCAATTGGATGATTTGACGTACTTTCAATATGAGCCATCATCTTAATCATTTCCTCTTTATCCGCATTTTCTTCTATAATAATCTCATCCACTTCAAAATTTCCTTTTGTAAGCGTTCCTGTTTTATCAAAGATAATTGTTTTTGTATGCTTTAACACTTCAAAAAACTGACCACCTTTTACTAAAACACCATTTTTAGCAGCTCCACCAATACCACCAAAATATCCAAGTGGTACAGAAATAACAAGTGCACATGGGCAAGATACAACTAAGAATACACTTCCTCTATAAAGCCATTTGCTCAGTTCTTCTCCAAAGAATAATACTGGAACAAAAGCAATGAGTGCAGCTAAGATAACAACAATTGGTGTATATACTTTTGCAAACTTTGTAATAAATCGTTCTGTTTTCGCTTTATTATCATTTGCTTTTTCAACCATTTGCATAATCTTAGAAACCGCTGAATTCGAAAACTCTTCTGTCACTTTTATTTCAACAAGTCCATCTACATTAATCGTACCAGAAAATACGTCACTACCTTCTTCCACAGATACTGGAAGAGATTCGCCTGTTAGCATTGAATTATCAACAGATGTTCTTCCTTTTATTACAATTCCATCTAGCGGTATTTTTTCTCCCGCTTTTACAACAACAATATCATCAAGCTTCACTTCAGAAGGATCCTTCTCAACTATCTTTCCACCTTCTTTCACAAAAGCAATATCTGGTTTTAAATCCAAAAGAAGCGATATGGATTTTTTCGATTTATTAATGGCATAATCTTCGGTTAATTCACCTACTCCAAAAAAGAGCATAACAGCAACACCTTCTGCATATTCTCCTATTAAAAATGCTACAATAGATGCTATTGCCATCAAAAAGTTTTCATCTAACATATTTCCTTTTAATATATTTTTAACCGCTCTAATAAGAACCTTTCTAGCAGATAAAATATAAGCAGTTAAAAATACAAGTAATCTAGCTGTTTCATGTTTAATAAAAATAAGTGCTATAAAAAATAAAATAAATGCTAGAATAAGCGAAAGATTCTTTTTTATAAATGGAATAAATTTAAGATTTTCTTCATATTCAATATTTGTATAATCTAAATCATGATGATGATCATGATCGTGATTGTGATGGTGATGTTTCTTTTTAGTACTTACAGCACTACTATGGTCATCTCCTCAACCACAGCTAATTTCATCTAATACTGATTTCTTTTCCATATACTACCTTCTTTCCAATATATGCTCAAGTCCTAATTCATAAATCATTTTTATATGATCATCATCTAATGAATAAAAAACTTGCTTGCCTTTCTTTTTACTCTTTACAATTCGATGTGATTTTAAGATTCTAAGTTGATGGGAAATAGCAGATTGACTCATATCAAGCGATTCCGCTATTCCACCTACACAGATATCTCCAAGAAAAAGTACACAGATAATTTTCATTCTCGTACTATCTCCTAACAATTTAAAAAAATCGGATAAATCGACTAATACATTTTCATCTTGCATCGATTTTTTTATTGCTTTAATGGTATTTTTATCATGTTCTGTACAATAACTCGTCATATTTCCTCCTCTACATATGAATAAGTATTCATATGTTCATATATAGAATAACCCTAAAAAAAGAATTTGTCAATATAAAATAAAAAAAGATAGGAAATCCCTATCTATTTCTATCTATCTTGTAAACATCCCTCGATGTTTCTTTTCTTCTTCTTCTGTATCAACTTCTTTAAATTTCATCTTCATCTCACATGGAGCACATATCGTTCCATCATTAATTTTTGCCCCACATTTAATGCAGTACGAACCGATAAATCCTGTTTCCAGCGTTAGTTTTCCTTCCAGAATATATTTTATAATATGATCAATATTAATATCTATTCCTTTTTCTTTTACAGCCTCTACTAGATCTTCGGGTGAAATACGTGGATTATCAAATACTATATTTCTAGAATTTATATACCTATCATATTCTATATCACCTGTTATAACTGCTTTTGTTCTATTAGGCGTCCTACAATTTTTACATAAATTTTCATCATTTTCTGCACCGAAAAAAACTCCACATTTTTCACATTTTTTTAAAGCCATAACTACTCCTCTTCCCAATTATGGTAAATATTTTGAACATCATCATCTTCTTCTAATAAATCGACCAATTTATTAATATACTTTAGGTCTTCATCAGAAGATAGTTTTACCATTGTTTGAGGAAGATATCTTAGCTCAGCCATCGAATACTCATATCCCTTTGATGAAAGATCATCTCTTACATTACCAAAGTCTTCTACATCTGTGATAATTTCATAATATTCATCTTCTATAGAAAAATCTTCTGCACCTGCTTCAATCACTTCCATTTCTAAAGTTTCATCATCTATTTCTTCTTTTTTATCGATTACAAGCACACCTTTTCTATCAAACATATAAGATACGCAGCCATTTGTGCCTAAATTTCCATTTCCTTTTACAAAATATGAACGAACATTAGCTGCTGTTCTATTTGTATTATCTGTAAGACATTCTACTAGAAAAGCGGTTCCACCAGGACCATATCCTTCGTATTTAAGCTCAGTAAACACTGTACCATCATTTTCTCCAGCACCTTTTTTAATCGCTCTTTCAATATTATCCTTTGGCATATTTGCCGCTTTTGCTTTTTCAACTGCTGCTTTTAATGCTGCATTATATTCTAAATCTGGGCCACCTTCTCTAGCAGCAACCATAATATATCTACCTAATTTAGTAAATATCTTCGCTCTTTTAGCATCTTGCTTTCCTTTTTTATTTATAATCGTTCCTATTCTACCCATCTTTTTCTCCTTCCAATGGATATTGTATAATACTTCATGAAATTTGTAAACCATGTAAAAAGCATCTGTAAAAACAGACGCTTATTCTTTCCTTCTTCATATCCGTGCTATCTATTTTATATTAATAGTCGCATATAAACCATTAATCATCATAATATAATTATTATCCAATTGATATAGTTTAAAAGCATTAATATAATTATCTTCTCCATCATACATTTCAACAAGTCCAATACTCTTTTCATTTTTTATATTCTTAGGAATAACAAATTCTAAATTATAAGATTTCATATCATTTAATAACTTTAAGATATTATAATCCAAATTCTCCGATTTCATAACCTCAGTTCGTTCTAATTCTTTTATCACCCTATATACTCTAAGTCCTTTATTTGAGATATAAGCGAGTATTCCTAGAACTGAAAATATTGATATAATAGTCAAACATTTCTTTTTAAAATTACATTTTTTACACATATATTCCTCCTTGTCACTATTTATTATAACACTAAAAAATAGTTTTTAATACATTTTTTTAGTATTTTCTTGCCTTGTATATCTAAGGATTATATTGTATAATTTTTTCAGAAAAGAGAGGTAATATGAGTATATTAACAGTTAAAAATTTAAGCCACGGCTTTGGAGATAGAGCAATATTTAAAGATGTTTCTTTTAGGTTATTAAAAGGAGAGCATATTGGACTAATCGGTGCAAATGGAGAAGGTAAATCAACCTTTATGAGTGTAATCACACATACCTTAGAACCTGATGAAGGAAGCATTGAATGGTCTAAAAATACAAGAGTTGGTTATATTGATCAAAAGACCATTCTGGAAAGAGATAAAACAATTCAAGAGATTTTAAAAACAGCCTTTCAATACTTATTTGATTTAGAAGCAAAGACTTTTAAATACTATGAAGATATGGCAAGCGCTGATGAAGAAACGCTTGCTAAATTAATGGAAGAAGTAGGTACGATTCAAGATATCTTAAATCATAATGATTTTTATAATATTGATAGTAAAATCAATGAAGTCTCAAAAGGACTTGGTCTTTTAGACTTTTTGGATAGACCTGCCTCCGATTTAAGTGGTGGTCAAAGAACAAAAGTACTTCTAGCAAAACTTCTTTTAGAAAAACCTGATATTCTTCTTTTAGATGAGCCTACGAACCATTTAGACGAAGTGCATATCAACTGGCTTAAAAGATATCTTTTAGAATATGAAAACGCATTTGTTCTCATATCACATGATTTAGAATTTTTAAATGAAGTCATTAACCTTGTCTACCATATGGAAAATCAAGAACTTAATCGATATGTAGGAAATTATGATGATTTTCTAAAAGTATATGAAATGAAAAAAGCGCAGCTAGAAGCAGCTTATAAAAGGCAGCAGCAAGAAATCAATAAATTAGAAGATTTCGTTGCTAGAAATAAAGCGAGAGTATCTACTAGAAATATGGCAATGTCTAGGCAAAAGAAACTCGATAAAATGGAAAAGATTGAACTCAAAAGAGAGAATCCAAAACCAGAATTTAATTTTCTTTATAGTAAAACGCCTTCTAAGCAAATATTTACAGCAGAAGATATTGTGATTGGATATAATGAACCTTTATGTAAACCATTTAATTTCATCTTAGAGCGAAATGAAAAAATTGCAATTATCGGTTCAAATGGTATTGGAAAGACGACATTACTCAAATCTCTTATAGGGCAGCTAAAAGTATTGAATGGAAAAGTTGAAATAGGACCAAAACTTGATATTGGTTATTTTGAGCAGGAAGTATTAGATGAAAATAATAATACTTGTATTGAAGAGATATGGAATACTTTTCCTTCCATGAGCCAGTTTGAAGTAAGGGCGGCTCTTGCAAAATGTGGACTGACTACAAAGCATATTGAATCAAAAGTAAAGGTATTGAGCGGAGGAGAAAAGGCAAAAGTGAGACTCTGTAAACTCATTAACATCCCATCTAATGTACTGGTTTTAGATGAGCCTACCAATCATTTAGATCAAGATGCTAAAAATGAATTAAAAAGAGCCCTTAAAGAATATAAAGGCTCTGTGCTTTTAATCAGTCATGAACCGAGTTTCTACACTGACATTGCAACTAAGATTATTAATTTAGAAGAGTGGACTACAAAACTATTCTAGTTCATCGATGCGGTAAGGACTTCTTCTCTTATGCTCCGTTCTCTGGTGCATTTGAAGGAGTCTTTTTTTATCTGCTTCATCGATTTCTTTTCCATCTAAGAAATCATCAATGGCATTGTATGTGATGCCCATTTCTTTTTCATCTGTTTGACCTTCCCAAAGACCTGCTGAAGGGTCTCTTTTTATAACCTCTGAAGGAACTCCTAGCTCTCTTGCAAGATCATATACTTCTCTTTTTGTAAGGTCAGATATTGGAAGGATATCTACCCCACCATCACCATATTTTGTGAAATATCCTGTATAAAGCTCTGCTTTATTATCTGTTCCAACCACTAAATAATTCAGTTCATTCGCAATGGAGTAGATAGTAGACATTCTAAGTCTTGCTCTTAAATTTGCATCGGTCATTCTATTATTTACATCTCTACCAATTGCTTTCATTGATTTTTGATATAATAATTCATGCACATCTGTTAAATCGATTTCTGTATACTTAAGTCCTGCTTTTTCTGCTGTTTTTATTGCATCTACTCGGTCTTTTCCAGAACTCTTACAAGGAAGAATAACTCCTAATGAATTTTCTGGAAATGCTTTTTTTATTAAAAAACCTACCACCGCTGAATCAATACCACCTGATAACCCAACAACCAATCCTTTTGTATGAGAATCTTCTACTTTCTTTCTAAGCCACTCTACAATTTCATTAACCTTCATTATTCCTCCTTAGCTCTTTATTTACAAATTCTAAATAAGCACCTCTTGTTTTCGTATATTCCATATTTCCATTACAAATATTTTCAATATTTTCTTTTAAGAAGTCAAATTCTTCTTTTAAAGAATAAATACTGATATTAATCTTATCTAAATATAATACTTCTTTTTCTATATAATTGGAATGATTCATTAAAAAGTTTTGAATTTTTCCTAAATACGTATAATCAAAAGTAAAAGAATATTCCTCATACTCAATAAATTCAGACACGCCAGCCAGTTCAATAATCTCTCTTGCACACTGACTATAAGCTCTTACAAGACCACCTGTTCCTAATTTTATACCACCAAAATACCTTACAACCACAATGATAACATCTGTTATTTCTTCATGCTTTAAAATATTTAAAATAGGCACTCCTGCTGTTTTAGCTGGCTCTCCATCATCCGAATACTTCTGTATACTAAAATTATCAAGAACATATGCAGGAACGTGATGTCTAGCCTTTCTATGCATTGCCTTTATTTCTTTTAGAAATTCTTCTGCTTCATCTACGGTTTTAATCTTTTTAATATATGTAATAAACTTCGATTTTTTTATCTCAATTGTATGCTCTACTTCTTTATCTATTGTTTTATACTTCATCATTCATTTCTTTCATAATTTTTAGTATCGCTGTATCCGTAATGCTCATTCCTTCTTTACTGAGAACCCCTAGATTCTTAACGCTCTCTTCTACCGTTCTTCCTACGATACCATTATTTTTTGATACATCTACTCCATTCATAGACCAAAATGCTGATTGAACACCTGTTGAAGCTGCTGTTGCAAGTTTTATCGCACAAGCATTTTTTGCTCCATCGCAGATCATACCGCTTAAATTAGCCACCATACTCTGGATAGTAGAATTCATCTGATCACGGCTTCCACCGAGTAGCCAAGTAATCGCAACGCCTGATCCTGTTGCAGCTGATATTCCACAAGAACATAAAGAAGAAAGTCTTCCTATTTCCGCTTTAATATAACAATTAACTAAATGACTAATTGCAAGAGCCTTTGCCATTTTTTCATCTTCTACACCGTATTTATCTTTATAAGCAAGTAAAGGAAGAATTGCTGTCAGTCCATTATTTCCACTTCCATTAGAACTCATAACAGGAAGAGACATTCCTGACATTCTAGCATCAGAAGCTGCTGCAGTATAGTACATTGCCATGGTTGGTAAATCTTTTCCCAGTTCACCATTTTCAATGGATTTTTTCGTACTATAACCGATTCCTAGACCCATTTTTTCTTTTCTTCCTATTTCGGAAATAACTTTATTCATTTCAAGTCCTTCAAGAAGAAATGAAAGCTCTTTTAATGTGCTTTTTTCAACTTCATCATAAATCTCATTTAAACTATACTGACTAATCACACTATCTTTTACAGTCTCTGATGTGATATTTTCAAGTACAATCCCACCATTATGCTCTATATAAGAAAAATTATTATGCTTCTTTTCAATAATAACTTTTGTTCTTCCTTTTTTAGAAATAAGCTCTGCTTCTATATATACTTTCTTATTGGTATCTTTTATATCAATGGATAAGGTATTTTTATTAATCAGTTTTTCTGCTTTGATTAAATCTTCTTTTGCTATGGAATCATAAATATTAAGCCCTGCACTAGAATCACCTGACATCGTTCCTACTACTGATGCTAAATCAATTCCCGAACGATTTGCCTTAGGTATTCCCACTGAAAGTGCATTTTTAAAAATATTTGGACTTAATTTCACTGAAAGTTTTTCAAAATCCTCGTGCTGTCCAATTTCTCTAGCCTTTGCTACTGCAAGTGTTATTGCAACTGGCTCTGTACATCCCATAGCAGGTTTCACTTCGCTTTTTAAAAGCTCTAGTAAATCAGTATTCATCTTACCTCCACTATCTTTTTATTTTTTGAACAAGTTTAAATAGAAAAACAACATCTTTTTCTGTAAGCTCAATAAATTTAAGACCAGATAAATAATGCACGCCAAATGATTTTTTACACCATTTAACCTCCGCCTTTAAATTACGACCTTCTACACCATCTGATAGTCTGAAATTAAGAACCGTTCTTTCACGAAGATACTCTGTTGTTTCTATCGCTATACCACTATATGATATATTCTGTATATTAAATAAAAATGGTATTTTAATATTATAATCATCAGACTCTCTTTCAAAGATATATTTATCAAACTTATAACTAAAACATAGTATTCTTTCATTATAATGATATCGATCTCTTTTTCTATTTTCCATAATATCCCCTTTAGACCATTATACCGAAAAAAAACTTTTGAAACAACTAAAGATGTATATATTTCCCTTAATAAATAAAAGTGCCTCCGCACTTTTACTTTAAATAGTCACTTATCTTTTCTAAAGGGATAGGTATTTTAACAACTCCAGCAGCAAATGAAGCGATTTCATACGGCTGATAAATAATTATTAAATTGTCTTTATCAAAATAAAATATATAATTATCTCTGCGTAAATAATCCAATCTTTCTTTATGAACATCCGATTTAAAATGTACCCCTAAGGATGGATGCTTTTCAATATAATCTAATAATAATTCTGGAATTTCATCATATATACTCTCTTTAAACACATCCTTAAGCTGAAGATAATCTCCTGTATCCAGACTAAAAACATAAGAAATCTCCTGATAGATACCATGCGCTCCTCCAGAATAACTATACTCATTTTTGATAAAAGATATGAGTTTATGATTAAAAGACTCTGAATAGAAGGAAAAAAATGATGTCTCATCAATAGATAAATAAGTATTATTTTCCATATATTTTTCTTTTTTATCTGTTAAAAATAGCTCTTTTAACTTATTATTAATTTTTTCATCCACTGCTTTATGATAGCTTATTCTTGGATAGAAGATATTATATATTTCTTCTGGTGCTAATTCATAAATAATCATCACATCTTCTAAATTAAGTTCTTTTTTATATGTTTTAACTTCTTTCAAATCCTTTAGTATATAAGTAATAAAATCAAATCCATTATTCATTGATGGATCTACATAAGCTAGTACATAATGATCATATACTTTAAACTTTAAATTTCCAGAAAGCTCTGTATCTATCTTCTCTAAAGTCTTCATATTTAAAAAATAATAATCCTCTCCATCAAATACATAGAAAATATCATCTTTAATATATTCCACAAGATAGTATTTTAAATCGGAAATCATTTTATCTTTATGAAAAATGGCCTTTCTCTTCATATTATTTTCTATATAATATTCATCTGATCCCATTTCAGCACAAGAAAAATAATCATCGCCATAATATATAATATCACTGTACATAGTCCCTATTATCAAATGACCTAATTTATCACATACCCCAGAAAAATACTGCACTCCTAGATCATCTTTTTTATTTTTAACTTCTACATATTCCTTGGATAAAAAAGATATTTTATCGTATTCCTTATCACCTAGAATATATTTATATCTTCCTTCATCATAAAATATATTAAAGGAATCTAAGAGATTTAAATAATTTAATTCACTAACCATATTAGATTCTTCATATAATTCAAACCTCTGATCTTCTCTATCAAAATAATATAAATTAGTTCCCTCTTTATAATAGAGTATATTATCTTCTTTTATAATCTGATGATTGCCTTTAAAATACTCTTTCCCTTCATAATCAATCACAAAATATTTTCCATCTTTTCTACCATATAAGAAGCCATCAAAATAACTAGAGAGTTCATTATAAACAGGTTCTATCATATACTCACCATTTTTATTAATAAGACCATATTTACCAGAAACAGAAACAATAGCATATCCATAATCTTTATCAAATTCACCTCCTAGATCATATTTAAAATCCAGCATTATATTATTACAATCCATTCCATCAATATAGCCTATTTTTTGCTTTCCTTCTACTAATTTAGAAATAGGAATTAACTCAACATTTTCATTTATTGCCTGTTTATTTGACTTATTTAATGTATTAAATAAATTCATAATATCAAAATCATCTGAAATCGTTTCAGAATATATTGAAAGAAGAATATGATCTTCTACTAAAAGATTAATATCTAAGATATTATCTTCAAAATATATACTATCCATAGTAAAATCTTCTATTTTTACAATTGGGCTTTTAGCATTCATTCCTTTTTTCGTTTCTAAAAACTCATCTGTCACTTTAGACACAGTCATATCAATAGATTCATTATCTTTCTTCCAAATAATATGTAATAAATCACTATCTTGATTGATGATTCTAACACCTTCTTTATAATCATACCCTTTGATATCCACTACGTATTTTCCAAAATCATTATCCGTAAAAGCCTCGTTTTTTGAAAGTTCCTGTTTTTTCGTCATAGGAATAAGAGGGTTTTCAAAAGGAGATAAATCAATAGTTTCCTTTGAAACGAGAGAAATAAATGCTTCTTTTAATAAACTATAATTATTCTTTGTTTCGATACGGTAGTATAAATCATCTCTTTTAAACTCTGCATAATAGATGCTGCTATCTTCAAATCGAAACTCTGAAACAAGAACCTCTAAATCAAAAAGAGTGGATACTTCTTCTTTTTCTTCTAGAACATAACATTTATCTAATTCTTTAGGAGAAATAAGAATGCTAAGATTTTCTTCACTCAGCTCTACATTATATATATTCTCTGCTGAATAATTAATAACACCATAAAAATCATATACCTCATTTAAAATAGGAATCATCTGATTCATATCTTCTTTAGAAAGTTCTTTTTGAAAATGTTCTGGTATAAAAGTGCAGCTCGTCATCACCTCTTTGATTTTATTCACTTTCACCTCTCCTAACTCTTTATCCGAAAGATAAATGGAAGTCGGTTTATCTGCTGAACCAATAATCTCTTGATTATCACATCCAAATAATAAAATAGCAATAAGACTACATAATAAAATACTCACAATATACTTTTTCATTTTATCTTCTCCTTTAATCCCCTTAATAACTTTTCTAAGTTTAATCCTTTTCCTCTAACCTCTATAATAATATTATCTCCATAAAGAGTAGAAAATACAATATAATTTCCTTTTCTTTTTGAAAGAATTTTCCTATTTAAATCCTCTATTTTAAAGATAGGATTATCTACAATCTCCCTTAGACTTTCTGGAACCGTCTCCGCTCTTGGAATAGGATAAAGAGATAAATCATATAGCTCTTTCTGCTTTATATCTTTAACTATTCTAGCTTTATCTTTATCTCTTAGCTTATAGATTTTTATTTCAAAATAGCCACTTTCTTTAGACCATGAAGCATATAAATAATCATCATGCTGCGTAATTACTCTTCTTCCTGAATTAAATACATATCCCTTAGGAAGTATCATATACTCTCCAAAATTCTCTTCTTTTAGGAGTTCATTTTCTTTTAACACCTCATCTTTTAATCTAGGTATGATAGGATGTTCTAAACTAGATAAATCAATTTTTTTAATACGCACTAAATCATAGATAGCATGTAAAAACTTTTCTTTATCTTCTTTTTTTCCAAAGCACTCTAGCTTAAAATACAAATCATCCTTTGCAAACTCTGCATAGTAATTTACTTCATTATTATTTAGCGTTTGAGCGCCAATTAAAACCTCTACACCTTCAATAGTAGATAATTTTTCTTCTCCTACTATTTGATAGCAGTCCATAATTTCATTTTTAGAAATCGTAATATTAGTATTTTGATTCCTTACATTTACTTCAAAGATATCTGCCTTTTCTTCTTTTGAAGTATAGCTAACTATACCAGATAAACTGAAATCACCAAATATAGCTTTGATCTGCTCAGTTGTTAAATCATAGTAGAAATACCCCTCCACTGCTATTTTCATATCAGAAGAAGAAGGTGATAAATCATTGAATATAATACTGTCTTTTTTATTTTCCTCTACTACTACTGGTTCATCTGTACTATACGCATACTCTTCAGCCGGCCTTTCTTTTATAAAATAAATAGCGGAAAAAAACATAACACATACCGCTGCTATGGAAGCAATGTATTTGATATAATTTGTTTTTTTATAATGCACTGTTTCTTCTATTAAATCATCATCAATACCACTCATCATTTCTAAAATCTTCTTATCTTTCATAAATACACTCCATTTTCTTCTAAATATTTTCTCAGTTTTATTCTGGTTCTATAAAGGGATGTTTTCACTTTACTCATAGAATAATGATATTCTTTACTGATTTCTTCTATACTCTTTAAAAAGAAATATCTCTTAATAAATATCACTCGTTGATCTTTTGAAAGACTTCTTAAAAAATCATTGATTAATTTTTTAAACTCATCTTCTTCTAAATCATCATTTATACTGCTCGGAATACTATTTAAAAGCTCTTCGGATAAATTAACTATATCAAAATTTCTTTTAAATGCTTTTTTATAATCTAAAGTATTAAAAGATAAATTTCTACATATCTTCGCTAAATACGCATAAAAATATTTTGGTCTTGTTGGAGGAATGGTATTCCACGTCTTTAAATACGTATCATTCACACATTCTTTACTATCTTCTTCACTACCAAGAATTCTATTTGATAAACATCTCAGCTTCGCACCATATATAATATCTGTTTCTTTTATTGCATCTTCATCTCTATTAAAATAAAGATCAATTATCTTATCATCATTCATATTTCCCCCTTCACTTATATAGACAGAAAATATTTCTAGAAGTCACATTCAGTATATAATATTTTTATATTAAAAAAAAGATGCCCGGTGGCATCTTATTTTACATTTGGATTCAAACGATATCCTTCTAACAAATGATCATTTTCCATAATAAAAGGTCTTGCAGACTCTTGTGGTAACCAGTTATCATATTTATTCATAAGATAATCATTAAGCTCTTGTCTATTTTTAAATTTAAGTGCTTGATATGGCTCTTGGAAACTAATTTTTTCAATAAATAATAAAGAATCATCTAATGCACTAGGAACTAATACACCAGTATGTCCTATAAATACAACATTATCTAATTCATCATGAATATAGCAAGCAATTAAAGAAGCCTTTTCATTTGTAAAAGATATTTTCTTTTCTTCCACATAGTTTTTCACTTTTTCTACATGCTTATCAACATCTTTTATTGCTTCTACAGGAATACCAGCAAATATAGTATTAAAACGATTAATATTCTCCTCTGTAAATGTAGGATTATTACTATTTAAAATCGCATCATTATCCATAAATAAAACAGCACTTTCTTCTGTACTTGGATTCTTTACTTCAATCAAATTATTAAGAATTAAAAATGCAGTCATACGGCAATCATACCCTACAAATAATTCGTTTTTCTGAAGCCAGTTAGCATCAATTTTTTCTAAATCATAGCTAGGAATTAATGTTTCTGTAGATACAAATCCCTCTTTTACAAGACCTACATCGCCAACTGTTTCATTATAATTCTTTACTTCTTTTAAAAATGCATCCACTACTTCTTTACTAATACCTGCTTTTATTAATGATTCTCTTACTTCATTTACACTAGCCTCATCTAGCATATTAGAATAAACAATTTGATTAATAAAATCTACATCCTTTGATTCTTCAGAAGGCTCTTTTTCTTCTGTTTGTTCTTTCTTCGTTTCTTCTTTTTGCTCCGTTTCTACATTTGATTCTTCTTTTTTCTCTGGTGTATCATTATTACATGAGACTAAGAAAAGAAGTGTAAATATTAAAACTAGAATTAAATTTTTCTTTTTCATTTTTTCTCCTCTGATATTTTTTATTCTTTATTTTATAATCCAATACTTTGAATCAATCCATAATTTATCATATTCCTACTTTTTTTTCAATATTTTCTTATTTTTTTATTTATATTTTTAGCAATTTATAATTGAATTTTAATACCTTTAGAAAAAAGCAAAAGAGACCTTTCAGCCTCTTACTTTTTAACAATAATCTTACCATTATAATCAACGATTAAATGATCTTTTTCAATAAAATCACCTTTTATAATTCCTTTTGCTATAAGCGTTTCAATATTTCTTACAATATATCTCTTAAGTGGTCTAGCACCAAAATGAACATCATAGGAACTATCAATAATATAATCTTTTACCCTATCTGTTAGTTCAATCGTCATTTCCTTATCTAATAGTCTACGCTCTAAATCTCCTACAATAATATCAATGATTGCCTTCATCTCTTCTTTTAAAAGCGGTTTATAAAGAACAATTTCATCCAATCGATTTAAAAATTCTGGTCTAAAATACTGATGCAGGTTCTTTATAATTTTTTCTCTAAGCTCCTCATCAATATACTCGTTCTCATTTTCTAAAAGCATTTCAGCACCAATATTAGATGTTAAGATAATAATGGTATTTTTAAAATCTACGTATCTTCCTTTAGAATCTGTTATCCTACCATCATCGAGTACTTGAAGAAGAATATTAAAAACATCTGGATGGGCTTTTTCTATCTCATCAAATAATAATGCAGAATAAGGCTTTCTTCTAACTTCTTCTGTTAACTGACCACCCTCTTCAAATCCTACATATCCTGGAGGCGCTCCAATTAATTTAGAAACAGAATGTTTTTCCATATACTCACTCATATCAATTCTGATCATATTTTTTTCAGAATCAAATAATTCATAAGAAAGCGCCTTTGCAAGTTCTGTTTTACCAACACCTGTTGGTCCTAAAAATAAGAATGTTCCTATTGGTTTAGAGATATCCTTAATCCCTGCTCTGGATCTTAAAATCGCTTCTGAAACCTTTTCCACTGCTTCGTTTTGACCTATGACTCTTTTATGAAGTTCATCTTCCAAATGTAAGAGTTTTTCTCTTTCTCCTTCCATTAATTTAGAAAGCGGGATTCCTGTCCACTTTGATACAATATTTCCGATTTCTTCTTTTGTTACAGATTCTCTAATCAAAGAATTTTCCTTCTTATTTTCTTGAAGCTGTTTGAGTTTAAGCTCTAAATTAGGCAAAACTCCATATTTAAGCTCTGCTGCTTTATTTAAATCATAGTTTCTCTCTGCTGCTTCAATATCATGCATCACACGTTCTAATTCTTCTTTTACCTTATTGATTTCATTGGCTGATGATTTTTCATTTAAATACTTTGCCATCTTTACATCATAAACTTCTTTTAGTTCAGAAAGTTCTTTATTTAAAATAACAATTCTCTCTTTATTCTTATCTTTTTTTATTGCTTCAACCTCTATTTCAAGAGTCATCATCTTTCTTTTTAATTCATCGAGTTCTTCTGGCATAGATTCAATCTCTGTTTTAATAAGGGCACATGCCTCATCCACTAAATCAATCGCCTTATCTGGAAGGAAACGATCAGTAATATATCGATCAGAGAGCTTTGCTGCATTTATCAATGCATCATCTTCTATTGTTACCCCATGGAAGATTTCATATCGCTCTTTTAATCCCCTTAAAATGGTAATGGTACTATCTACTGTAGGCTCACTGATCATAACAGGCTGAAATCTTCTTTCAAGCGCTGAATCCTTTTCAATATATTTTTTATATTCATCTAAGGTAGTCGCTCCTATACACGAAAGTTCTCCTCTTGCAAGAAGTGGCTTTAGCATATTTCCAGCATCCATCGCCCCTTCTGTTTTTCCAGCTCCTACTATCGTATGAAGTTCATCAATAAACAGTATAATTTCTTTATTGCTATTTTTAATTTCTTCTAAAACCGCTTTTAATCGCTCTTCAAATTCCCCTCTAAACTTAGCTCCTGCAATTAGCGAACCCATATTTAAAGCAAATATCTTCTTATTTTTAAGACTTTCTGGCACTTCATTTCTTACGATTCTCTGCGCAAGCGCTTCTGCTATCGCTGTTTTACCAACACCAGGTTCTCCAATTAAAACAGGATTATTCTTTGTTTTTCTAGAAAGTATTCTAATGGTTCTTCTAATCTCATCATCTCTACCGATTACAGGATCAAGTTTATTCTTTCTTGCAAGCTCTACTAAATCATCCCCATATTTTTCAAGTACATTATACGTATCTTCTGGACTATCTGATGTTACTCTTTTACTTCCTCTAATTTCTTTTAATACCTGCATAACATGATCTTCTGTTATACTATATTCTTTTAGCATGGATTTAATATTACTATATTTAATGAGAGATAAGAGCATATGCTCCATACTGATGTATTCATCTTTCATCTTATCTTTTATATCTTCTGCCTTTTTTAATACCTTATTCATTTCATTTGAAAGATAAATCTCTTCTGCCTTTACCTTTGGTTTTCTGCTTATTTTATCTTCTAATATTCTTATTAATTCTTTTTGATCTACATTTAATTTTCTAAAGATCTCATTAATGAGCCCTTCTTTCTGGAGTGATGCTAAGAGGAAATGTTCAGAATCAATTACTGAATTTCCATATTCCTCCGCAATAAATCTCGATTCATTTAATGCTTCTATTAATTTTTTCGTCATATTATTCATATATAACACCTCACTTTTATTATTAGCACTCTCTATAGTTGACTGCTAATAATATTATAAAGTATATACTATTTTTTTGCAATAGTTTTATTATTTTTAATATTTTCATAATATTATTATCAAAAATACCGATATAATTTATAACACTCCTTAAATTAATAACAGTTTAATACCAACAAAAAAAGGTATCCGTTGAGATACCTTTTTTGTTATTTTCTTTTCTTTATTATCATAAATAATAAAATAAATCCCATTATTATTTCAAATATCACTTGAAATGGTTCAAAAAAACCAAAGTCTGCATCGACTACCTTCCCTCCAATTGCTAGAAAATCCCACAACGCATGGAAAATCATTAGCGGTATTAGATTTTGAAATTCTATAAATAAAGAGGCCAATGTAATTCCTACAAAGAAAGTAAGCAGTAGCTGAATGATCATACCGCCAGAACTAACACCAGCTAATATATTTACTGAATGCAATAAGGAAAACAACGCACTGGAAATTAAAACAGCTTTACATGCTGAATAATTTTCTAAAAACGCTGGTAGAACAATGCCTCTATATATCAACTCCTCTGATATACCAACAAAGATAGTTGTTATAAAAACTAATAATAATAAAGAATTATCTTTTCCTGTAAAATCTGTTTTAAAAAATAATATAAAAAGCATAATTAGTTCAATAATTATCATTACCAAAAATGTAAAAACAAACAATTTTTCTGGTTTCCTATTTATTTTTCTAAACGACTTTCCTTTAAAATATTTAAGGTACATCCCTACTGCAAAAATTGTCATAATAATTTCAAAATAAATTAATGTTTTGGCCATAATTGGATCCGCATAACTATCACCTACAATATGTCCTAGTGTATACATCCCCAAAGCCATTAATGCTGTATAAATAACTGCTGCTAATAGTGATATTTTTTGCATTCTTTTATTATTTAGCATCATCACCTCGTTTATACCCAATTTCTTTTGCTTTTTCTTTTGTCATCACATGGAAATTACATTCTTCATCTTCATATCCTAAAGTCTTGGTTCTATCCAATACAACCCCTTTATATTCAAAAGTCGGATAATCTGTTTTGCATAGATACTTTACTAAATGAAATACGCCCTCTTTCTTACAGATTTTGCATACGGCACATTCTTTATAGGTAATAAAATACTCTCCACTACCTTCTTTATAAGAAAACGTACTAAGCCAATCATTTTCATATTTCTTTTTCTGAGATAACTCTTCAAATTTTCGATATTGATTAATTGTTTTATCAGAAAAAGGTTTTTCAAATTTTGAGCTAAATTTTGCAATACCACTTTCCATAAAAGCATCAATTGTACTTTCAAATAATTCTTCTGACATTTTACCATCAGCCGCTTTATAAACAGCAATAGCATATCCTAAAAATAAGATAATCAGTTCCATTGAATTATATTTCACACCACCAATACCTTCTGTTCTTTCAACAAACTCTCGATATTCTTTATCAACTCTCTTCTTATATTCTTTTGTAACAAGCCCTGGCATTTCTTTTTTTAAATGCTTATAAATTGGCCCTTTTAAAAATAATCTTATAAATTTGGCATACTTATCATATTTCATACTATCTATCCTTAATCATATACTTTATTTTACTAGTAACAATATCAATTGCTACCATATTATGTCCACCTTCTGGTATAATAATATCTGCATATTTCTTATATGGCTCGATAAACTGCTCATGAGCAGGTTTAACTGATGAGGTATATTGCTCTATAACCGATTCGAGCGTTCTTCCTCTTTCATTGATATCTCTTGTAATCCTTCTGATAATTCTAATATCCGGATCAGTATCAACAAAAATCTTAATATCCATTAAATCACGAAGCCTCTTATCTTCTAAAATAAGAATTCCCTCCAGAATAATCACATCTCTTGGATAGACTCTTTCTGTTTCTGATGATCGATTATGCTCTGCAAAATTATATACAGGCATATCAATTTCTTTTCCTTCTCTTAATTCTTCCAAATGCTTTAAAAGAAGATCTGTATCAAAGGCAAATGGATGGTCATAATTTGTAAGTACTCTTTCAGAAAAAGGAACATCCTGATGTTTATAATAGGCATCTTGATTGATTATTGACACATTCTTTTTAGGTATATCATCAATTATTTTTTTTGCAACAGTGGTCTTTCCAGAACCTGTTCCACCACATATTCCTATAATTACAGGCTTCATTCTTCTTCCTTTCTCATCCTTATTATATCCATTGGCTCAACTGGATAATCCATCTTCATTTTAAATATCTGCTGTGCATGAGGTACAGAATCTACATATTCATCCTTAAAGATAAGGGTTTCAATTTTCTGCTCAAATGACTTATATCCAGGCTGCATAATTTCTACTTCATCCCCGAGTTTTAATTTATTTCTCTGCTCTATGGTAGCAAGTTTCGTCTTCTCATCATAATCAAGAACAATACCACAGAAATTATAGAACCTATCATATGAACTCGATTCATATAATTGATCATTATTATCTGGCTTTTTATAATAAAATCCTGTAGTAAACTTTCTATGACTTGCTTTTTTTATCTCTTTTAGCCAGTCTTCTGTATACTCTCTTCCTTCATAATAAGCATCAATAGCTTCCCTGTATACTCTAATAATATTTGCTACATAATAAGCAGATTTCATTCTTCCTTCTATTTTCAGACTGGAAAGCCCTGACTCAATCAAATCAGGAATATGTTCAATCATACATAAATCCTTTGAATTAAAGAAGAAGGTTCCATCTTCTGTTTCCTCTATTGGATATTCCTCATCTGGTCTTGTTGCTTCAACAAGTTTATACTTCCATCTACAAGCATGAGCGCAGTTTCCTTTATTGGCATCTCTTCCTGTCATATAATTAGAAATCAAGCATCTACCAGAATATGAAATACACATTGCACCATGTACAAATGCTTCTAGTTCAAGCGTTTCTGGTATTTTTTCTTTCATCTCTTTGATTTCTTCTAAGGATAATTCTCTAGCAAGGATGACTCTTGATATTCCTTGTTGATGCCAGAACTTTGCTGATACATAATTAGTATTATTCGCCTGTGTAGAAAGGTGTATTTCTATATCATTTGTATACTCTTTGACATACATTAAAGTTCCTGGATCGGATACAATCAGTGCATCAAATCCATAGGTATTGATTTCTTTTAAATAACTCTCAAGGTATTTAAACTCTTCATTATGAGGAATAATATTAAGGGTTAAATAGATTTTTTTTCCTCTATCATGAACGTATTTAATCCCTTCCAGCATATCCTCTTTTGAAAAGTTTTTTGCCTTTGTTCTCATTGAAAATGCCTGCCCACCAATATATACAGCATCTGCACCATAGTGAATGGCATATTTCAGTTTTTCTAAATCTCCTGCTGGAGCAAGTAATTCTATTTTATTCATGTTCTCCTACTTTTAATGTTAAAGAAACTCCATCACTTATCGGTATGATAGTAGTTACTAAATTTTTATCATTTGAGATAAATTCTAAATAATCTCTCATTCTCTTTACTATTGTTTTCTTTCTTCTTATCACAAGAGAATCATCTGCAATCATCCCTTGATATAGTACATTATCAGAAACTATAACACCACCGATTTTAAGATGCTTTAAACAACTATCTAAAAACTCTTTATAATGTCCTTTTGAGGCATCGATAAATATCATATCATATTTCTTATCAATGGTAGAAAGCACCTCAAGTGCATCCCCCAATAATAATTCAAATTCTGTATCTGTAGTATAGCTTCCTATATTTTCTTTTGCTAATAAATGATAATCTTCACGTCTTTCTATAGATGTAATAAAACCCTTTTTATCCATTGCTCTACTCATTACAAGAGCAGAATATCCTATTGCTGTACCGATTTCAAGTATGGATCTTACGTGATTTGATTTGATAATGAATTCTAAAAACGGCTTCATTTCCTTATGAATGATAGGAACATGCTTTTCATTTGCATATTCTTCTAATCTAAGAAAGACTTCCTCCTTTTCTGAAACAAGACTTCTAATATATTCATTTACTTTTTCACTATCCATCATCTATTTTCTTCCTTTGCTTTATTATGCTCAGCAAGTGTTTTACTAAATACATGTTTTCCACTTCCATCATTCTTAGCAACAAAATAAAAATATTCTGTATCTTCTGGATATAAAGCTGCTATAATTGCCTTTTCTCCAGGATTTGCTATTGGACTTGGCGGAAGACCTGCATTAATATATGTATTAAAAGGTGATTCAATGGCGATATCATCAAAAGTCAGTCTTGCTTTTCTTTCCCCTAATATATATTGAACAGTAGCACATGATTGAAGTTTCATTTCTTTTTTTATTCTATTATGAAATACAGAAGATACTATTTTAAACTCTTCATCGCTCATCGCTTCTCTTTCAATAATAGAGGCAAGCGTTATTACTTCATTTATGCTCATGCCAAGTTCTTTTGCTCTATCATAGTATTCTGGTTTAAAGATCTGATCAAATCTTAAAAGCATTTTATTTACAATATCTTCTGATGTATAGTCTAATTTCATAATATAGGTATCAGGAAATAAATAGCCTTCTAATGTATCCACACCTTCTAAGAATTTATAATCATAGGTCTTTGTAAGCGCTTTATCAAACTCTGCCTTCTGAACAATCTTATTTTCTGTAAGCCTTTTTTCAATATCTTTTAACTCAAAACCTTCTGGTATCGTAAATTTAATCGTTTCTTCATACACATCACCACTTGCGAGTTTATTAATGATTGTCTCTGCATCCATTGATCTTGATAATTTATACGTTCCTGCTTTCATTTTAGAATCTTTTTTTAATTCTTTTGCTAAATTTTTAAATGCTCTTTCTGATCGGATTAAATCCTTTTCTTTTAATAACGATGCAATCGCCTTTCCAGAAGAACCTGCTTTTATTTCAATAAGCATCATATCACTATCTTCTGGATCAACAGCAAGCGTCTTATCTTTCATACTACAACTAGTGAGTAAAAGAGCTATTAATATAAATAAAGTAATTTTTTTCATCTTATAACTCCATTGCCGATGCAAGTATTCTTGATACATCTGCCATCATTTTATTTAAGTCGGCTTGTGCATCAAAATATTCTTTTACTTCCGCTATTTGGTTTAATTCATCAAACAATTCCTGTGCATCATTTAATTCATCTTTATTTAACTCTTCACCGAGCATTTGCATTCTTTGAAGATTTGACTGCTTTGCTTCAAATAAAAACAATTTCCCAGCCAGTTCATCATTTGCAAATAATTTATCTTTTAATGCTTTATATTCTGTATATTCTTTTGATATATTAATAGCTTCTGCTAATTCCTTTGCTTTTTCTAATACCATTTTTCCTCCTAAACTTCTATTATAATCGGTAAAATCATAGGACTTCTTCTCGTCTCTTGATAGATATATGATTTTAACTCCTCTTTCACTTTATTCTTTATAGCCTGCCACTCTGTAATATTTTTCTTTTCCAGTTCATATACTGTATGTTCTAGAAGCGTTTTAGCTTCTGATATGAGCTTTTCATTTTCTCTCACATAGATAAATCCTCTCGTGATAATATCAGGACCTGATACAATCATCTGTGATTCTCTTTCAAATGCCATTGCAACAATGATTAATCCATCTGTCGAAAGAATTCTTCTATCTCTTAACACAATATTTCCAACATCTCCAACACCGAGTCCATCAATAAGCGTTCTCCCAGCTGGAACAGGTTCTGCATATCTAGCACCTTCTTCATCAAATTCTACACCCTTTCCATTTTCCATAAGGAAGATTTCACCAGCTGATTTTCCAAGGGATTTCGCTAGATTAATATGATGTTTTAAATGGGTATACTCTCCATGTACTGGAAGAAAATACTTTGGCTTAATTAGACTATGCATTAATTTTAGTTCTTCTTCTTTTGCATGTCCAGAAACATGAACATCTGCAAGTGATTCATAAATTACTTCAGCACCTAATTTTAACAGTTTATCAATGACTTTCTTCACTGATTTTTCATTTCCTGGTATAGGCGTTGCTGATATAACAACTAAATCACCTGGCTTTAATTTAAGCTGTCGATGCTCTGATTTTGCCATTCTTGATAGTGCAGCCATGGGTTCACCTTGTGAACCTGTTGTTACAATGACAAGCTCATTATCAGGATATCGATCAATTTCTGATAAATCCACAATAAGATTTTCTGGTATTTTTAAATATCCAAGTTCAATAGCAACTCTTGTTACATTTTCCATGGATCTACCAGAAAAAGCTATTTTTCTATTATTTAAATAGGTAGAATTAGCAATTTGCTGAATTCTATGAACATTTGATGCAAACGAAGCAACAAAAATTCTCTTATCTGTATGCGTGTGGAAAATTTCATCAAATGTCTCACCTACTGTAGACTCACTCATGGTATAGCCTTTTCTATCCACATTGGTACTATCTGCAAGAAGAGCAAGTACACCTTCACTACCAAGTTCTGCAAAGCGGTTTAAATCGGCTTTATGTCCATCGATTGGATTATAATCTATTTTAAAATCTCCTGTATGAACAACAGATCCTACTTCTGTTTTTATATGAAGAGCACAGGCATCTGGTATCGAGTGACATACTCTTACAAATTCTACTTCAAATTTTCCAAGTGTAATAATATCTCTAGGCTCTACAACGTTTAACTCTGCTTTTATTTTATGCTCTGTAAGTTTTATATCTACTAAACCTAAAGTGAGTTTAAGTCCATAAAGTGGTACATTAAACTCTTTTAAAAAATAAGGAATTCCTCCTATATGATCTTCATGACCATGTGTTATAAATAGACCTTTTACTTTATGTCTATTCTCTCTTAAATACTGAAAATCTGGTATTACTATATCAATACCTAAAAGATCTTCATCAGGAAAAGAAAGACCGCAGTCAACTATGATGATTTCGTCATCATATTCCAGTACAGTCATATTCTTTCCTATTTCATTTAAACCTCCTAAAGGTATAATTTTTAATTTATTCATTGATCCTCTTTCTATTCATTAGAATCATCACAGTCTTCACAAACACCAAAGAATTTTAATTTATGATCATTGATTTTAAATTTATATTCTTTTTCTATTTTATCTTCAAGTTCAACAAGGTAATCACCAAAGACTTCGATTATTTTACCGCATTGAACGCAAATAAGGTGATGATGATGGTGTCCAGATTTATCTGTTACATTAAGCTCATAACGAGCAAATCCATCATTTAGATTTAATACACTTAAAAAGTCTAAATCTACTAAAATCTGTAATGTTCTATATACTGTTGCAAGTCCGATTTCTGGATTTTTGACCTTCACATAATCATAAATTTCCTCTGGACTCAAATGCTCACCTTGATGTTCAATTACTGTTTCAACAATGGCTTTCCTCTGCGGTGTAAACTTATAACCTTTGCTCTTCAGCTTTTTTGTGATATCAAAATTTTCCATACTCTCCTCCTTTATTCTTCTTCTAATTCATCTATTAATTCTTCATATGCACTTAGCACTAAATTAATTTCTTCTTCCTCTTCTACACCAACGAGTTCCAGTTCTCCAGAAGCTTTTTCATATACTCTACAGATAATCACTTCTTCTTCTCCTGGCTCATTTAATATAGCATATTCCACATCATCGATTTCAAAGTCTGCTACCACTTCAAATTCAATTTCTTGTCCTTCTTCTGTTACTAATTTAACTGTTTCCATATTTCCTCCTATCAAGATAGCCCTGAAGTATGTATATAGCAGCTATCTTGTCCACTATTTTCTTTCGTTTTTTTCGACTTAAATCACCCTCTATCATCGATTTATGCGCAGCGACAGTCGTCAGTCTTTCATCCCAATATTCTATTTTTACAGATCTTGATACTCTATCTGTATACTTTATTTTTTTATCAAGCTTTTTTATAAAGCTCATTGTTTTTTCAGCTTGTGGTCCTATTGTATTATTCATATTCTTAGGAAGCCCAACTACTACCGTATCGATATTCTCTTCTAAAATATAATCAATTAACTGATCTAGATCTTCTTTTATCGTTGTTCTATTGATAACAGTCTTTCCTTGTGCAGTGATTAAAAGCGCATCACTTATTGCAACGCCAATGGTTTTATCCCCTACATCAAGTCCCATAATTTTATTCATAACTCTCCTAACTATTCATTACATTGTACCATAATTTACATAAAAAAACTATAACAAGAGTCCAGTTTATACTATTTTAAGCAGTATATTTTATATCCTTTTCTTTTAATATCCCTAAAATCTTTTCCTTATCAGAAAGAGAATACATCCTAACCATTCGAAAAGAACCAGCATTTATCATCACTCTAAATACATCATCTTCTTTTATCTCAATATGATCGACTGAATTAAAATTAATGCTCATTACAATAAAGGATAAATTTTTATAAATATTAAAGCTCTTCTCACTGATGCCAGCTGACAGAATGCAGCTGATAATAGAAAGCATTGCGGATAGAATAAGAATATAATAGTCTTTACTTCCCTTTAAATAATAATTGATTCCTACTAATAAAAGAAACATACATAAAGATAGTATAATCTTATTCTTTGAAATAATTTCTTTTACAATATTTGTCTTCATTCTATATAGATTATAAAATACCGAAAGAATGAAAGGTATTGAAATAATATATAGCATACTCACCTCTTTATTAAAATATTCTCTGTGCTTCAAATATATCAAATAATTGTTCTTCAATGGAAGTTTTAGATGCTAAATCCATATATATTTCATAGATTTCTTCTCGTTCCATCGTATGAATACATTCTAATTTTTCTTCCATTTTATTAAATACATCAATAAATTCTATAAATGCTTTCAATAAAACATCATTTCCCTCATTTTTTAAAACCGCTGTATTTAATTTCTTAAAAGCATTAAACGCTTTTTTAGCATTTGTTTTTGTCATCCCCTCTCGTCCTTCCCAATTTCTAAATGGATTATTGATATTCTCTATTAACCATTTATCATTACGAAGTTTCCTAATGCTTAAATTGCTCACATGTTTAAATTGTTTTTTCATTAATTGACCAAATTCCTTCGGTACACTTGTTAGCCATAAGAATTCCAAATCAGATAAAAGATTAGGATTTAAAACATCATTTTCATCCATTTCAAATAAATCCATTAATTGAAGATACTTTAATTTTGACAGTTTCTCTATGGATTTAAAATGTTTTGAAACGCCTGGTTTTCCCCAAATTTTTAACTCTTCAATATAGGGATACATCTCTACAATTTGCTTAAAATCTACTATTTCATTTTCTGAACTAAAAATTGATTTTAAATTAGAGAGATTGAATTTCTTTAATTTATCTAATTTGATAGAAAGTTCTAAAAACTTACCCTCAAGAGGGTGTTCTATCTCAAGATTAGTATAATCTCCTGTTAACGATAAAAAACGAATTTCTTCATTTAGTATCAATTGCTCTAAATGAGAACAATCAATGATTAATCTTTGAATATTTGTCTTACTAATATCTATTATTTTTTGCTGATGATTTTTTAAATCAAGTTCAGTAATTAATGGATTTTTCTCAAGACATTTAATGAGTTCATTAGACTCTCCATTATAATCAATCGATAGTAAAGCAGGTAATTTATGAAGTTCATTGATAGGAAAATTATCATCTGAATTTATCCAAATTTTAGTTTTATTCACTTTATAATTTCTATCACCAATGCAGATTTCATCTTTTGATTGAATGGCTTGTTTAAAATTCATCGTTACATTCTTAGGTAAATGATCCCATTGATACTGCAAAATAGGCTGTAGAACATCCCAATCAGATGCAGAATAACTATTTATCTCTGCATCAAGAATAATTGACTTATTCACAATAAATTTTACACGTTTAGGTACTATATTTGTTCCAATAAATCTTGTATTATAATCACCCTTCCAAAAATGATGATCAATGATTAATGGTTTTAAATTAATAAGATCCTCTTCTGTTGGTAGATGATCAGAAAAATAATCAATATCAATTAAAGCGACACTCTTTTTTTCACCTTGCTTAATTACTTGAACAAGACACCATTTTTGAATTTCTTCATTCCATATAGAATAGATATCTCCAACTTTTGCTATCATCTTTTTCTCCTTTTATTCAGATACAAATCTCAATAAATAGCCATCACCATCCATTATTAAAAATTCTCTTTGCTTTTCCTTTATACCATTTACAAGATAAATACTAGTTTTTATCTTTCTATATGGCGTAATGCCCATTTGTAAAATTCTTTCATATAAATTATCTATATCCCTTGTTTCAATTTCAAAATTTATACCTCTACCATAAGGAAATTCCATAGGAGCAGTATTCCAACCATCTTCCCTAAACTCTTCAAACATCATCTGTGAACCCTCAAACGATAAAAATATAAATTTATCCTCTTTTCTTTCAAATTTCATTTGAAATCCTAATTTATTTATATAAAATTCTTTCGTTTGTTCTATATCTGATACAGTTAATTCAGGTATTAATTTATTGAATTTCATTTCCACCTCTTACATAAACACAACACAGTTATATTATATAAAAAAAATAACCATATGACTATGGCTATTATATTACTTTGATGCAAAAATCTTTACATACAGAAGCGCAGTATCCACATAGAACACATTTTTCTTTATCCCATATTGGTTTTTTACTTCCTTTTGTCAGTGCATTTTGATGACATACTTTGATGCAATTATTACATCCTATACACCAATCTGCAATATGTAAAGTTTTTGTTTTGTTTTTGAGTCTATTTTTTAAATCATATGGAATCTCTTCTCCACTAAATAATTTAATATTATAATCTACTTCATCTTTCGACTGCATCCCAACTGCAATCGATTCAATATAATCAAGATTTAAAATATAATCAAAGCATTCATCGATATTTCCTAGAAGATTTCCTCCGCCTAGAGGCTTCATCGAATAAACGCCACCTTTTTCTTTAAATCTCTTTATCGCTCTTTCCATTTCTTCTCTTGTTCCATCGACAATACCGAGTCCATTTTTATTTAAAATCGGATGTATCACATCTAAAGAATAATCATAAGCAGCATGAACGCCTTCTACAAAATGAGTAGAAAGACCTACTGCTCTTATAATTCCTTTTTTCTTATATTCATAAAGCGTTTCAAGTGCTTCATAATGTCCTCTTATAGTGTGAACGCTTTCTTGTTCATGAAGAAGAAACATATCTAAATAATCTGTGCCAATTTCATCAAGAGCTTTTTTTATGCTTTGTTCTGCTGTTTTTTTATCATAGGCATAGGATTTAGAAGCAATCACAATATCATTTCTATTGTGATTTTTAAGTGCTTCTCTTAAATGCCCATAGGTTTCATAAAGTTCTGCAGTATCAATAAAATTAACACCATTAAAGAAGGCATAGTCTATGATAGCACCGCCTTCTTTATAGGATAAATTTTTTTGAAGTGGACCTACTGTAAGTCCACCAAAACATAATTTTGACACTTTTATATCTTTTATTTTATTATAATTCATTTTCTAAATAATATTTTAAAATTACTTCTAGTATTTGATCAGTCTCATACTTTTTCATCAATTTTCTTGCATCATTATGACTTGTAATATATGTTGGATCTCCACTGAGTAAATAACCAACTATTTGATTTACGGGTTGATAGCCTTTTTCTAAAAGTGCATTATTAACAGTCATTAGCACCTTTCTTATATCTTCTTTCAGTTCTTCTTCAAAATTAAATTTTCTAGTTTCATTCATACTCATCGACCTCCATTTCCTCTATATTATACTACAACTCCTCTGCATTTACTATCCTATATTTTTAATTAGCTCATAGGAAAGTGCTAACGCCTCATCGACTTTAGTAATATCTTTACCGCCAGCTTGAGCCATATTCGGTCTTCCACCACCGCCGCCTTTTGTCACAGAAGCAATTTCTTTTATTAATTTACCACAATGAACTTTATTTGACATTGCTGTTTTATCACATAATGATAAGAGATTCACTTTATCTTCAAGTATAGATGCAAGCACTATGATGGTATTTTCTTCTGATCTTGCTAAAATATCATCCCCAAGTGTTCTAAGTCCATCCATATCTACATTTTCAAGTTTTTTAACAATCACATTGAAATGATTAACCTGCTCTTTTGAAGCAATAATATCTTCTACACTGCTTAATAATTTATTTGATTTTTCTTGTTGAAGCTCTTTTGTTGTTGCTTTTAGTTCTTCTAATGTAGATTTTACTTTATCTTCAAGTGATGCTGTATTTGTATTTAATACTTCATTTAACGAATTAATCAGTTGATCTCTATCATTCATGTAGTTAATGACTTCTTTTGCAGTGATTGCTTCTATTCTTCTAACGCCTGAAGCAATTCCTGATTCAGAAATAATTTTAAACATTCCTATACTACCAGTATTTTTAACATGTGTTCCACCACAGAGTTCTACTGAATAATCATCGATTGATACAACTCTTACTTCATCTCCATATTTTTCGCCAAATAATGCTCTAGCCCCTGCTTTTTTTGCTTCTTCTACATTTGATATCTTTGTGTTAACATCAAGTGCTGAAAGTATTTTTTCATTCACAATATCTTCAATACGTTTAATGTCTTCAAAACGAATACTTTCCATATGTGAAAAGTCAAAACGAAGTCTTTTTGCTTCTACTAATGATCCTTTTTGCTCTACATGTTCTCCAAGTACATCACGAAGTGCTTGATGTAAAAGATGCGTTGCTGTATGATTTCTCATATTTGCTAGTCTATATTCTTTATCGACAAAAGCCTTCACTTCTGCACCTACTACAACAAATCCTTTCTTCATTCTTCCTATATGAATGAATTTATCCATTGATTTCACTGTATTTTCAACAACAAACTCAAATTCATCTGTTTTTATAATTCCTTTATCACCTACTTGACCACCACTTTCTGCATAGAAAGGTGTTCTATCAAGAATAAGCTGAATATCTTTATCTCCTTCATTTAAAGCATCTAAAGTCTCTTCATCTTTGATAATAGCTACGATTTGTGATGAAGATGTAAGCTCTGTATATCCTAAGAACTCTGTATCTTTGATGTTGAGTTCTGATATTAAATTTTTACCCCATGCAGAGCTATTATCTCTAGCATTTCTAGCTCTTTCTTTCTGCTCAAGCATATGTTTATTAAATTCTTTTTCATCCACAGTCTTTCCAGATTCTGATAAAATTTCTTTTGTAAGATCTAGTGGAAATCCATATGTATCATAGAGTTTAAACGCATGCTCTCCTGAAAGCATAGTTCCTTCTAATTCATCAATGTATTTTGTTAAAATTACAAAGCCTTGATCAATTGTTGCTTGGAAACGTTCTTCTTCTAATTTAAGTACTTTCTTTATAAAATCTTTTCTTTCTAAAAGTTCTGGATAAGCACCTTTATTAATTTCTATTACTGTATCTACAAGGCGGTATAAGAACACATCTTCCATCCCTAACAGTTTGCCATGACGATATGCTCTTCTGATAATCTTTCTAAGTACATAGCCTCTTCCTTCATTATTAGGCATAATACCATCAGAAATCATAAAAGTAATCGCTCTAATATGATCTGTAATAATTCGTACTGATGTTGTATTTTCTGTTGTATTTGTTACTTCCATTACTTTATTAAGAAGTATTTTTATTGTATCGATTTCAAATATACTGGATACATTCTGCATCACACAGGCAATTCTCTCAAGACCCATTCCTGTATCAATATTTGGATTCGCTAGTTTATTATAATTACCTTCTTCATCCTTATCATATTGAGTGAATACGTGATTCCATACTTCCATATAGCGATCACATTCACAGCCTGGCTTACAATTAGGGTCTCCACATCCATACTCTGCTCCTCTATCATAGTAAATTTCAGAGCATGGACCACATGGACCAGTTCCTTTTTCCCAGAAATTATCTTCTTTTCCTAATCGAACAATTCGATTTTCATCTATTTTTATAATATCTTTCCAAATATGATATGCTTCTTCATCTGTTTCATAAATCGATGCCCATAATTTATCTTCATCGAGTTTCAGTACTTTTGTAAAATATTCATATCCCCACTGTAAGGATTCTTCTTTAAAATAATCACCAAAAGAAAAATTTCCTAGCATTTCAAAAAATGTAGCATGTCTATCTGTATGTCCTACATTATCAATATCACCTGTTCTCATACATTTTTGACATGTTGTCATTCTCTTTTTAGGTGGTGTTTCTTCTCCTGTAAAATAATTTTTAAGCGGTGCCATTCCTGCATTGATAAGTAATAAACTCTTATCATTTTCAGGAATCAATGAATATGACTTATTCACATAATGATCCTTTGATTCAAAGAAATCTAAAAAACTCTTTCTAATTTCATTTAAACTATACATATTTCCTCCTAAAACAAAAAAACTAAAGTGAACCTCTAGGGACGAATTACCGCGGTACCACCCTAGTTATCAATAGATCACTTTAGAATATATCCTCACATTAACGGCTGCAACCGTAGTAATTTCTTACTAAGCTCCGAAGTAGCTTCAATTTTATAATCTCTCACCCTTGATTACTCGCTGTAAAAATCTACTTATCTTCTTCAACGCATCTTATTTAACAATTATATCACATTAATTCTATTTTTTATACATCTTTTTTTATTCCTCTGCTGTCTTAATAAAAAACAGGAAGGCTATAATATGAGCTACCCAAACAACACAGATAGATATTCTTCCTATCATTATATTTTTCATCATAATAAAGGCAATTACCATTAGAATAGTCACTGTTATCATAATTCTAATTTTTTCTGACTTTTTCATTGCTTTCTTCGTATGATAAGTTTCTAAATTATTCTTATATATTTTTGTGCTTTTAAACCAATTATTTACTTTTTCAGAGCTTCTTGAAAAGAAGAAGGCTGATAGTAAAAGAAATGGTGTTGTTGGAAGTACTGGAAGTACAATTCCTACAAATCCTATGCCTAAGAAAACAAATCCTAGAACTAAATTAATTACTTTCATACTACTACCTTATAAATATTTATTTTTTAATGATGTAAAATACCTATCTACTCGGTCTTTTACTTCTTCTTTTGGTAAAATATATTTAAAATCCCCATTTTGATCTAATGTAAACATATTTTTGAGTTCATCTGGTAATGAAGCATATTGAAGGCATAATTGATCAGAGAATGCTATAAAAGAATCATAATGATATGTTTTAAGCAAATATCCTATTAAAAATTCAGATTTCATACACTCGAGTTCACTATAATTATATGGAAGCTGTTTTCCTCTTTTGATAAGAAGTTTCAATAATTTTTTCATTAATTTTTCCACTTCTTTTTCTTCAGAAAAACCTACATATCCTCTAATAGCCATCAATTTCATATCTAAATATGCCTCTGATTTAAATACTTTTAAAAAGAATTCTTTGCTTCCTTCATTATTTAAAAGCATCTTTTTTAAAACTTCTATTCTATCTGATGGCTCAGATAATTTAAAATACTTTTCTTCCATTTAAAACCTCATTACTTTTCCCACAGAATCATGAATAATATAATCTGCAAATTGATCTCTACTTGTTTCATCTTTGTTTATTAAAACTAATTTATTTCCTTTATAATATTCTATAAAGGATGCTGCAGGGTATACAGTTAAAGAAGTTCCTGCAACAATGAGCATATCCGCCTTAGAAATATACTCTAAAGCCCTTTCAATATCCGAATAATTAAGAGACTCTCCATAGAGTACAACATCAGGCTTTATAATGCCCCCACATGGACATCTAGGAATGTTAAAAGAGCTTGTAATATAGTCTAAATCGTATTTTTCACCACATTTTACGCAAGTATTTCGATGAATTGAACCATGAAGCTCAATTACATTTTTACTACCTGCTTTTTGATGAAGACCATCTATATTTTGAGTGATAATAGCTTTTAGTTTCCCCTCTTTTTCAAGTTCTACTAATTTCTTATGACAATCATTCGGCATAGCCGATGTACATATCATTTTATCTCGATAGAATCTAAAAAATTCTAATGGATTCTTATAAAAGAAATCACTACTTAAAATCATTTCTGGAGGATATTTATACTGCATATTATACAGACCATCCACACTTCTAAAATCGGGAATACCACTTTCAGTCGATGTACCAGCACCACCAAAAAACACAATATTTTCACTATGTTCAATTAACTCTTTTAACATTTTAAGTCCTTTCTATTTTTTAGCACTTAATAATGCACTTTTTATTGCTTTTAATATCGCCTTAGAACTTATTGTCGCACCACTCACTGTAGCAACATCTGTACTTTGCGCAGATAAAACATTTTTGAACACACCTTTTTTAGCATCACTAAAATAAGGTTCGTCCTCATCATGGAACAGCACTTTTAAAGAAACAATTTTATCATCCTTAATAGTTACATTAATACCTATCTCAGACTTAAAGCCTTCAGCAACACCTGGATACGTACCATCATTATAAACACGTTTCGCAGCTTCCGCCTCTGCTTTAGCTTTGGCTTCTGCCTCTGCTTTCGCTTTCGCTTCCGCTTCTGCCTTAGCCTTTGCTTCCGCTTCTGCCTTAGCTTTTGCTTCTTCTTCTGCTTTCGCCTTCGCTTTTGCTTCTGCCTTAGCCTTTGCATCATCTACTTCCGTATTTTCTTTTGATTCTTCAGCCTTAGCATTTGCTTCTTCTTCCGCTTTCGCTTTTGCTTCTTCTTCTGCCTTAGCATTTGCTTCTTCTTCTGCCTTAGCTTTCGCTTCTTCTTCTGCTTTAGCCTTCGCTTCTTCTTCTGCTTTAGCTTTCGCTTCTTCTTCTGCTTTAGCTTTCGCTTCTTCTTCTGCTTTAGCTTTCGCTTCTTCTTCTGCTTTAGCCTTCGCTTCTTCTTCTGCTTTAGCTTTCGCTTCTTCTTCTGCTTTAGCTTTCGTTTCTTCTTCTGCCTTAGCCTTTGCTTCTTCTTCTACTTTATTATTTTCTTCTTCTACTGCTTTTTTAACATCATCGTCCTTTACATCCTCAAGAGTCATCTCTGATTCCATTTTTTCTGTTGTATCAAGTTTTGGTAATGAAACATTTATAACTAAAGCAAATACTATTGCTGATACAAGTAATGGTACGAAAGCCAATTTGCTTGTTTTATTTTTTAATAAAATAGCTTTTCTTATTCTAAGTGCAAAATATGATAAGAATATCACACTATATACTATTATTGTAAATAACGCTCCTGATATTTCCCTTAATGCAAGAGGAATCATAAGTACTAGTACATGAACATATATTAAAAAATAAAATAAATATGCCCATCTCTGTAACTTTTTCCACTTTTTCGGATTCATTTTCTTTCTTACTGTCATAAAAGATGTAATGAATAAAGGAATCATTATCAATATAAGAATAATAGAAATTATGCTTGCAGTCAAATGAACTGTTGATAATTTTGATGGATTTGTAAGTAATAAAACAAAATATGATTGTCCAAATGCTATATTATGACCTAATGTAAGTATCGATGCGATAATTGAAAGTTCTCCTCTAATCATCATAATTTTCTTTTTTAAAGTCCCTTTTGGAAGGACTGCACCAAACATAACAACAATGAATCCTGCTGTAGCTAAAGCTCCTCTAGAAAATAATCCAAAAATATATTTTCTAGTGAATGGATTAAATATTCTAAATGAATGTGTTACAAACATATAAATCATTCCAACTGTTAATATTGTTGTAATGATATATATTAAACTTGCTTTCTTTCTAATAAAATCAGAAAAAAAGTATGTTAATGCTAGCATGATAACTAGCCCTATTAATAATAACATTTTTACCTCTCTTTTACTTAGATTAAATACCCTAAGCAGTTTAACTACCTAGGGTATTTACGTACTCTATACATTTTATTATTTTTTAAATATAAATTCAAGTTTTTTAAATTTAATAATTAGATTCTAATTTTCTTTTTCTATATTTACTAATTTAAAATCAGAAGATCCTTTTCTGTACACTAGAATCTTATCACCCATCTTTGTAAAATATGGCTTATCAATGTGTAGTTCAAACTCTACATCATTTGAATCTACTAATATCCAGTTGAACTGCTTATCATCTACTAGTGTTTTATCTAAATCATAG
>PDWI01001387.1_pt1 | contig 38333 bp, 32 predicted proteins | sample 1430891 | NCBI WGS metagenome assembly PDWI01 (sample SAMN01162508, study PRJNA174530) | Oral metagenome, whole genome shotgun sequencing project. | biome: Marine environment; feature: Marine mammal; material: Swab sample of the gingival sulcus; isolation source: swab sample of gingival sulcus... | reverse complement strand
AAGCTCGTCAAGATCAAATCTCTCTAAAGGGGGCAGACAATAATGGTCTTCGCTGTTCACCGGGCCGGTTGTATTGAAAAATTTCATAAAAGCCTCCTGTCGCGCTTTGTTCGGTCAGACTTCGGGGCATTTTTCAGCGGAAATCATAACACCCATCCAGTGGGGCTTCAAGATAGATGATGTATGATGAGCGGGCCTGATAAAACCTCCTTGACCATCCCCATGAATTTCACTTAGAAGGTCATGGCCGGGCGCCTGCCCGTGGAAAGCAGGACATCCTCCCGTCCGGTGCGTCTCACCAACGCCTTTCCGGGATGGCATTCCGCGCTGACAGCCTGTTTTTTTCACGGACCGGGAAATGACAGAGAAAGGTGTTCCCGAAATGATCATCCGGAAAGCCACTATACAGGATGTGCCCGTTATCCATGATCTCTTGCATTCCTGCAGCCACCAGGGAGATCTGATTCCACGTTCGCTGAGCGATTTATACGGCTCTTCAAGGGATTTCACGGTGGCGGTGCAAGAAAACTGCGTCATGGGATGCGCGGCCCTGCAGTTCTGCTGGGAAGACCTGGCGGAAATCCGCTCCATGGCGGTGCGGGAATCGAAACGGCGCCGGGGAGTGGGAACGGCCCTGGTCCATGCCTGCACGGAAGAGGCGCGCCGGTACGGTATTCGAAAACTCTTCTGCCTTACCTTTAAACCGGATCTGTATGCCCGGTTCGGATTCCACACCATTGAACGCGCGGAGCTGCCCGTCAAAATCTGGTCGGACTGCATGCAGTGCGTCCATTTTCCGGATTGCGAGGGAACCGCCATGATGATGGCGTTATAAAATCATGACGGCAGGGCCGCGGCCCCGGAAAACCGGCGTTTATCAGGGCCGGCCGTCGTCCCGCCCGTCTGCGTCCATCGGTTATATGTTGACGGATGCGGCAAATCACCGTATGAAATCAGGTATTCCACCGCCGCAATGTGTATCTGAATTGCCCGAAGGCTCATGATTTCGTTGTTCGCGGATTACAGCCGCCGGCCACAGGTATAACGGCCACAGGTATAACAGAAGGAACCGACAGACCATGTATATCATTGGATATTTTATTATTTCCGTCGCCCATATCGTGAAAATCCTCTTGAGCTTTTATAAGTGGATCATCATTGCCCGGGCCGTGCTGTCCTGGGTGAACCCGGATCCCTATAATCCCATCGTCCGCTTTATCCACACCATCACCGATCCCGTGCTGATCTTTCTTCGCCGCCGGCTGCCGCTGGTATATGGCGGAATGGATTTTTCACCGATCCTGGCGCTTCTGGCCATCGTTCTTCTGGAAAGTTTTCTGGTGGGAAGTTTATATCGGCTGGGGTCATCCCTGTTATAACGATACCGCGCCGAAGCGATGCCGCGCAACCAAGAACCCTGATCTTATGATATCAAGCTGTCCGGGAGGCTGAAATGGCAAAAATTGATGCATTTTTCAAACTTATGAACGACCAGGGCGCGTCCGACCTGCACCTGGTCAGCGGCCAGCCTCCGGCATTGCGGCTGCGTGGCGATATTGAGCGCATCAAATACAAGATACTGGACAATGACGATCTCAAGGCCATGCTTTACGAGATTGCGCCCGAAGACAAGGTCAAGGTGTTTGAAGAAACCGGAGACGTGGATTTCGGTTATGAAATCCCCGGGCTGGCCCGGTACCGCGCCAATTTTTTCATGCAGAAATGGGGATGCGCCGCCGTGTTCCGGGAAATCCCCAGCGAAATCATGACGGTGGAACAACTGGGACTGCCGCCGGTAATTTCCAAGCTCGCCAGTTTGCCCCGGGGGCTCACCGTGGTCACCGGCCCCACCGGTTCCGGCAAATCCACCACCCTGGCGGCCATCATCGACGAGGCCAATAAAACCCGGAAAGACCATATCCTCACCGTGGAAGACCCCGTGGAGTTCGTACACAAAAGCCAGAACTGCATAGTGAACCACCGGGAGGTGGGCACCCATACCAAAACATTTGCGGCCGCCCTCAAAGGCGCCCTGCGGGAAGATCCGGATATCATCCTGGTCGGAGAAATGCGGGATCTGGAAACGATCGCCCTGGCCGTGGAGGCAGCCTCCACCGGCCATCTGGTTTTCGGCACCCTGCACACCTCCAGCGCGGCCAAAACCGTGGACCGGATTATCGAAGTTTTCCCGTCTTCCGAACAGGCGCAGATTCGCTCGACCCTGTCCGACGGTATCCGGGCCATTATCTGCCAGACATTGTTCAAACGAATTGACAAAAAAGGCCGGGTCGCGGCCCTGGAAATTCTCATCGCCACGCCGGCCGTTCGCAATCTGGTGCGGGAAAACAAAACCTATCAGATTAACTCCATGATCCAGACCGGGAAAAAATACGGCATGCAGCTCATGGATGATCATATCATGGAAATGCTGGAGAAAGGCTGGGTGAGCGCAGACGAGTCCTATATGAAAGCCAATGAAAAATCCCGGTTTCGTCCGTTTCTGAAAAAACCGCCGTCGGACTTTACCGACGCCTGATACCGCCGGAATTGAACCGCAGATCGAAAAAGGAGGTATTCTGTTGAGAAAGCAGGAAATTGATTATATCCTGACCCGTATGCTGGATTCTTACGGCAGCGTATCGGATCTCAATATCACGGTGGGCCGCCCCTTTCAGGTGGAAAGCGCGGGCCAGCTGGTGAAGGTGGATATCGACCCGCCCTTTGAGGAGCTGACGCCTTTTCAGACCGAAATTTTCGCCCTGAATCTTATCAACCGGGACAAGCGGCTCACCGAAACCCTGATCAGGGAAGGTTCCTGCGACTGCGCCTATGAATTACCGGGCAAGGCCCGCTTCCGTGTCAATATTTTTGCCCAGCGCGGCAAATATTCCGTGGTTCTTCGAAAGCTGGAAACCAAGATCCCCACCCTCAAGGATCTGGGACTGCCGGAAGCCTTCGCCAAAATGACCCTGGAAAAAAATGGCATCATTTTCGTGACCGGCTCCACCGGCAGCGGCAAGTCCACATCCCTTGCCGCCGTTCTCAATGAACTCAATGAAAGCCAGCCCGTCCATGTGGTGACCCTGGAAGACCCTGTGGAATTTTCTCATCCCCATAAAAAAGCCACCTTCAATCAGCGGGAAATGGGAAATGATTTTGATACGTTCGCCAATGGTCTCCGGGCTGCGCTGCGGCAGGCACCAAAGGTTATTCTCATCGGCGAAATGCGGGACCGGGAAACCGTGGAAATCGGCATGAGCGCAGCGGAAACCGGGCATCTGGTGCTGTCCACCCTGCATACGGTGAACGCCGGACAGAGCATCGACCGTATTCTCGGCATGTTCACCATTGAGGAGGAAAAACAGATCCGCATCCGCCTGGCCGGCACCATCCGCTGGATCGTCTGCCAGCGGCTGCTGCCCAGGCTTGGCGGCGGTCGTGTGGCCGCTTTCGACGTTCTGGGCAATAATCTTCGCAGCCGCGATGCCATGCTCAACGGCGAGCAGGAAGGCAAGACCTATTACGATATCCAGACCGCCAGCCGGGCCTTTGGCATGATGACCTTTGACGACAGCATCGGCGACCTGTTTGCCGCCGGAAGGATTTCGGAAGAAACCGCCTTGCAGTACTGCACCCGCAAAGCGGTGGTGGGACGCCGGATTGATACGGTGAAGAGCAAGCGGGGCGAGGCCACTTCTGAAATCAACAACCTGGAAATGGCCTGATCCGGGAGGGGGAATCCATGAACATCAGCTGTGAACATTGCGGTAAAACTCTGAAAATTCCCGATGAAAAGGTTCCCAGGGGAAAGGCCTTTTCCGTTCCCTGCCCGTCCTGTAAAAAGAAAATATCCGTCTCCCCGGAAGCAGCGGCCTCCGGCCGGAAGGCTGCGGTTCCCCGGTCTGCCGGGGCCGTGGAAGCCGGTGACACGGACAATGAGAATAACGGGCAGCCTGCGGGAAATCCGGAACTGGATTTTCTGGCGGAAGGTACCAGAACCGCCATTATCTGCGAACATGATCCCCGCCTGCGGGCCATTTCCCGCAAAGCCGCCGAATCCATGGGCTTCGTGGTGGTGGAATCCGCTTCGCCCCGTGAATCCCTGAAACAGATACGCTATCATGCCTTCCACCTGGTGGTCATCAATGAACTCTTCGGAACCCGGGATCCGGAGATGAATCATGTGATGAATTACCTGGCACAGCTGCCGATGGCCACCCGGCGGCGCATATTTGTCTGCGCCGTCACCGAACGTTTCCGCAGCGGTGATAAAATGCAGGCGTTCAACAGAAGCGTTAACGTATTGATCAATCTGGAAGACATGAATGATTTCGGAAAAATCCTGAACCAGGCAATCCTGGATAACGAGAATTTCTACCGCACCTACCTGGAAGAATTCAAGCGGTTAAAAGGCCTCTGAGCCGCCATGACGCGCACCTGGAAAAGACCATGGGCCGTCCTCATGGACCGGGATGGCGTGATCAACCGCGACAGCCCCGACTATATCAAGACCTGGGATGAATTCTCCTTTCTTCCCGGATCTCTCGCCGCATTCCGCCGCCTGCGGACAGCCGGCATCCCCGTCATTATCATCACCAACCAGTCCGCCGCAGGGCGCGGCTATATCTCCGAGGCCACCCTCCGCCATATCCACGGACGGATGCGCGAGACCGTCCGGGCCGCCGGAGGTCGAATCCTGGATATTTTTTACTGCCCCCACACCCCGGAACAGGGATGCGGCTGCCGCAAACCCGCCCCCGGCCTTTTGTTCCAGGCCGCCCGCCGCCACGGGCTGGATCTCTCCCGCTGCCTTATGATCGGTGACAGCGCACGGGATATCGAAAGCGCCCGCCGGGCCGGATGCGGCCAGGAGATTCTGGTGAAGACCGGAAACGGAACCGCAGCCGAAACACAGCTGATTGAGAAAGGGTGTCCGCCCGCCGTTGCAGCCGAAAATCTGCGGGAAGCAACGGACTTTCTTCTTTCCCTCCCGCCAGCCCCCCGCCGTCCGGAGTTCCCCGCTGAATTGCCCCGGAGCGCCCGGTATTGACATAATAAATTTTTTACGGTAGGGGTACGTCCAAATCGGGCGGGCATAGCTCAGCTGGTAGAGTACAAGCTTCCCAAGCTTGGTGTCGCGAGTTCGAATCTCGTTGCCCGCTCCATTTTTGTATTATACTGGTTTCACACGGCTTCCGGGAGGCGGGATCTGCCGCAGGGATGATCATGAACCGATAATACAATATCCGTTTACCATTTGATGATGATCGAAAACGGGCACTCGCCCGTTTTTTTATTGTAAACTTAGCGGCATAGCGGCAGCCCGACCCATCAGGCAGGCTCCGGGCGGCTGTAATGCGCGGATGCAGGGCGACGGAACGGTATGGGAAAAAAGAAAAAACAGAATCCGGCCGGCCGGGACGCCGTCATTGACCTGAGACGCCGCCGGGACACGGAATACAAGATCGCGCACCTTGCGGCCCCGCTTTGTGCGGCGCACGGGCTGGAGCTGGTATGCGTAGAGTTTCAGCGCGAGCCCGGCGGGCGGGTATTGCGCCTGACCATTGATCGGCCGGCGCCCGATAACGAGCAGGAAGCCAGCGGCGTCAGCCTGGACGATTGCGCGGCTTTCAGCCGGGAAGCGGGAGATATGCTGGACGCAGCCCTGGAAGATCAGGGGCCGTACCGGCTCGAAGTCAGCTCACCTGGCCCGGAACGGCTGGTGGCATGGGAGGCGGATTTCATCCGGTTTGCCGGAAAACGGATTCGCATCCGGTGCATTGAGGCGCCGGGAGCCGATGACAGGGTCAAATTCAGCGGTATTCTTGACGGCGTGACAGATGGAGTTGTCCGCCTGAACACAGGGGATGGACTGCGGGAGATTGCGCTGGACAATATCGCCCGGGCCCGGCTGATGGCCGAAACCGGCAATGATAACGGAGAAAGCGGATGCTGATTACAGATATGCGGCGTGTAATAGACCAGGTGAGCCGGGACAAGGGCATTGAAAAAGAAGTATTGGTGCAGGCCCTGGAGGAAGCCCTGCGGTCTGCGGCCCGAAAAAAGCTCGGGGGTAAGGTTGATCTGGACGTCGTCTATAACCATGAGCTGGGGGAAATTGAGGTCTTTCAATTCCGGGAAGTGGTGGAAGAAGTGGCAGATCCGGAACTGGAAATGCCCCTTGCCGAAGGCCGGCAGCTGGATCCCGAATGCGAGATCGGCGATTCACTCGGCACAAAAATGGATACCTCGCTGTTTGGGCGTATTGCCGCACAATCCGCCAAACAGGTCATCATCCAGAAAATGAAGGACGCCGAACGCGATGCGGTCTATCGGAATTTCATTGACCGCAAGGGCGAGGTCATCAACGGCATGGTCCAGCGTTTTGACAAACAGAATATCATCGTAAACCTGGGACAGGCCGAAGCCCTGCTGCCGGGCCGCGAGCGGATGCCCAATGATAATTTCCGCCGGGGAGACCGCATCCGGGCCTATGTTCTGGACGTACGGAAAGAAAGTCACGGTCCCCAGATCATCCTGACCCGCGCCCACCCGGAATTTGTGGTGGCCCTGCTCAAAACCGAAGTGCCGGAACTAAACGAAGGCCTGGTCCGCGTGGCGGATGTGGTCCGCGAGGCCGGGGGCCGCACCAAGGTGGCGGTATCCTCCATTGACTCGGATATTGATCCTGTGGGCGCATGCATCGGCATCAACTGCTCCCGGGTTCAAAACGTCATGGACGAGCTGAAGGGAGAGCGGGTGGATATCATTGACTGGCATCCCGATCCGGCCAAATATGTGTGCAAGGCCATCCAGCCCGCCAATATCATCCGGGTGATCATTGACGAGGAAAACCGGACCATGGAAGTGGTGGTGGAAGAGCGCTCCCTTCCCTACGCCATCGGCAAGAACGGGCAGAATGTCCGCCTGGCGAGCCGGCTGACCAAATGGCGGCTGGATGTCAAGGGGGATGAGGAATACAGCCGCGAGATCAAGGAAGGCTACCAGTCTCTTCTGGAGATCCCCGGCGTCGGCATCGCCATGGCCGACGCGCTCAAGGATAACGGGATTTACTCCGCCGATGATCTGGCGCAAGCCACAGTTACGGAATTATGCGCCCGCCTGTCCGGCGTCACGGAGGCCGATGCCGGAAAATTGATCGCCGCCGCCGGCAACTACCTGGACGAGCAGGAATCCCTGGAGCAGGCCGGGAAAGGCCGGGCCGGCCAGAAGGAGGAAAAGGATCCGTCCGGCGGGGAATCCGGGGATATGGTTTCGGAAGAGGCGCTCCCGGAAGTGGATGAGAAAACGGCGGCCCCGGCCTCATCCGAAAACGGAAACAAGGCCGGGGGCGCTGGTGATGATGAGCCGAAAGATGAGGCCCAGGCAACGGAAGGCGATCCGGCGATGATGGAAGAGCATACAGAAAATACAGGTGATACAGCGCAGACGGATCCAGTGAAAATGGATACTCTCGCGGACTGACGATCAGAGCGGGCATCCGGAACAGGCATATCGTAAAAAAAATATTATCGAAAACGGCGCATGGCGGATAGGGGGGGATCGAATGGCAAAGATCAGGGTATATGAACTTGCCAGGCAGCTAAACCTGACGAACAAAGGGCTGCTGGACAAGATGAAGGAATTGAATATTACCGTGAGCAGCCATATGAGCTCGCTGGAAGACGACGCCATCGCGGCCATCAGGGCCAGTCTTACGGGAAAGAAAAAACAGGCGGTGGACGCCAGCCGCGTACGGCCGACGGTCATCCGGAAGCGCCGCAAGATTTCTCCGGAGCAGCGGGCGGATACGGAGATCGCCGGAACACCGCCGGCAGCGGAAACCGTGACGGTTTCCGCGCCGGAACCCGCGTCCGGTACACCGCAACCCCTGGACGCGCCATCTCTTGTGGACGCGCCATCTCCTGAGACCGGCCCGTCCGCCGCCGCGCCATCCGATACAGCAGCCGCCGAAGACGCCCGGAAACCGGTGAAAAAACGGAAAAAGAAAAAAGACCAGGCGGCCCGGATCATCGCGCCGCCCCCCGAACCGCCTGCAGCGGCCCCAAAAGAGGCGGCGCCCTCCGGAATGGAGACGACGGATCCGGAAGCCGCTTCGGGCCCGGACAGACTGCCCGGGGAAGAAAGCCGGACCGCTGCACCGCCGGCGTCAGATATCGACGCGGTATCCGGGGCCGTGACAGCGGCGCCGGATACGGGGACCGCCGCTTCTCCGGAAGCAGCGGCAGCCGAAGAGGAACCATCCGGAAGCGCGGACGTCTCCCTGACCCAGCAGGAAAACGACAACGATAAAAAAGGGCGGCGCAAACGGAAAAAGAAAAAAGACAAAGATACCCCGGCCAGAATCATCCAGCTGCCCGCCAATGTGCCGGATGATATCGAAATCCCCCTGGCAGCCGTGCCGGAACCCGCGATCCCCGGCGGTTCCCCTGCTCCGGCGGCGAATACGACAGAACGCAGGGGCGGAAAAAAGCGGGGCCGCCGTTTCGAAGGCGGTGAAGCCCGCCGTCCGCGCCGCAAAGGCAAGCGCCAGGAAATCGTCATGAACGACGGGAACGAAAAACGAGGCGGAAAGCGCACCAGAAAGAACCGCCCCAAACCGCAGAAAACCCAGATCACCGTTCCCAAGGCCATCAAGCGGCGCATTAAAATCGACGATACCATTGTGCTGGCGGAACTGGCCAAGCGCATGGGCATCAAGGCCAATGATATGATCAAAAAGCTGATGATGCTCGGCGTCATGGTGACGGTGAACCAGACCATTGATTACGATACGGCGGTTCTGGTGGCATCCGAATTTGGTTATGAAGTGGAACGGGCCTCCTTTGAAGAAGACGTGATTCTCAATGTGGATGCCGATCTGGATGGCAAGGAGCAGCTCCTGCCCCGTTCTCCGGTGGTCACCATCATGGGGCATGTGGATCATGGCAAGACCTCGCTTCTGGACGTGATCCGCTCCACCCGCATCACCGAAGGGGAAGCCGGCGGCATCACCCAGCATATCGGGGCGTACAGCGTGTTCACCAAAGGTGGTGATATCACTTTTCTGGATACGCCGGGCCATGAGGCCTTCACCTCCATGCGGGCCCGCGGGGCCATTATCACGGATATCGTCGTACTCGTGGTGGCGGCTGACGACGGGGTCATGCCCCAGACCGTGGAGGCCATCAATCACTCCCGGGCCGCCGGCGTTCCCATTATTGTGGCGATTAACAAGATGGACAAGGCCGGCGCCGATCCGGACCGCGTGATCCGGGAACTCTCCGAGCACGGCCTGGTATCGGAGGAATGGGGCGGGGATACCATTTTTGTCAAGGTGTCCGCGAAACAGGCCACCGGAATCAGCGAGCTTCTGGAAATGATCCTGCTTCAGGCCGAAGTATTGGAACTTCAGGCGAATCCGGCGCGTCATGCCGCCGGGTACGTGGTGGAAGCCAAACTGGATACGGGCCGCGGCCCCGTGGCCACGGTTCTGATTCAAAACGGCACCCTCAAGGCCGGGCAGCCCGTGGTCTGCGGCGTGCACCACGGAAAAATCCGCGCCATGCTGGATGACCTGGGCCTTCCCCTGGACGCGGCGGGGCCCTCCTGCCCTGTGGAGGTGCTGGGGCTTTCCGGCGTTCCCAATGCCGGAGATGAAATGGTGGCCCTGGACGATGACAAGAGCGCCAAGCAGGTGTCCGAACACCGGCTGCAAAAGCGCCGCTCTATGGAGCTGGCCAAAAAGAGCCGCATGAGCCTGGAAAAACTTTTTGAACGGATGCAGGACGGAAATCTCAAGGATCTTAATATCATCCTCAAGGCGGATGTACACGGCTCCATCGAGGCTCTCCGGGATTCCCTGATCAAGCTTTCCAATAATGAGGTGTCCATCAAGATCATCCATGCCGCCACCGGAACGGTATCCGAATCGGATGTATCCCTGGCCGCCGTGTCCGACGCCATTATCATCGGGTTCAATATCCGCCCGAGCGCCAAGGTGGAATCCCTGGCCGCAGAAGAGAATGTGGACATGCGGTTCTATAATATTATCTATAATGTCATCAAGGACGTAAAAGACGCCATCGTGGGCATGATGGAATCAACGTTTGTCGAGCAGGTGCTGGGCAAGGTAGAGGTCCGGCAGGTCTTCCATGTGCCCAAAATCGGCGCAGTGGCGGGATGCTACGTCACCGACGGTGAAATGGTCCGCAACCGGCTGGTGCGCCTGATCCGGGACGGGGTGATCGTCCATGAGGGAAAAATGGCGTCCCTGCGGCGGTTCAAGGATGATGTCAAGGAAGTCAAGGCCGGGTACGAGTGCGGCATCGGCATTGAAAAATATAATGATATCAAGATGGGCGATATCATTGAGTGCTATTATCTGGAAGAAGTGCGGCCGGAAATCGAATAGCCCGGCCGCCCGGGGAGGAAACATGTTTATCGGCGCCGGGCAGATTAGCTGTCGTCTTCATGACTGTCATTCCCTGAAAGCCAAAAGAGGGGTGGTGAAAACCATTATCCGCCGCCTGCGCAACGAGTTCAATGCGTCGGTAGCTGAAGTAGATGCGAACGATCTCCATCAGCGGGCGGAAATCGGCTTTTCCATCGTGGGAAACGACCACGCCGTGATCAATTCCAGGATGGATAAAGTTTTCAATATGGCGGAAGATCTGGGACTGGCGGAAATCATGAACACGGATATGGAGATCATCCGCTTATAATTCGTTTTATCGTTCTTCATGTTATTGGTTGTTTTTTTAAAAAAAATCCATCTTGTCAGGTTGTCGTTTATTTTTTTCTTTCTTTTTTATTCTTTATCGTGCTATATTTCTTCTCTGATTCTTGAGATTGAGGCGTGAGGCATTCGCAGACCTCCGGACGCCGGGCGTCCTTCTGAAGACCGCAATCGTAAAGCCGCCATGATGAAACCATTCGACCGCAGTGAGCGCGTCGCCGCGCTGATCCAGCGGGTGATCTCCGAGACCCTGCGCAAACATATCAAGGATCCCCGCCTCGCCGCCGCCACCGTGACCGGCGTGAGCATGTCCAGGGATCTGCGCAACGCCCGGATTTATTTCACCGTCTCCGCCGGTCCCAGCGCCGCTTCCGATGAAACGGAACGGAGCGCCGCAGCGGAGGACGCCAGAAACGGCTTTGCCGCCGCCAGGGGCTTCCTCAAGCGGACGCTCAGCCGGGAACTGGATCTCCGATATATGCCGAAGCTTCAGTTCGCTTATGACTCCTCCTTTGATTACGGCTCCCGCATTGACGCGGTGCTGCACTCCCTTCAAGCCGATGTACGAACGAATCTGCCGGGCGCTGGCGACAAGTGAACGCACGCTGGTCGTGGGCCACGTCAACCCGGACGGCGACGTGATCGGCTCCTGCCTTGCCCTGGCTTCGGCTCTCCGCGCCCTGGGAAAAGAGGCGGTCTGCTATAACGAAAGCCCGGTGCCCATGGTCTATAATTTCATCCCCGGCGCCGGGGAAGTAGTGGATCAGGTCGTGCTGCCAGGCGATTTTGACGCCGTGGCCGTGCTGGATTGCAGTGATATTGAACGGGTGGGCATGATCGCGCGGCAGATCCAGAAAATGCCCCTTGTGGTCAATCTGGATCACCACGCCACCAATGAGGGATACGGTCACCTGGCCTGCGTGGAAGACAACGCCTGCGCCACGGCGGAAATCATCTATCGGCTCATCAAAAAATGGGGTCTCTCCTTTGACCTCACCATGGCCACAGGGCTGTACACCGCCATCCTGACAGATACCGGCTCCTTCCGTTTTGCCAATACCTCCCACACCGCTTTTTCCATCTGCAACGAAATGGTCAGCTGCGGAGTAGATCCGTATCATGTGGCCCAGCATGTGTACGGCGATTATTCCCTGGGCCGGATCAAACTGCTGAACATGGCCCTTGGCTCCATCGAACTGCTGGAAGACGGATCGCTTTCCTTCATGACGCTGACCCGGCATATGATGGCCCGCACCGGCACCTCTCTGGAGGACGCAGACGGCATGATCAATTACGCCAAGCAGATTGAGGATGTGCGTATGGCCGCCATGATCGCGGAAGATCCGCATCAGGCCGGCCATTATTATATCAGCCTGAGATCTGACGGCTCCATTGACGTATCGGAGCTGGCGACGAATTTCGGCGGCGGCGGCCATGTCCGGGCCGCCGGATTCAATACCGATCTTCCGCCCGCGCTCCTGAAGGAACGGATACTGGAATGGTCCCGCGGCCAGAATATGTGCCGGGATATCCACCAGCATCTGCGGCTGCTGAATATATAGCCGGCGCCTTCCGGCGCTCCCCGCATGAAACGAGTGAACGGTATTTTACTGCTGGACAAACCCGAAGGAATGCCTTCCGCAGCCCTGGTTTCCCGGATCAAGCGCCTGGCCGGGGGAAAAAAGACGGGCCACGCCGGTACGCTGGATCCCTTTGCCTCGGGTCTCATGATCATCCTGACGGGCCAGGCCACCCGGCTGTCGCGCTTTTTTCTTCATGGCGGCAAGACTTATGACGGCGTGATACGCCTCGGGGTGGAAACCGACACCCTGGATGGAACGGGAACGGAGACAGCGCGTCATCCCGTCCCGGAGGTGACGACAGCGGACCTTGCGGATCTGTGCCGTGAATTTACCGGCGAAATCCGGCAGCAGCCGCCTGCCTATTCAGCCCTGAAACAGGACGGCGTTCCCCTGTACCGCCTGGCCCGCAGGGGAAAACCGGTATTCAAGCCGCCGCGCACCGTGCGGATTCACCATCTGTCCGTCACGCGGGCGGCCCCGCCGGATGTGCATATCCGCGTGACCTGCTCCGGCGGCACGTATATCCGGACCCTGGCGGCGGATATGGGCCGGCGGCTCGGGTGCGGCGCCCATCTTGGGGCCTTGCGCCGCACCGCTTCCGGCCCGTTTCATATTGCGGACGCAGCCACCCTGGAAAAGATAACGGAAATGGCGGAGGCCAGGCTTCTCGAACAGGCATTGCGCCCCATGACGGATGCCCTCCCGCATTTGCCTGTCATCCGGACGGATCAGCGGACCGCAGACCGGATTCTCACGGGCCGGCCCCTTCCCCCGCTTCCCCGTCCGGAGCCGCCGGTCCGGCCGGAACCGGATGGGAATATGGCGGCGGAATTCGTCCAGATTCTGGGGCCTGACGGACGCCTGCTGGCGGTCCTGTCCCGCGAAAAAGAGGAAGGGGCGTATAAATATTCTTGTGTTTTTAATGAAGTGTGTTAGATAAAGAGGATTGATATCGCTATCCGCGCCCGGGATTTTGTCCCGCGCCGTTCTGAATCAGATTCTGAATCAGATTCCGGCGGGGAAGGGCATCACCGGCAGCCGCCGGCCACCGCGCGTGCAAAGAGATTTATTATCAATTTATATAATTGTTTTTAAAGGATTTTTTTCAGCCGGGAACCCCGGAGGGGAAGACCCGTAAAGGAGAGCAGGAACCAGTGGTACTGACAGCACAAAACAAAAAAGACCTCATTGAACGGTTCAAACAGCATGACAGCGACACCGGATCTCCGGAAGTGCAGATCGGCCTTTTGAGCCACCGGATCACCTATCTGACGGATCACCTCAAGATTCACAAAAAGGATCATCATTCCCGCCGCGGCCTGCTGATGCTGGTGGGCAAGCGTCGTCGTCTGCTCAATTATGTCAAAAAAAAGGATGTACAGCGTTACCGGACCATTATCCAGGAACTGGGGCTGAGACGATAATCTTGTCTCCTTCGCCTGCCGCCGGTCCTTTTCCGGCGCTCGCATACCGGACATATCGCTGTTAATGATAAACGCGGCTTCTCACCCCGATACGGGGAAAGCCGCTTTTTTTTTCAGGAGTAACAAATGGATCTATCTCTACAAGCGGAGATAAACGGAAAACCGCTCCGTATTGAAACCGGCAGGATGGCCAGGCAGGCCTCGGGTTCCGTCATGGTCTCTTATGGAGACAGCCGTGTTCTTGTCACGGTGGTGGGCTCTCACGATAGTCGTCCCGGAGCGGATTTTTTGCCGCTTTCCGTGGAATACCAGGAGAAAATCTACGCGGCCGGGCGCATTCCCGGCAATTATATGCGCCGGGAAGTGGGGCGTCCCTCGGAAAAGGAAACCCTGACCGCCCGCCTCATCGACCGCCCCATCCGTCCGCTGTTTCCCAAAGGCTGGACCAGTGAAATTCAGGTCATGGCAACGGTTCTTTCCACGGACCGGGAAAACGAGCCCGACGTTCTGGCCATGGTGGGGGCATCCGCCGCCATCACCCTGTCGGATATCCCGTTTGAAGGCCCCATCGCCGCAGTCCGCGTGGCGCGGGTTGCCGGAGAACTGATCGTCAATCCCCCCATTTCCCTGTGGGAACATGCGGATATCAATATGATTGTGGCCGGTTCCCGCACGGGCGTGGTCATGGTGGAAGGCGGGGGCGACGAGGTCAGCGAGTCTGAAATGCTAGAGGCTGTTTTCTTCGGGCATACCGCCATGCAGCCCCTGATCAATATTCAGGAGAAACTGCGGGATAAGGCCGGAAAGGCCAAGCGGGAATACTCGCCTCCGGAAAAGGACGCGGCCCTGGCCGCGCTTCTGGAAAAAGAGGCTCCGCGCATCCGCGAGACCGTGCTCATCCCCGGAAAGGTGGAACGCAATACCGCGCTCCGGGAATTGCGGGCCGCCATTTTCGAGGAAATGGGAGAGGAATACGCCGAGCGCCGGGGCGAAGTGTACGAGGCCCTTCACTCTCTTCAGAAATCCGTATGCCGGGATCTGGTGCTCAAAGAAGGGAAGCGGATCGACGGCCGGGCCTTTGATCAGGTGCGTCCCATTTCCTGCGAAACAGGCGTATTGCCGCGACCCCACGGCTCCGCGCTGTTTACCCGGGGGGAAACCCAGGTGCTCGGCGTTCTGACACTGGGCTCCGGGCAGGATGAGCAGCGTATGGAGACCCTCCAGGGCGATGAATTCAGGCATTTTATGCTCCATTATAATTTCCCGCCTTATTCCGTGGGTGAGGTGAAGCGCCCGGGAGGCCCCAGCCGCCGTGATATCGGCCACGGAGCCCTGGCCTCCCGCGCCATAGAGAAGGTGCTGCCCGGAGACGGTAATTTTGATTATACCATCCGGCTGGTCTCCGAGGTCTTCGAGTCCAACGGATCTTCTTCCATGGGAACGATCTGCGCGTGCACGCTGGCCCTGATGGACGGCGGCGTTCCCATTACGGCGCCCGTATCCGGCATTGCCATGGGACTCGTAAAAGAAGGCGACCAGGTGGCGATACTCTCCGATATCCTGGGGGACGAGGACCATACCGGGGATATGGACTTCAAAGTGGCCGGTTCCGCCAAAGGCATCACCGCCTTTCAGATGGATATCAAGATTCTGGAGCTGTCCCGCGATATCATGGAAAAGGCCCTGGAACAGGCGCGCAAGGGCCGTATCCATATCCTGGATCGTATGCTGGAAACCCTGAAAACACCGCGTTCCAGCCTGTCCCCCTATGCGCCCACCATCACCTCCATCCAGATCCCCGTGGACAAGATCCGCGATATCATCGGACCGGGGGGAAAGGTCATTCGCGGCCTTCAGGTGGAAACCAATACCAGGATTGATATTGATGATTCCGGAATGGTAAAGGTGGCCGCTGCCACCCGGGAGGAAAGCGAGCTGGCCATGACCCGGATCCGGGAGATCACCAGCGATCCCGAAGTGGGGGCCATTTACGAGGGTACAGTGGTGAAAACCACGGATTTCGGCGCCTTTGTGAATATCCTTCCCGGACGCGACGGGCTGGTCCATATTTCCCAGCTGGCCATGCAGCGGGTGCGCAAGGTCACGGACGTTGTCAATGAAGGCGATACCCTCAAGGTCAAGATCATTGAAATCAACCGGGACGGCAAGATCAAACTGAGCCATAAAGCCCTGCTGGAAGATGGCCAAAATTAGACGCGAAACGGTTCTTCCCGGCGGCATCCGGCTTCTGACCCGCCAGATGCCCCATACCCGCGCTGCGTCCGTGGGCGTCTGGCTGGCGGCGGGATCCCGGGATGAAACCCGCCGGGAAAACGGGTTGTCCCATTTCATTGAGCATATGCTGTTTAAGGGGACGACCCGTCATTCGGCCATGGAACTGGCCCGGGCCTTTGACGCAGTGGGGGCCCATCTCAACGCCTTCACTTCCACGGAATCCCTGTGCTGTCATGTCACGGCCATGGATGAGGCCATGGATACGGTGCTGGATCTTCTGGCGGATATGATCCTGACCCCGGTCTTTGATCCGGCGGAAGTGGAACGGGAAAAATCCGTCATTCTCCAGGAAATCGAAATGGGGATGGACAGTCCCGATGAGTTCCTTCACCAGACGGCGGAAACCGCGTTCTGGGGAGAGGACCATCCCCTGGGACGCCCCATCACGGGCACACGGGAATCCTTAGCCGCCGTGACCCGGAATGATCTGTTCACCTATTACCGGAAAATCTTCCGCCCGGACCGGATGTTCATCACGGCCGCCGGCAATATTTCCCATGACCGGCTGGAGACGGTGTTTGCGCCCCGGTTTTCCGCGCTGCCCGCGCCGGATCATCCCTTTTTCCGGCGTCCAGCGCCCATGCCCGGCAGCGGATGCCGCACCGCTTTCCGCGATTTGGGGCAGCTCCATATGAGCCTCATGTCCCCGGCCCCGGCCGCCGCGTCCCCGGACCGCTACGCGGCCTCCCTTCTCCATATTCTGTTCGGCGGCAATATGAGTTCCTGCCTCTTCCAGGAAATCCGGGAAAAACGGGGGCTGGCCTATTCGGTCTATTCCTTTTCCTCTCCAGGGGAAGATGCTGGCGCCAACGGGCTGTACGCGGCCTGTGATCCCGGCCGGGCCGGTGAATGCCTGGACGCCGTGGCCCAGGTGGTGGACCAGATGCAGGCCGTGGCGCCGGCATCCGCCCGCCTGGACGATGCCAAAACCTATCTGAAATCCGGACTAATCATGGCGGCCGAGAGCGTGGAACACCAGATGAGCCGGCTGGCCCAGGATCGCATGGTGTACGGCCGGCATATTCCCCTGGACGACGTGATCCAGGCCATGGAAGCCGTTACGGCCGAGGAAGTCCGGGAAATTGCCCGCATTCTGCCCCGGCCCGAGGATGCCTGCCTGGTTCTGCTGGGCCCGGAAGCGGCGGTCCGCCCGCTGGAAGAACGGCGGTCAGCCCGCCCCGCGCGGGGGTAATCCGGCCCGGTTCCCGTATTGACAGAGAGTACGCCCATGTCGCATACGCATGAATATCCTTGTTCCGTTTTTCGCGGCCCCGCCTTCGGCGCCCGCCGCTCACTTTCCTTTTTACGACAAGGGCCGGGACCATTCTTTCTTGCCGTTTTTCTGCTGGTCTCGGGCCTTCCGCCGTATCCCGGCCTCATCTCCGACGGCCTCCTCCGCCAGAGCGCATGGGCGGAGGAGGACGCCGCGTCCGGCGGTTTTATTCCGGCTGCGCCGGAGAAGCTCATGGGCGGGACGGACGGCGGGGAGACAAGCTCTCCTCCTGCGTCCGGAGCCGTTATTCCCCATATTACCGCCGCGCCCGCATCTCTCCCTCCCGGCGGACGGGGACGCCTGCGCATCCGGTTTCCCCTTCCCCCGGATCATCGTCTGTATGCGGATGCCCTGGACATCCGCGTTCCGGCGATCCCCGGTATTTCCCCTGCCGGTCTCATCACGCCGACGCCAGTGGAAAAAAAAGAACCCGACGGAAAAAACACCCTGTTTTACACCGATACGCCCCTGTTTGAGATCCCGTTCACAATAAGCGAATCCGCCGCGTCCGGAGAGCTGGCGATTCCGGTGGACGTGTCCTGGCGCGCCTGCTCCGCCGCCGCCTGTTTTTTTCCCGAGAAAAAAAAACTCGTTGTCTCCCTGCACATCAATCCCGCTGCATCGGACCGTGAATCCATTTCCGGATCCGCGGCATCGGGTTCTGTCATAAGCGGGACCGCCGCGCCGGAAGAAGCGGTGAAATCCGTGGAAAACGAAAATCCCTTTCAGCGGACCGCCCGGCGGTTCGGGATGATCGGTGTGCTTGCGGCGGCCTTTTTCTGGGGATTTCTGGCCAGTCTCACGCCCTGTGTCTATCCCATGATCCCCATCACCGTGAGTGTCATCGGCGGCGGCAATACGGGCGGCATCGGCAGGGGATTTTTCCTCTCCCTCGTTTATGTCCTGGGCATGTCCCTGACCTATGCGGCCCTGGGCGCGGCCGCCGCCATGTCCGGCTCGCTGTTCGGGGCCTGTTCGGGACATCCGGCCGTGCGGATTGCCGTGGGCCTGCTTTTTATCATCCTGTCCCTGAGCCTTTTCGATGTGTTTCATTTCCGGATGCCTGGGGCTCTTGCCGCCCGCCTGGGCGGGAACAGCGGGGGAACAGCGGGTATTTTTCTGACGGGCATGGCCTCCGGGCTTGTGGCCGGTCCCTGCGTGGGCCCGCTGCTGGCAGGGCTGCTGATTTATATCGCCGGGCTGGGCAGTTATGTGACCGGCTTTCTTATGATGTGGAGTTTTTCCCTGGGAATGGGACTCCTTTTCCTGGTGATCGGTACTTTTTCCGGCGCTGCTGCCTCCCTGCCCCGTTCCGGGGAGTGGATGGTCCGGCTGAAGTATTTTTTTGGTTTCTTTATGCTCGGCGCCGCTTTATATTATCTCTCACCGGTTTTGCCGGAACCGGCGGTCTTTCTTTCGGCCGGCATTCTCCTGACGGCCGCCGGATTATGCGCCGGAGCCGCGCAGCTTCCGGAACCGGATGCCGGGGCCGGGACTTTCATAGGCAAGGCCCTTGCCATTTCTCTTTTTATCTGCGGGGCCGCCCTGTGCGCCCGGACGGCCTGGCGGTTCCCGGCCGGGATTTCCGAATGCGCGGAACCGGCGCACCAATCAGCTTCCATTGAGTGGATGGCTGATGAACCCGCCGCCCTCGCGGCGGCCCGGAAATCCGGAAAACCGGTCTTTCTCGATTTCACCGCCGACTGGTGTACGATCTGCAAGAAGCTGAAAACGCAGACTTTTTCCGATGCGGCCGTTGCGGATCTCGTTAACCGGAAATTCATTGCATTGCAAATCGACTGCACGGATGCCGATAATCCGGAGGTAAGGGCATTGGGGAAAAAATACCAGGTGGCGGGGCTGCCGACCATGATGTTCATGGACCACGCCGGCGGCCTCCGGCCCGAAATGACCATCACGCGTTTTATACCACCCGGAGAACTGCGGTCGCGGCTGGCCGCCGTCCCATAATGGAAGAAACAAGGAAAGGATAAAATCATGAAAATAAATCCACGAAATACTGCGGCAATCGCCCTGATTGCCGTGTGCCTCCTGCTTTCGACGGCCGCTGCGGCGATTTCCGCAGAGGACGCCGGCGTAAAATGGCGGTCTTATGACGAAGGGCTGAAGCTGGCCAAGGCGAAAAAGAAAAAAATCTTTCTGAATTTTTATGCGGACTGGTGCCATTATTGTTCCGTCATGAAAGCAGAAACATTTTCCCAGCCCCATATCAGCAATTATCTCAATGAGCATTATGTGCCCGTGCGGGTAAATTCCGACCGGCGTCCCCATCTGGCGAAAGAATACCAGGTGCGGGGACTGCCCCTGTCCATTTTCCTGGACGAAAACGCGAAAAATATCGGCAGCCAGCCGGGGTTTATCGCGCCCGAACAATTTCTGCCCCTTTTGAAATATGTGTATACGGATTCCTATAAAAAAATGAATTTCAGGGCCTTTCTTGATCAGTCCGCCAACTGATCCGGTTCCAGCCCTGATCCGTCCGCACCCGGCAAAACCGTCCCGCAAGCCGGCCGCCCTGTTTCTGCCGAAAAAAGGAGATGCCCGTGTCCCGTCTCTCAAGTCCGGAAAGCGTTCTGAACAGAATCGGGGAGATCTACGGAAAAATAGAGGAACTCTTTTGCACAGTGGACGAGGTGGCCGCTTTCCGGGACAGATTCGAGGCTGCATGGCGGGAGGCCGTGAATCTGGAATCCGGCATGAAGGAGCGCATGGGCCGGTTTGCGGAACTGGCCGGGGATTTCGACGAGGCTCTGGCCCGGATAAACCACCTGGGAGCGGACGCCGAAAACGAGCTGACCCGGATCACGACGGAATTTGGTTACGAAAAAGAATCCCTGCGGGCCGCCATTTCGGATTTCCAGGCCCGGTGCCGTCGTTTGGAAGAACGGGAAGAGGATGCCGGCCGGCAGCGCCAGGAAGTACTCCAGGAAATCAAGACCTTTCTGGCAACAGCGGATCACCGCCTTGAAGAGCGGGGGCGGGAATTCCGGCTGGACATGGCCATCGCCTTTGACGAAAACAGCCGCCGGATTGATGAAGAAATGGCGGCGGTGCGCCTGGAGGCGGAAACCGGACGCGAAGAGCTTTTCGGACTGGAAGACCGGCTTGAAGAATACCGCCGCCGTCTCGACCGCCGCCTGCGCCGGAGCCTGGACGAGCTGGAAGAACGCCGCAGCACCTTTCAGGAAACCACCACCTCTGAACTCCATACCCGCATTGCTGCAGAAACCGGCCGCCTGAATGATATGATCGAACAGGCCCTGGCCTCCCTGGACGAAAGAATGACGTCCGGGTCGGCGCATATCGCCGCGTCCCTGTCGTTCATGGAGGCGGAGAAAGAAGCCGCTCACCAGCGGCAGGCAGAACAGGAAACCGCCCTCGCCCGCATGGACGGAAAGATCGAAAAACTCATCGAAACAGGCCAGAACCAGATCAGCCAGGCCATCACCTCAAGCCATACCGTCATCCGCCGGGAAGCGGATCATATGGCCGCCTTTATTTCCAACGCGGAAAAAGAGGTGCGCCAGTTCAAAAACGTGGTCAAGGGATTCAAGGACCGGATGAGCGAATATCTCAACCGGGAAGCCGAAACCCTGGGGCGGCTCCAAAGCGAATTCCAGGAGCGGATCGCCCGGGAACTCTATGAGCGCATGTCTGAGGAAATCAAGGGGCTGCGGGATGTTTCGGACCGGGAAATGCGCGCCCTCCGCCGGGAACACAAGGATATTGAGGAAATGCACCAGGGCCTGGAAGACGCCCTGGCCCAGGCCAGCCGGGCCGTCACCGGGAAAACCGCATTTTTCACCAGCCAGCTCAATAACCTCATTGTTGATACCCAGAAAGATCTGTCCGGAATCCTGGACAAAAACGCCCTCCGCCTGGAAGCGCACGCCACCGCCATATCCGCTCTGGAAACCCGGGCCGCCGATGCGCTGGACCGCCTGGAAAAAGAAACAGAACAGGCCATGACCCGGGCCCGGGGAAAAACCAATGCCCTTCTGGCGGAAATCCACGCCAGCCGTGAAAAAGAAAACGCGGCGTTTATGGAAAATCTGTCCGGCACACTTTCCCGGAAATTCGCCGCCGACCTGGAAAAAATCCGGACGGACGCGTCCGCCGAAACAAAATCCCTGTGCCGGAAAACAGACAGAACCGGGAAAGAACGCCAGAATCGCCTGACAGCCCAGTTCAATGCCTATATAGAGCAGAACCGCACCCGCATGGAACGCCTGGACGCCCGGCTTGACAAGGCGGCCGGACAAATCGTCCAGAAAGCTCACAATGCCGGCAGGGACCGCCATAACCTCCTGCGCCAGGAAATAAAAACCGCTCTGGAAAAACAGGACGAAACCCTGGAAAAAATTCCCGCCCTGGAACAGCGTCTCCAAAAAATGGAAACGGCGTTCATGGCCCTGCAAGATCATCCGGACAAACAAAACGCCGCCAAAAGAAAAGGACTTTTATCCTTTATAAAAAAATGACGACCCGGGGCCGGAGGGCCGGCAGCAGCATCAGAAAAAACGGAGAAGGACAGGAATCATGCCCCATCGGGAAACCCGCCGCATCCGGAGAATGATGCACCGGCTGGTGGAAGCCCTGAGCTTCACAGGAGAAATCCGCTCCCTGGTGGACAGCCTTAACCGGAATATGGAAGAGGCCGAGGACCGGACGGCGGATCTCATCAGCCATCCCGGCGGCATCACACGGGCATTTTACAAGCGGCGCATAGGAATGGCCGGGGCCTGCCTGCGCATCGCCCGCAGCCTGGGACACGCGGATTATCGGGAGCGCCTCCATGCCCTGAAAACGCTGACAGCCCTGTCCCGCCACGCCAAAACCGTTTCCATGCCCGTAAACACAGCCCGTGTACAAATCGAGCTCGTCAAGGAGGCCGTGAAAAACGTCCACAACCGGCGCCGGCAAATGGAAATGCTGACAGATTTTTCCGCTGCTTCCCATGGCCGGCCCCAGATGATCCGCCGTTTTCTGAATGAACTGCAGCGGATGGAAGTGCCCGAGACCGACCAGCCCTTAAGCGAACTGCACCTGGGCTGGGACGATCATGTCCATGATCATTATTCCGAAGGCCGCAAAACCCCAAGCCAGCTCATTCTGGATGCCTATACCAAAGGCATCTCCCGCCTTACCGTGGCCTATTACGATATCCCGGACAGAGAGATCATCACCGAAGCCCTGGAAGCCGGACGCATTCTCGGGATTGACGTGCGCCTGGCCATTGAATTTTCCGCAGGAAAAAAACACCGCCGCAGCCATTACCTCCTGATCCCCCCCAAAAACGGCCAGATTGAAACCTTTATTGAATTTTTCAACCGGAACTGCCGCCTGCTCAGCACCTTTGTCGATGGGCTGGAAGAAAACCGCCGCCGCAATCAACGCGTGATTTCCGACCTTCTCGACCGGTTCAATAATACCTGGCTGCCCACTCTCAACAAAGGCTTTGAGCATGACGAACTGCTCCGTCTGCCCCGTCTGGAACTGTCCGATCTTCAGGCATTCGTGCCAGGCAGGCAATATTCCCGCTTTCATCTGGCCGAACTGCTTCATCACCGGCTGAAAACCGTTTTACAACGACGGACCCTGCATCTGAAAAGCCAGTTTGAAACCGCACGTCATCTGTACCGCCAAGGCCATCTCACAGGCTGGGAACTTCGCTCCATCCGGGAATCCTACACCGCCGCGCGCAATCGGTACGCCCGGCAGAATCCGGGAAATCTGCGCGAGGAATACCTTCCCGGCGCCCGGATCATGGATTATGATTCGGCCTTTCCCCACGAATCTCATATTCTGCCGGATCTCAAATCTGCGGGCGCCGATATCCTGCATCTCACCCCCCTGGAACATGGGCTGCCCCACCTGGTGCGCACCCTGCTGGACGCCGGACGCTGGATCGACCGGATCGAGGTGATGAACCTGCGGGAATGCATGGACCGCAATCCCCGGGAAATTACCCGCCTGGCCGACTTTGTCCGGAAAATCAACACGGGAGACATCGCGGGCGCGGCCCGGTTTATCCAGGAGACAGGCGGCGTTCACCGGGACGAGGAGGAGATCGCCCATTTTCTGTCCGGATTCCGGGGGCGCCCCCTGGTTCCGGCGGCCGCATCATCCAGCACAGGCTGGACGCCCACGACGCCGGGGATGGGCCTGGTTCAGGCATCGCGCATTCCGCCCAAAAGCCGGAAACGGTTTATCCGGGACCATTACCGGCTGCCCCGGCCCGTGTCCCGGCTTCTGCTGACCTGGGGATCATCAGCATCCCGTGAAACTGACCCGCCCTTTTCCAGGACGCCTTCCCATGATAACGCCGGCAGCAGCAATGCATCCGCGCCAGCGGATGACGATATCCTGGCCCTGGGGAAAATGGGCGGTTTCAGGGCCAATCTGGTGGGAGACGAAGACCGGCTGGAACACTTTTCCCTGCGCCGGACCTGGCGGTATCTGAATCCGGTGCTGAAAAATACCCTGCGGACTCTGGCAGGGCTGACCCCGGCCGTTTTCTGGTTTCACTATGCGGAGCCAGCGGCAAATCCCTTGAATTCGCCGTTTTTCTACCCCCTGCTCTGGTTCGCCATCACCTTTACCCGTAACGTCATCGTAGATCTGGTGGCCTGGTCAGGCATCCGGGTATCCAGCTGGCGGATCCGGGATATTGATTTTCAGAATGCAGCCCAGTCCCTGTTCTGGACAGGCTTTTCCGTTCCCATTCTGGGATCGGTAAAGCTGGGATTTGACGCGGCATGGGCATGGGATCCATCCGGTCCCCTGTTCGAATGGACCAAATTTCTGATTATCTGTGCGGCCAACGGCATCTATATTTCCAGTCATAATACCCTGCGCGGGTTTGAACCCAAAGTGATCCGGGCCAATTTTTTCCGGACCCTGCTGTCCTGGCCTTTTTCCGCCTTAAGTGCGCCCGCAGGCAATCTTCTCGGCATTCCCAGCATTGTCCAGGCCAAATTCTGGTCCGATACCGTGGCGGCCGTGATCGAGGGGACCGGAAAATTTTCCCGGAAAATGGCCCTGCGGCGGCGGGATCTGCTGGAAATTCTCCCCTTGCTGTCGTCGTCCAGGGATGAGGTGCGCCTGACTTCCTGCCTGGATATCCTCTATATCTGGGCCATGCGTCACCGGGGACGTACCTGCCTGCGCCGGATTCTCATGGGCCGGCATGAACCCGCTGCGGTGCGGGGCGGCAAACCGGATAAACAGGCCCGAAAAAAAGAGGCCCGGGGACAGGCGGTCCGGTACCGGGAATCACTTCTGACCTGCTTCGAACCCCATAAGGCACAACCGGAATTGAGCCGTTTCATTCTCAAGCGGTATAAACCCCATGAAATCCTGGTATTGAACGATCTGATCAATCAGCACCTGGCACCTTTTTATTTCTGGATGAAACAGCTGCCGGAATTGCGCGGCGCGGAAAAGGGAATGCCGAAAGACACAAATGGCGGCAGCAATAATTCCGGAAACAAGAGGATAGAAACGCCATGATCATCGGCGCCCTGGAAAAAAATTCCTTCATTGATTTTCCCGGACGCCTGAGCGCGGTTCTGTTCACGGCAGGGTGCAATTTTCGCTGTCCGTACTGCCATAATCCGGAGATAGTGGACTGGGGCAGCAGCGGGCGGAAGCCGGTTCCGCTGGACTCCGTGATCTCATATTTGCGGGAACGTTCCGGATTTCTGGACGGCGTGGTCATTACCGGGGGTGAGCCCTGTCTTCACGGTGAACATCTCCTTGCCCTGTGCCGCCGGATCCGGGAGATGGGGTATCCCCTGAAACTGGACACCAACGGCAGCCGCCCCGATGTGCTGAAATCCATACTATCCGAAAACCTGGCGGATTACCTGGCCATGGACATCAAAACAACCCCCGCCGCGTATCATCGCGTCTGGCCGGGGGCTGACGGATCCGCCATCAAGACCAGCGCGGCCATGATCATGGATGCAGGACGCAAATCCGGGATCTGCTATGAGTTCCGCACCACATGCGTGCGTCCCATAATAGACGAGACGGCCTTTGACCTTGTTCTGGACTGGATCGACGGCGCCGCCCGCTATGTATTGCAGGGCTGCCGGCCGGATGTTGCCCTTGATCCGTTTTTTTTCGATAATCAACAGGCTATCGTAACGCCTGCGGAGCTGGCGGCCTGGAAAAAAAAAGCGGAGGGCCGGGTGGGGGAATGCTGTATTCGCTGAAGGCAGGATTGTAGAGACACCTCCCCCGTGGTTGCCCCCAAAAAAATAACGGCACAGTTGAAAAAATATTGGAGACCCCCATGACCCATAATTTTTTATCCTTATTGTCCAACAAACATATTCGATTTGCCCGCAGCATTGACGGGAAAATAACTCCCTGCCGATACAAAGGCACGGATGTACTGCCCTTGGAAATGGACGGGGAATACTGGGAGGATGTGTGGTTTTATTTTGAGGATTCCTTGAATATCAAGGATTGGGCAGCCGTTAGCTGCTGTTTGTTTGTGACGGAAGACGCCCGGAAATTTATCCGGCCACTGCTAAAATTCCCCTTGAGCCAGGGCATGTACCGTTTTCTGTCCCAGCCTCTGACAGAACTTTTGCCCGTCATATTGGAAAAAATGGGGCAGGATTCCGCCAGCCCCGCCCGGTTCAGCCTGGGAGAACAGGCATGGCAGGTGACAGATGGGCAGGCTGTGCCGGTGACAGCACCCGCAGATGACCAGATATGTCTGGAACCGATTCAGATTTTTGAAGCGGCCCTTGTTGTGTATGGGCAGGACGGGGAATCAGGCAGGAAGGAGGTTTTGCGGCAGGAAGTGGTCCAATGGGTCTGCCCGGTCACGGGGATGCAGTTCGTTTGGATTCCGCCGGGCGAATTTCTCATGGGCAGCCCGGAGGATGAGCCGGGGCGGGATGATGATGAGCAACAGCACCGGGTGACGATTTCGAAGGGCTTTTATATGGGGAAATTTCCCGTCACGCAGGCGGAGTGGAAACGGGTGATGGGCGGCCCGCCGCCGGAACTGTTTTTTGAGAATTGCGGGGACGACTGCCCGGTGGAAAACGTTTCCTGGGAGGACGTGCAGGAATTCATCAAAAAGCTGAACCAACAGAGCAGTGAGATCCGCTTTCGCCTGCCCACGGAAGCGGAATGGGAATACGCCTGCCGGGCCGGGACTACCACCGCTTTTTACAACGGCGGAATTACGGAGCCAGATGGTGCAGACCCGAATCTTGACCAAATCGGATGGTATGATGAAAACAGTAAAGATGAGACCCATCCCGTGGGACAAAAAAAGCCCAACGCCTGGGGCTTGCATGACATGTCTGGCAATGTCTGGGAGTGGTGCCAGGATTGGTATGGAGATTATCCTGATGGTGCTGTGGTTGATCCGGAGGGCGCTGGCACTGGCTCGGACCGGGTTGTACGCGGCGGCGGCTGGGACGACTCCGCCTGGGGCTGCCGGTCCGCCTACCGCGACAACGGCAGCCCGTCCGATCAGTACGACGACGGAGGGTTCCGGCTCGTGCTTCCCATAGGTCTGCAGGTTCGGTAGGCCGCAGGGGCAGCCCCCCGTGTCTGCCCTCCAACAGGGACAATCCCAACGAAGACACCTGCACAAGTGGAAAGACACAACACATCCGGGCATAACCTGTCTGTACGCCGGCCGCTCATTTCAAAATGCCCATAAAACCGTCCGCTGCTTGATGAGGCAGAAGCCTTTTTCCATTTTAAACGACACAAGGAGAAAAGAATGAATGAATTATCTGTGAATTCAGATATTCATATCCTGTATGATGATTTCTACAGGCATATGGAATTCTTGAAGAGAGAACGAACCATGCCATTGGAAATACAGGAAAAATTCTTGTCTTTGGAGGAGGTGAACTGCCGGTTTCTGCATATTGCCGACCTTACCTATGCAAAGGATTTTCCCCGCCTGGAGGCTTTTGAAAATATTGTCGCGTCCATCAGAGACCCTTTGAATTTTTACCGAAGGAAAGTCTTTCCGGGCATGTGGATCTGCTGAAAGCCTGTTTTATGGCCAGTTTCGACATGGAGGCGGCCATTCCCAATCTTCTGGAAGAAGCTCTGTACAAGACCTATGAAGTGTTTGGCTGGAATTTTCGCAGCGACAGCAATAAATTTCTGGAAAACAGGGAGGACGCCTGGAACTGCGGGGGCGCGTATTTTCCGACCATCACGGATTATATTGATGTGATTTCTTCGGTTGTGGAAAGCAAGGGCTTTAACGAGCGTCTGCACGATGAATACCTGGGTTCCATCCGGGCCCGGCTGGACAGCCTGCGCACCGGAGTGAAGGGGCTGATGCTGGACACCCGCCTTTCCGTTGATTTTAATCATCTGCTGGACGGCAGGGTCATTCTGGAACTGGAAGGGCTGAAATCCGGCGAGGACAAGTCTTTTCTGATGGGGCTTGTGCTGGGGCGTCTGGTGGAAGCCTTAAAGGCACGGCATGAAAAAGAGCCCGGTTATCAGCATATCACGCTGGTGGAGGAGGCCCACAGGCTGCTCACCCGGATCATGCCCGGAGACAGCCCCAACCGGAAACTGGGAGTTGAAACCTTTGCCGATCTTCTGGCGGAAGTGCGCAAATACGGAGAAAGTCTGATTATTGTTGACCAGATTCCCAGCAAGCTCGCTTCGGAGGCGTTAAAAAACACCAACACCAAAATCATTCACAAACTTTTTGCACGGGATGACAAGGATGCCGTGGGGGACACCATGGCCCTGAATGAAAAACAGCGGAATTATCTGTCTCACCTGCTCCCCGGAGAAGCCGTGGTCTTTTCCCAGGGATGGGAAAAACCCGTGGACATGCAGGTGGAACGGTTGAAGCATGTGAAAACAGATGATGCAGAAGTGGAAAAAGAGCGTATTTTTGAGGCCGGATGGAAATACTGGCTGGAAAATCCCGGGCTCTTTTGTCCGGATTTTCCGCAGGACTGTTCGGATTTATCATGGCTCGACAGGGATACTTTGCGCCATATGGCGTCCCTGCCGGAAGAAATGCTTGACTGGCTGCATATGAGATACACACCAGGCACATCAGGAGAGATGCCGGAGGACACCCTTACAAAACGCGCGGCGCTTTTCCTGGAGGCACGGAAAAAAATATTCACCAATTTTGAAACGTCCTTTGCCCGTCAGTTTTTTCGGTCTGTGCTGCATTCCGCCTGGCACCGCAGCCTGATGAAAAAATATGCCGGCATGGTTCATGTAAAGGCGGAAGTTGAAGCCGCCATGAAGGAAATACCCCGGATGATGGAAAATTGTCTCTCGGCGGATACAGCGGAAAAGGCTGAAAAGGCCATTGGCAATAGTATATGCTTGTTTTAATGAAAGGAAACGGATAATGGGAATTTGGGATAGAATTTGTTCTACTGTTTCAACGGTTGTTTCAACGGTGGGTTCCGCAATCGGCGTTGCTGCCTCTTCTCTTGCCAATACGGTAGGCCCCCTTGCAGTGAAGCTGGGAATGGCCGCGCCAAACATCCTCTCGACCATTGCAAAGGTTGTGCAGGCCATCGGGATCGTCATGGATATTGTCAAGCCCCATGAAACAATTGAAAATATTGGAGAAAAGGTGATTCAGGCCGGGGAACAGGGGATCACTCTGGAGTCCTTTGACGATGACTTTCAAAAGTACAAGGAACGAATTGACCGTTTTAAAATCGACCCGGAAAAGGCAAAGGACCGTCCTGTGGAACACCAGCAGATTGCCGGCATTGCCTATGTGGAACGAGGACTTCTGAATCGTTCCAGTTATCTGGGCATCAGCAATCTCTACCCGCTCATGGCCGCCCAAAAGAATTTCTTTTCGCCGGAGCGGATGCAGGCATATGCCCAGGTGGCCCAGGATGTGCAATTCAGCATGAATAAAATAAAAAATTATTTTGACGGTTCCTGCGCTTTTTCGGAACGCTCAAAAATTGAAGATTTTTTACATTCGGCTGAAAAAAGATATGATTCCGGGTATAACAAAGAAAATTATGCCGACACACTTAACCGTGTATGCAGCAATGTGAAGGCCGTTTTATAGTCCCGCCGCAAAAACATCATATCGTCATACAGGATATGAGCGTTTTCCTGCCGCAGCTGCTGACCGATATGGGTTCACAAGCCGCCAAAATCAAAACGGCACGCTGGGAAACCCTGAACTGGAAGATGGTTACATTGGCAACTTCCCTTTCCTGCTTTCAAAATTATCTGATTTCGCTATATTTTCAGATCATTAAGACTGCCGTTTAAAACCATTTTCATATAATTTCCTTGCTTTTGCCTACTTACACTTGAAGCACTGGCCTGACTGCCGGAATGTAAAGGCTTTGAAAGGGCGGGATGACTTCCGGTTGCGGGTCGGTCGATACCGGGTGATATTTCGGGTCATTGATGAAACGCCGCGCATTGTCAGAATAGAAGCCGTGAGGAAAAAAGATGAACAGACCTGCTGAATACCAGACCATACGGGATGGCGCGGGCAATCCGATATTTGCCGTGGTTCCCTACGATCTTGGCGTTGATCCCAGGGTTCTTCAAGAGTAATGCGCTGCCTGATCACACTGGAAGAGGCGGCTTGAGGCCGACAAGGAGAAAGGCAGACAGAAAAGGGTCAGCCCTGCGCCGTCCGGCATGGTGTATTTTTTTCCAATTCAAGTTCTATCTTAAGCGTCCCAATATTTCATTTTTAGATGACGAACCCTATCGTAAAACAGCTTTGGAATTGTGCTTTTCTTCTTCATTACAGGCTTCCCGGCCTCTGAGTATGGTAGATTGTCTGATAAGGCTTATACTTGAAGATGTTAATGTAAAGATAAATCATCTTGCGACATTCAATTATATTGATTTTATTGATCTGTGTTTGAAGAGAAAAAAGGAAGGGAATCAGGCACGAAAAAAACCGCGAACCTTTATGGTACGCGGGCTTATAGGAAATTACAGGAACTTCAAGAAACTGTAAATTGGTACCGGGGGCGGGAATCGAACCCGCACGAGGTCGCCCTCGGAGGATTTTGAGTCCTCTGCGTCTACCAGTTTCACCACCCCGGCATAAGGGGAAATAAATAGCAAAAATATCCTAACTTGTCAATACTCTTTCCATATGCTATGTCCGGTGAATCCTTTCCTCAGTCATAACAAGAAATGAAACTCGGAATTCAGGGTACGATCACCTGTCTTTGAACCGAAATTTCAGATAAGCACTAAAGCAAAAGGGGGGGGGCGAGATGAGAGGAGATTGGCGTTGTTTTCATCAGGGCGGACTGACCATTTTTTTGTTGGCGGCATCACTGATTCTGGCTTCAGGAGGAAGCCCGGTTTTTGCGGATACTGCTGGTGCTGACAGTGAAAATGCTGTCTTTCGGTCTGCTGATATGGTGGTTACCGCCACCAGGATTGAGCAGTCCAGTATGGACGTGCCCTTTTTTACAAGCACCATCACCCGGGATGAGATTGAGAAGATGGGCGCCAGAAAACTGAGCGAAGCGCTGCGCAGCATTCCCGGCCTGCAGATCGGGGTTCAGGGCAACGCCTATCCCCATATTGAGGTGAGGGGCTTTCGCGACACCAAAGATCTTGCCGTGCTGATTGACGGCGTGCCGTTCAGACAGATCAACGGTTCGGCTGATTTGACCATGGTGCCGCTGGACATTGTCGAACGCATTGAGTTTGTCAAGGGCCCTGGCTCCTCCATCTGGGGACGGGGCGCTGTTGCCGGGACGCTCAATATTATCACCAGGCCAGCCGAAATCTCCCGCAAGCAGGCGGTATTTCAGGCTGGCGGTGGCAGTTGGAGCACCTTTGACGGCAGCGCCAAAGGATTTCTGCCCTATGAAAAAGGGTATGCCATGCTGAACGTGGGCGGTTCCACAACAGGCGGTTTTCAGGACCGGACGGATCGCGATGCGGTCAATGCCATGCTCAGCCTTAATCACCGCTTTAGCGATACATTCAGCGTTGGTGTACAGGGGCTTTACAGCAATGTGGATGCAAACCGTGGTTCCACAGTGCCGCTGATCAATGGTGAACCAGCTTTTGGGGTGGAGCCGTCAGACAATTACGGCATTGACGGAGCCTCATATGAGGGGGAATACCTGGGACTCAGTGTGGCGCCGGAACTGGAATTGACACCGGAGCTTGTTATTAGGGATGTGCTTACAGCAGCCAGTTTTGACAAGTATGCCACTGGAGGCATCACCATCACCCCGACATCACGAAGAAAAAGCTGGTGGGAATCGGATTCTGACCAGACCAGCATTCAGAATGACCTGAGTTTGACCTGGCTGCAGAATTTTGGCGGGCTTGACAACCGGTTGCTGCTGGGAACCTATTTTGAAACCGCCGAGCAGACGTCATACAGTCCCAGATACTCCAAGGCCGCCACTTACGGCCCGCCGGATTGGGCGACGCCGCTGTCCAACGCCGAAAATGGCCCCAAAGGCATCCGTGGTGCAATCCGGCGCAGCGATTATGATCAGACCATCTTAAGTTTCTACCTGCAGGATCAGGTGGATTATGGAGATTTTGGTTTTACCGCCGGAATTCGTTATGACCATTTTGATGAAGAGCTTCGCCGGAGTTCCAGCGAGGTGGTCTCTTCCCAGAACGAATCTGCCTGGAGTCCGCGACTTGGGATGAACTGGGATTTTTTCAGCAGCAGTGAGACGGTCATGGGGCTGTTTGCCAATTATGTGGAAGGTTTTCGTACTCAGTTCCCTTCCCTGAGCACCAAAAATGGCGTCACCCTGCCCAAACTGCTGGAACCGGAAGAGACCAGCAGTTATGAAGGCGGGCTTAAAATATCTGCCATGAAGGGGCGTCTTTTTGCCCAGACCAGTATTTTCAGCACCGAGAAAAAAGGTCCGCGATCCTATCGCACCAGCGCCGATGATTTTCTGTTCACCAATGCACGCACGCGGATTGAAGGGTTCGAAGCCGAACTTCACTGGGATTTGAGTACTCAATGGAGCATGTGGGCGCATTATGCGTATCATGATGCCCATCACCTGGAGTTTACCAATTCCAGAGGCGACTCCTTCTCTGGCTACAGGGTGCGCATGTCTCCCCGTCATATTGCCGGCGCCGGTGTCAACTTTTCCTATGGAAATTTCAACTGGAATGTAACCGCCAACTATGTGGGTAATCGAAATCTGCGGGACAACACGGTTGATATACCCCAGAACCTGCCATCCTACACCCTGTTAAACACTGCCATCGGCTACCGCTTTATGGAGCGTTATGAGATCCAGTTTGTGGTAAATAATATTACGGATGAATATTATATCGCCGATGATTTTTCCTCAACCGAGTCGGGTTGCTCCGGCAGTCCACGCAGTTTTTTTGTCTGGCTGCGAGCCAGCTTTTAGGGTAGCAGATCAGGTGCGCTTGCTGCGGAGGATGTAATGAGCGAAAAGAGTGTCGGTGACGGTGACAAGCAGGACAGACCGCTGCTTGAGCGGTCAAAATGCTGGTTCCTGTTTGCTGCACTGTTGCCGACGCTCTTTTGTGCCTGTCGGCCGGCGCCATCCGACAGGGTGGAAATATCCTGGGCGACCAACCAGCATTTCACCCGTTTTGAGGCTGTTGCCCGTTTTGAACAGATTCATCCTGAGATTCGGGTAATCATTCGTCCGGTGAGTGAACCGCGCCAGTTTCTTCTGCAATGTCTCTATGGTGATTCACCGGATGTCATCACCTTTTTTCATCCGGATTCTTTTCAAGGCTTTGCCGAGAACAACCTGCTGCTCCCCTTTGCCGCAGACGAATGCCAGCCCTGGCCTTTTTACCCTGGCTTAAAAGACTATTGCTTTCGTCATGCTGATCAGGCGCTTATGGCCCTGCCCCAGGTGGCATACCCGTATGTTCTGTATTTCAACCCCGATCTGGTCTCTCCCTCCATTGCCCGGACAATCAGAAGCTGGGATGATCTCTTCTCTCTGGTTGCGCCGAGACTGCCCCTGCCGCCAAGGAATGGCAAGCGTGTTTTCGGACTGGACATCCAGAGTGATATCATCTGGTTTACCACCTGGTACTGGCAGAGAGGCGGGCGCTTCTTTTCTCCGGACACCGCCGCGCTGGTCCTGGATATGGCGCGAGCTGCCAATACCTTTGATGAAATGGCCAAATGGCGGTCGATCCGCGGCCTGCTGCCTCGTCCCGGCGACCGGCTGAATCTGCCTTCGAAGGGCGCCAGCCAGGGCGTACTGGGCAGCCTTTTTCTTCAGGGACGCGCCATGTTTTATTGGTCTGGAAGCTGGAAGATTTGTGATTTTGTCAATCAGGACAAGGTGAAATGGGATCTGATCCGGCTTCCGGCCGGTCCCGTGAATGATATTACCCTTCTGGGCGGCAATTCTTTCGGGGTCTCGGCGCGATCCAGGCATCCTGAACAGGCAAAACAGTTTGTCCGTTATCTGGCGAGCCTGGACGCCCAGAAACGGCATATTGCACACCGGATCTATATGCCGTCGCGCCCGGACTGTCCGGTGCCGCCGCAGTACCGGCTGCTGAAAGAGCAGATCCGTCATGCGCGAACACTGGAATACAGTCCCGACTATAATGAGAAGCTGTTCAGGGAGATCATTGAGCAGGCGGTATCCGCTCATCGCCTGGGGAGAATGAGTTCAGATCAGGCTGCCGCCGCCATGCGGGAAGGGCTTGAAAGCGGTGCGATAATGGTGACGCCATGAACCGCATCCCGACCACAGGAAAAGGCCTGGTCTATGTTTTGCCGCTGATGGCCGGCATCATTGGCTTTATCCTGATCCCTGCCGTCATGACATTCTGTCTCTCCCTGTTTCAATGGTCGCTCAGCAAGCCGCCGCTATGGGTGGGACCGGCCAATTATCTGAGGCTGTTATGGGGGGGCGGCCAGGGCCCGGACCCTCTGTTTTTACAGGCATTGGTCAATACCCTGATCATCGCGCTGGTGGTTCCGCTGCAAGTTGGGTGCAGTTTTTTTCTGGCGTTGCTGTTGAGCCGGAGAATGGTGGGAAGTCAGATGCTGCGGATTGTTGTTTTTCTCCCCGGCCTGGTCAGCCCGGTGGCGCTCTATATTCTCTGGCGGTGGGTATTGAATGCCGATTTTGGCCTGTTGACTCAACTGCTCGGTTTTTTCGGCCTTGCCGGGCCGGCATGGCTGGAAGATCCGTTCTGGTCCAAACCCGCAGTCATGATGGTCATGTTCTGGGAGACGGTGGGCGGCTTTCAGATGCTGGTGTTTCTCGCCGGTGTCAGGCAGATTCCGCAGCAGCTTTTCGAAATGGCCTGTCTGGACGGGATGGGTCTCATCCACAAGATTCGAATCATTTATCTGCCATGGATGAAAGGTCTGATCCTGTTCAATCTCTGCCTGGGGACGCTTGGAGCCTTGCAGGGTGGTTTTGAGATCGCCTGTTTAATGACCGGCGGCGGGCCGCTGCGATCCACCACCACCCTGGCCTACTATCTGTTTGAAAATGCCTTTCAGTGGCAGAAGGTGGGGTATGGGGCGGCCATCGGCATGGTCATGTTCATGCTGGCTCTGCCGCTGCTGTTGATTGTCCGCAATCAGAAGCGGCGTCTCAAGAATTGACTGGCTGTTGTTTTCAGGAACAGCTGGAAAGGAGAACTGTCTGTTGGTTCACAATCGTTTCTGGCGAATGACTCTTTGGCTGCTGACCGGCATTTTGCTGGTTATTTTTTTTCTGTCACCTTTTTTATGGATGCTGGTCACATCGCTGAAAGCCGATTATGAACTGTTTGAAACGGCATCTGGCCTTGCCGATTTCCTCCCTGAACAATTTCAATGGCATAACTATCGGGATGTTTTTCGTCAGATTCCTTTTGTGCGCTATCTGGCAAACAGTCTGGTGGTGGCTCTGGCCAGCGCGGCGATGGAAACGGCGCTGGCTGCCACTGCAGCGTATGGTCTGTCTGTACTGCGGTGGCGCCATCAGGCTGTGGCCCACTGGTTGCTTTCACTGGCCTGGCTGGTACCGTTTTCAGTGGTGCTGATTCCTCGCTTCCTGATCTTCGCCCTGCTGCCCGACATCCTTGGTCCGGGAGATTTCTGGTCTGCCTGGCGGGTGCTTCCGGTGGCAGGGAACGAATATTTTCTGGGCCGGCTTCTGGGGCTGGATTCTTTTCTGGCTCTGGCGCTGCCCGCCAGTGTCTCAATTACGGCCACATTCATTCTGATCACGATGATGAAGCGTATTCCCCCTTCGCTGCTGGAGATCGCCTATCTTGACACCTCTTCTGTTTTTGGGATTTTCTGGCGTATTGTGCTTCCTCTGGTCAAGCCGGCCCTGGGCACTGTCGCCTTTTTTGCCTTCCTGTCCGCCTGGCAAAGTTTTACCTGGCCTCTGGTGGTCACCTCCACCCTGGAAATGCAGACGGCTCCGGTGGGACTCAGGGCCTTTCAGAGTCTGCATTCGACCCAGTGGTCGCTGCTGATGGCGGGCAGTGTGATCCTCACATTGCCCGCAGCAGGGTTTCTGTTTTTGGCCCAGCGCTATGTTGTGGATCGTTTTCAACTGGTTGATTTGCCCGAAAACCGAATGTAAGGCTCTGAAATATAAGGTTCTGACATGCATGAACTCGTTCTTAAAGGTGTAACCAAAGTCTTTGGCGGCAAAGTCAAGGCCCTGAATGACGTCACTCTGGAAGTGCGCAAGGGAGAGCTGCTGGTTCTGCTGGGGCCTTCCGGCTGCGGCAAAACCACCCTGCTGCGCCAGGTCGCCGGACTGGAGAAGCCTGACGCCGGCGAAATCCTGTTTAAAGGGGAGAACATCGCAAAAGTGCCGCCGCCGCAGCGGCCTTTTGCCTTGGTTTTCCAGAACTACGCGCTTTATCCTCATCTGAGTGTCCGGGAGAACCTGACATATCGTTTGCGGGTGCAGAAAATGGCTCGTCCTGAAATTGATCGGCGGCTGGAGGAGACAGTTGACCTGCTGCACCTTGGCCGTCATCAGCTTGGCCGGAAACCCGCCGAGCTGTCTGGTGGAGAACGGCAGCGGGTGGCCCTGGGCAAGGCCATCATGCACAAGCCCGAGGTGTTTCTGCTGGACGAGCCCCTGTCCAATCTGGATCAGAAGCTTCGGGTATCCCTTCGATCCGAGTTGAAAAGGATCCAGCGGACGCTGCAGGCGACGATGATTTTAGTGACGCACGATCAAAACGAGGCCATGACCCTGGGAGACCGCATCGCCATTTTAAGCAGGGGTCATCTTGAACAGACAGGCCGACCGCGGGATCTTTATGCAAATCCGGAAAGCGCATTTGTCGCCGCGTTCCTGGCCTCTCCCCCAATGAACCTGATAAAGGGGAGGCTGGAAAAGAATAATGGGGGCTGGGTTTTCAGGGAGGCAGAGGACGGCCAGCTGACGATACCCCTTGATCTTTTCCAAGGCAATTTTCCCGAAGAATATCATCATCGGGAAGTCCTGCTGGGGATCAGGCCGGAGTCGGTCTTAACCACCTCCCCCCCCAAAGAGGACTCATATCAATGCCGTCTTAAGGTGATGGAGGTGGAATTTCTGGGACCGATGCTCTATCTGCATCTTGACAGTGGCGCCCATCGGATCTGCAGTCTGGCTGACAGGAATACGGACATGGTTCCAGGTCAATCAATAACGATTCATCCGGATCTTTGCGCGTTGTTTTTTTTCGATCCTGTCAATGGCAATCGTATTCATTGATACAGCAAAGAATGTGTGACACTATGTGTAAAGACATAAATACACAGGAGGTGAAAAATGGCAACCAGCCTGGCAGTAAACGATAGTTTGGGGAGCTGATTTATTCAAAATCTGAATATAGGCCTGGCTGACCACAATGCTCACATGGCAGACTAACACCATAAGAGCACTTATTACAATTGTCACAATGCCATTCTCTCCAATCACGACATTCTCCGCAAACTTCGCAATGCCAAGTATTACTATCCTGAACGACCTCTCCCCAACAAAACGAGTACCAATATTCCTCATCACATTGTGTGCATGTGTAGTGCCCCATTAGCTTCCTTAATGGCACCTCTTCACATCCACATGGAAGATCAATGTGCTTATCAAGCTGTGCTTTAGATAATTTTTGATATGAATGAATATTTTGAATCGCACATACGGAGAATTCTTCAACATTCAATCCATTGAGAGGATTTTTGCAATCCGTGCAGCCGCATCCATCGCGGCAAGGTTGATTATTTTTTAAGCAAGCACATCGGCGGGTCGTGCATCCAGTTTTACAGTTGCAAGTAATTTGTTTTTCCATTCGATTCTCGTTTTTTCCTTCCGAACGGGGAGCTGAAGGGCCGGGCGTCTTAATCCAATACCTCAGATAAAAGTTTTCAGTTTCTTAAACCACATACCTCTGAAGCTGCAACCAACCATCTGTCGTATGCTTCGATTCTATATTCAGTTTCCTCCGTCCAGGCAACCTTAATTGTGTCAATCGGTCAATCTGCAGGGCCAGAAGGGAAAGGGCGCAGCTTTCCAGATGCAGCCGTTCAGCCACCCCGTGATGGGGATGGTGCAATGCCTGGCTGGCGGCAAAAATATTTGCCTTGCCTTTTTTATTACTGCTTTGTCACTTTAAACCATAACCAACTGATTTTATTAGGAAAGCTGAAAAATGACGAAGTTCAGAATATGTAATAAAATCAAATAGTTATCTTTTAGAGTGACAAAGCAGTATTATTTCGATACAAGAAACAAGAATCGTTCTCGCAACAAAAAAGGAGCACTTCCCGCCTATGCAAACCATTCAGCCCATTGCCACAGTTTCAGAGCAGAACCCCGACCAGATTATTTTCCACTGCCCTGACACCTCTGCCAAGGGAGACTTTTTTCTGGAAAGTTTTTCTTCCGGCCTGAAACTGCTGGTCATGAACATGAATTTCAGCCAACCTGTTACCCTGTATAATGAAGCCAGCCCCCATACCATTGGCATGAGCTTTATTGCCAAAGGAAAATCAGAAGATTTTTCCAGGGACT
>PDWI01001385.1_pt1 | contig 38369 bp, 30 predicted proteins | sample 1430891 | NCBI WGS metagenome assembly PDWI01 (sample SAMN01162508, study PRJNA174530) | Oral metagenome, whole genome shotgun sequencing project. | biome: Marine environment; feature: Marine mammal; material: Swab sample of the gingival sulcus; isolation source: swab sample of gingival sulcus... | reverse complement strand
TCTGCGCTGATGGTAGTGTGGGGCCTCCCCATGCGAGAGTAAGTCGTCGTCAGGCTTCTATTCAAAAACCCGCACAGACTTGTCCGTGCGGGTTTTTTTGGGCGCAGTTTTGTGTATCAGGCCATCTTTCACTACTTCAATACCCCTTTCACCACTTCAATAAAAGCAGCCTCTATCAGCAACTATGCGCTACCTGACGAAAATATTGACAGTTCTGTGAACAAATGCCGTGTATTCGTATCCCAATCCTGTTTTAATGCTGAGAGGGCATTGTGTAGTATAAGAATTGTTGATGTAATGAGATAATAAAAACGGACTTGATAACAACAAATCAGGAACAGGGTTATTCCTGATCGGTTCTTGAGAATAACGACTCCAAAGAAAAAAGAAAAAAGAAACAAGACGCCTATGAGAAATGTGGAAAGTAACTTCAGACAATCTATTCCCGGGGTTGGTTCCCTGGCATTGGGCCTGGTATTCGTGTCTTCCAATGCGTTGGCCGAGCTTACGCCCCTGGCAGACGAAGAAATGAGTGAGATGACTGGTCAGGCCATGATCGCATTCGACGCCGTTGAGGTGGCTGGCGGAAATACATATACCAGGGCTACTGTGGGTCTCACCAGTGAATTTCAGATCAATACGGATTCGGTTGTTCTTGGTGAGTATGCTCTGGCGGGAGCGACGCCTTCTTCTGATGTTGATATTTCCCGGTTGTCTTTTGGCCATATTTCAACGGATGCGAGCAAAGTTCAACTTGATGGTAACACTTATGCACTCGATGACATCGTCCCTTTCGAGACTATCGATCCTTATTTTGAAATTTCCCAGGACTCCACGGGTGAACTGACAGGGTTTAGAGTGGGCTTTGGTCGGGCGAGAGGCACCATGTCCGGGAACATCGGGAGTTTGTCCGGTAATATTGGTTTAAAGCTGGACGATGGCGGTGTGATTAGTGATGCTCAGCTGTTAACGAGCGCAGGTGTGGCCAATTCCCAAAGAGCTACCCATATCGGTCTTGAGTCTGCGACAACGGATTGCGCCACCTTGAATAAATGTGCACCTTTGACCAACATAAAAACGTTGGACGTGGGTACTGATAACGGGAATGGAACTGTCGGTTATACGCGCGACCTGTTTTTTTCATTCCAGAACCAGGCAACTGACTGGCAGGTCAATGACGGTACCGGCACCGGCACCGTGACCGCAAACCCGGGTGTGTATCTGAATATTCCTACCTCTATGACCCTCGATATGACTCAGTTAACATCCGGCGTAAACAGAGTCAGAACCGAGTACATTGATAGAGGAGTCGGCGTCTTCTAGGCACTCGGCCACACTTTTCTTTTCAGGAAGTTCAACGTCAATGAATGACTCTATCTTTTGGCATGACTACGAAACATTCGGTGCCAACCCCAAGGTTGACAGGCCCGCTCAATTCGCCGGTGTTCGTACTGATTTTGACCTCAACATCGTCAGTGAACCGGTTACTATTTATTGTCAGCCATCAGATGATTATCTTCCCAACCCCGAGGCCTGCCTGATTACAGGTATCACGCCACAATTCGCGGCGCGAAACGGGGTCTCGGAATTCGAGTTTATCAGCACAATAAACGAAATTTTCAGTCAGCCGGGCACTTGCGTGGCGGGTTATAACAGCATCCGGTTTGACGACGAGGTTACCCGATACGCCCTTTATCGAAATCTTTTTGATCCTTATGCTCGGGAATGGCAAAACGGGAATTCACGCTGGGATGTGATTGATCTGGTCAGACTGGTTTATGTGCTTCAGCCGGAAGCAATAATCTGGCCTCGAAAAGAGGACGGAGCCCCGAGTTTTCGATTGGAAGAGTTGACTGCCGAGAATGGTATCGGGCACACACAGGCCCATGATGCCATGTCAGATGTGTATGCCACGATCGAACTTGCCCGTCTGATAAAACAGCGGTGCCCTGAGCTTTATGACTTTGTCTTCCAGCACAGACTCAAAAGAAAAGTACAGCAGTTGCTACACGACAATGCAAACAAGCCCTTGTTACACGTTTCTTCCCGATATCCGGCGTCCGTCGGGTCTTGTGCTGTAGTCTATCCATTGGCCAGACATCCGGTAAATAATAATGGAGTGGTCGTTTTTGATTTGAGGCAAAGCCCGGAACTGCTGTATACCAAAACGGTAGAAGAAATCAGGCTCGCTGTTTTTACAGCCCGGGAAGATTTGCCAGAAGGTGTCGAACGTATCGGGTTAAAAACAGTCCATATTAACAAGTGTCCGGTGTTAGCGCCGACCTCCATGATGGCAAAACTGTCTTCTGACCACTTGTCAGCACTGAACCTCAATGGCAGTGTGTTACGAGAGCATATTCACACTTTGAGGTCTAATCCCTCGCTTGAGGAAAAAATTCAGGAAGTATTTAATGACCCGGCACTGGCTGACCGGTTTAAGGAGTCTGATCCCGAGTTTATGCTTTATTCTGGTGGTTTTTTTGATGATCACGATAAAAGAATGATGTCGCAGGTGAGAGCGTTGCTGGTGAATGGTAACAGCCCGGTCGGAATCAACTTCCATGATTCCAGGTTGGCAGAGTTGGTGTTCAGGCTCAAGGCCAGAAACTTCCCCGATCTGCTTGAAGAGGACGAGTATGAACGCTGGGAGCGACATAAAAGAAATCGGCTTTTTTCTGGCACTGGCACACAAGACGGCCTGTTGGGCTTTGATGCGTTTTTTTCCACGCTTGAAGGCCTGGCAGTCCAGTCGCAAATGAAGGAAAATGACAGGCATATACTTGAAGAGCTGAAATACTATGCCGAATCGATTTTTCCTTATTAATCTGCTTTTATTCGGGTAAGGATGCAAGGCCCGGATCATTTGTCCGAGCCGGATTCAGCCTGAAAAATGGTTTAGAAAAACGTTTTGTTTTTTATAAACCGTGCTTTATCTGTTATGACCTCAAAACCCTCAAACTGATCCTGACCACTTATGGTTTCTGCAACCTGTTTGTTTTTCCCCGTGCTGATAACCAGCAGGTTTCTGCCTGGATGCTCAAGTACTTCTTCAATGAATTGCATGAATGATTCCTTGCTCGTTCTTTGAATGGCTTCAGCAAGGAGTTCCCGGCTATTAAAATCTTTGATAGAACGGTCGATTTCTGTCCAGTAACGATTGCTTCGTTGCGTTAATCTTGTGTCTTTTTGCAGCAGGTTGCTTATGATTGCCTGTTTGTTTTGTTCAAATTTCGATTCGTCCATAGCGGCAACAAGCGAGATAAATCGAGCAAGAAAGTTTCTTGTTTCCTGATGGATCAGCTGTGGAGACGCTTTTGGCGATTGCACGACAAAGCCTGTGCCCGGAACCTCAAACATGGAGAATGGCATTGCAAACACCACATAACCCAGCTGTTTTTCGGTTCGCATTTCCCGGTAGTACCGGGTTGCGGCAATCTGCGATGCAATGGCAAACTTTGCCTTCTCATCCCAACTGGTATCACGCCCCTGAACAAGAAGTACATAGCTGGTGTCCGGATGATCAATCTCCATGTGTTTTATCGCTCGTTCGTTGTCGCCTAATTGGCTGACCTTTCCGGAGGGAACGATGACATGTCTGGCCTGGTTATAAATATAGGCTTTCACCAGCTGATTGAGGTTCAGTGCGTTTGCCCTTCCTGTGTTACCGTGGTTCAGGGTGACAATTTCTGTTTCATCGAACAACTCGGAAGCGAACTGTTGGAGATTTCGTTTATTGACCTTGTCTATCACATCCAGCTTTTGCCGGTCACTCCATAGTGGTGAAGTAAGGAGCAATCTTGCCTCTGTGATTGTTTGCTCGTAAGGTTTTCCTTTGTCTGAATTTTCAAGGGAGCGCTTCAGTTTTTCTGCATAGATGGTCAAGCGTTCTTGTCTGACAGTCAGGTTTGTCAATGTGCCCAGTATTTTATTCAGCAAAACAAATTGTTTCTGCGGGTAACCTTCAATACGAATTGTAATGCCTCTTACATGGCCATAGACTTGAAAATTCAAACCGGCGAGGTAAGCCGGGTAACTGAATTCGGTGAGCTCATCTTTCAATAGCTCTACCAGGAGAGATGTTTTGACAGAATTCAGTGGTGTGTTGTTAGCGATTGGTGATCTCAGGTTTACATAGTAGATGCTTTTTGGGGTGTTGAAATCGGTATCAGAGCTGAACCAGGACTCGAACCCTTTCTGTTTTTCCAGTAATTTTGGAACTGACATACTCTTGTTATCAGTCATGCTGATATCCCAAGGGATGAATGCGTTCTCTTCCGGCAGTTTGAACAGAGCATACGATTCCTTTTTCGGAGTAAAAATCTCTGGAGGTAAAGAGGATAAGCTATATTCAGTATCGTATCTTTCTGTTTTACTTTCCGTTTTGAGTCCCTTCGCACTTAATGTAACAAAAGCATTTTCAGGGGTGAGGTGTGCCAGGACATCGTCATAAAGATCCGGGCTGTATTGCTCCATCAGGTAGCTTCCTCTGATCACCTCACTAATCGGCTTTTGATGCATTTCATTGGCTATCCGGCTTGCAAAATGGAACGGTGTCGACCTTTCCTGGAACTTGAAGGCCAGGTCGAGCATTTGTTTTTGCTCTTCAAAGTAGAATTTTTTCTTGCCAGCGGTTCGAATCAGGTCTATCCAGGTCATCGTCAGTTCAATGCAATGACGCCAGTGTTTCAGTCCTTTCGGGGTGAGCTGGTAGTTGATTGAAAACAACGCTTCATTGCCTGTATCCATGCTCGTTCCCGAGCTCAGAGAGTTGGCATAGCCTTTTTCTTTCAGCACTGACAACAAACTGCCAGCGCCCTCATGCCCGATCAGGTTGGAAATGTAGTAGTCCGGCTTGTTTCGAAAATATTCCATCTGGCTGGGGAGCGAGAAAGATAACTGCATGGACATCTTGTCCATATTGGGAGTTATTTGCAGAAGCTGTGGCAGTGTATTCTGTCTGAAAAGAGGTTGCGGGTGGGATTTCATTGGCAGGTGCCGGTTTTTTACATCGCCAAACCTGCTGGTAACCCATTGTTTCAGTGTATTGATATCCTCTTTTCCGTAAACTGCCAATGTCATCAGATTGGCTGAGTAATTGGATTCGTAGAACTTGACAAGATCCTCGCGTAACCGGGCATTATCATCGCTCGAAAGGGTATTGGCGTCACCCACGGTAAACCGGCTGTAGGCGTGTTCGGGGTTGATTGCGGCCCGGAACGCCGCGTGGTTCCGGCGGTAGTCATCCTTGATTTTCGCGGTAAATTCCGAGTGTACGGCGTTTCGTTCACGATTCACGTAGGTTTCATTGAATAAAGGAGAAACAAATTGTTGTGAAAACCGATCCAGACCCTGTTCAAAAAACCTGGCGTCAATATCGAAAAAATAGTTTGTGTGCTGAAACGAGGTGTATGCGTTGTGATTGCCGCCGTGTCGGGCAATATATTCCTGGTATTCCCCGGCCTCCGGGTATTTTTCTGTTCCCAGGAAAAGCATGTGTTCGAGAAAGTGTGCAAAGCCAAGCCGGTTATCGGGGTCGTTTCCACTTCCTGCAGCTATGTCCAAAGCTGCTGCGGATTTGTCTGTATCAGGGTCGGAAATGATCACGACTTTCATTTGGTTTGGCAGTTCGAAAGCCTCATAGGTTCGCTTGTCGTTTGGACTCTTGTGAACGGAAAAAGAATGTGATGAAGAGGTAGCAGCAGAACCAAAAAACAGGGTGCCTAAAACAATGCACAGGGAGAAAACAGGCCTTTTTGCGAAAAATATCATATGATGTGTCCGGGTAATTGGTTCAGTATGAGGTAGACAGAGGTCGCACAGCGTTTAACAAGTATAAGCGTTTGCCTGGAATGGTTGAATCGTTCATTGTTGTTGATATGGGTCATAAAATTATCACAATGCCATTGGTATAAAGAAATTAAAGATTCTTAAGTTTTTTGGGCTGGTTACCAGCAGGTTGTGAGTGGTTACCGGCCGATATTATGAGCAGGATGAGCAGGTTTATTGTTGAGGCTTTGGTATCGAGGCCTTACCATAGTGTAGTGACTCTGTTAGTGGAGTTTTTTAAATCGTTATATCCAAAAAACCAGATTAAGGAGAATAATTGATGAGCAACCATTTAGCATTGGTAACAGGTGGTACGGGTGGCATAGGATCAGCAATTTGTCAGAAGCTGGCAAGTGATGGCTACAAGGTAATTGCCACCTATAGCTCACCGGGTAAAAAGGACGTGGCAGAAGCGTGGCAAGCCGCAGAGAAAGAAAAAGGCTATGACATAGAAGTGGTCTGCATGAATGTGGGCGACTATGAATCCTGTGAAGCTGCCGCAGCCGAAATTAAAGAAAAGTTTGGTACCGTTGACGTGGTCGTTAACAACGCAGGCATTACCCGGGATGCCGTGATGAAGAAAATGGGGGTTGATAAGTGGGATGCAGTTATGTCCACCAATATGAACAGCATCTTCTATGTCACCAAACAGTTTCTTGATGGAATGCTTGAAAAGCAGTACGGTCGTATTATCAACATTTCGTCTATCAACGGACAAAAAGGCCAGTTTGGCCAGGTTAACTATTCTGCAGCCAAGGCAGGTGTGCACGGTTTTACCAAAGCACTGGCCCAGGAGGTAGCCCGTAAGGGTATTACCGTAAATACGGTTTCTCCCGGTTATGTGGGGACTCCAATGGTAATGAAAATTGAAGAGTCCATTCGTAATCAGATTATTGCACAGATTCCCGTTGGTCGATTGGCAGAGCCCGCCGAGATTGCCGATGCTGTTGCATTTCTGGCTGGTGAGGGTGCCGGTTTTATCACAGGCTCCAATTTGGCCATCAATGGTGGCCAGCATATGTACTAGGCTTTCGGGCGAGAGTCGGCTTCTTCGGCTCTCCCTGTTTTACCTGCAGGTTCTTGTTGTTTCCTGCAGGTGAGTCTTCGCTTGTTCAGTATTGATTCTGTCAAATGTGAATCGTTATCAGAAACTGCTTTATAGCTGTGGGCTATGTGAGGTATTGACAGAATCTATCGGTTTTTTGCTATTCAATTGCCTGTTTCGGCGCTATGATTGTTCATCCAGATTGGATGAACTGCATCGTTGGTTTGTTCCAGCCTCTTGATCACCCGGGTTGACTGGCCTTCCTGTTTGACCTGAGCGTGCTGATTTTAAAAAAACATTGGAGAAATTAAAGAATGAGTGTACTTGTTGGAAAGCCTGCACCGGATTTTACCGTTCCTGCCGTTTTGGCTGATGGACAGATTGTGGATGAATATACGTTGTCCGCAGCAATCAAGGGTAAATACGGTCTTGTCTTTTTCTATCCTCTGGATTTTACTTTTGTATGCCCATCCGAGCTGATTGCCCTGGATCACCGAATTGAAGCCTTTAAAGAAAGAAATGTGGAAGTGGTCGGGGTATCGATTGATTCTCATTTCACCCATAATGCCTGGAGAAACACGCCTGTTGGCCAGGGTGGCATCGGGCCGGTCAACTATACGTTGGCTGCTGACCTCAATCACGACATTTGCAAGGCCTATGATGTTGAGTCTGAAGGTGGCGTGGCATTCCGTGGTGCTTTCCTTATTGATATGGAAGGTAATGTTCGCTCACAAATCGTCAATGACTTGCCACTTGGTCGTAACATGGATGAGCTGATTCGTCTGGTTGATGCGTTACAGTTCCATGAAGAGCACGGCGAAGTGTGTCCGGCTGGCTGGAAAAAAGGTGATAAGGGTATGGATGCTTCACCAGATGGCGTTGCATCTTACCTGGCTGAAGAAGCGGAAGGCCTGTAATCGAGGCTTTTCGCCAATCAATGCTCCCTGGCCTGAATTGGTAACATAAACCTCCGTGGTACGGAACTGTATGCCCGGTAGTGTGAGCAGGTGGCTGAAGTAATTCAGCCTTCTGCTTGATGTATGATCGGCCTTGATTGTAAAACCGCTCTTACCGAGAGCGGTCTTGCTTTTAAAAACATTCTTGCAACCCCCCCATCGCTCGCCATTTGTTGACGATAGTGCAAAAGAGTTCAGCGGTTTTTTGTGCATCGTAAAGTGCGTTGTGAGCTTCTTTGTTGTCAAATTCAATGCCGGCTTCTGAACAGGCCCTGGCCAGGACGGTCTGGCCGTACGCCAGGCCCGCCAGTGTTGCGGTATCGAAGGTTGAAAAAGGATGGAACGGGTTGCGTTTTATTTTGTTGCGCTCTGCAGCGGCATTGATGAAACCGTGATCAAAAAATGAATTGTGGCCAACCAGTATGGCGCGAGAGCAGTCCATGTCCTTGACCGCCTTGCGCACGGGTTTGAACATTTCTTGTAGCGCCTCGGTTTCGGTTTGTGCCATACGAAGCGGGTTATATGGGTCTATGCCGGTAAAGTCCAGGGCAGACTGTTCAATATTTGCTCCTTCAAAAGGCTTGATATGGCAATATATTTCCTCTCCCGGATAGATTTTGCCAGATTCATCCATGTGGATGATAATAGCTGCCAATTCAAGCAAGGCATCTGTTCTGCAGTTAAACCCTGCTGTTTCGACATCGACCACAATAGGCAAAAAACCGCGAAAACGATGAGACATCGGGTGTTTTGAGTCCAAATCCATATCTATGTGACTCATAATTTAACTTGCCATTGGAGTGTTTCACCTGCCTTGACCGGGATAACCCTGTCAGCTCCCAGAGAGAAGTCGTTCGGAACTACCCAGGGTTCTTTCACCAGCGTAATTTTGTCCCGGTTTCTCGGCATGCCATAAAAATCAGGGCCATAGTGGCTGGCGAATGCTTCGAGTTTGTCTAACGCGCCCAGAGAATCGAATACTTCAGCGTAGAGCTCGATGGCGGAGTATGCTGAAAAGCAGCCCGCACAACCGCAGACACTTTCTTTTTTCCCCACCACATGAGGGGCGGAATCTGTGCCCAGAAAGAATTTTGGATTGCCACTGGTTGCGGCTTCCTGCAGTGCCTGCTGGTGTGTGTTTCGTTTCAATATCGGGAGGCAGTAGAAATGGGGACGAATACCGCCAACCAGCATATGGTTTCTGTTAAACAGTAAATGATGAGGGGTAATTGTAGCGGCCAGGTTTTGTCCCGAGCTTTGAACAAACTCTACTGCCTCTTTGGTGGTAATATGTTCCAGCACTACTTTCAGATCAGGAATCTGGCTGACAATTTTACTCAGGGTTCCGGCGATAAACTGTTTTTCCCTGTCAAAAATATCCACTTCATTGGTTGTCACCTCACCATGAACAAGAAGCAGCAGGCCCTTTTCAGCCATTCTCTCAAGAATCGGGAATACTTTCTCTATGTTGGTTACGCCCGAGTCTGAATTGGTGGTCGCACCTGCGGGGTAGAGTTTGCAGGCGACAATTTTTTCGTCATTTGCAGCGAGGTCAATTTCTTCCGGGGTGGTATTGTCGGTCAAATAGAGTGTCATAAGCGGAGCAAATCGACTTGTATCAGGACGGCATTGAACAATGCGATGATAATAGACCAGCGCATCCGCCGCCGAGGCCACCGGTGGAGTAAGGTTTGGCATCACTACGGCTCTGCCGAAATAGCGTGCACTGGCGGCGACAGTATCTTTCAGCGCCGGGCCGTCTCTAAGGTGCAAGTGCCAGTCGTCTGGTCGGTCAATAACCAATGTAGACATAGGGTAGCTCCTGATTTGTCGGGTTCATTCAGCAATTCAAAGGGTATTATTCAATGAAATTCAAAAGGTATTGTTAAATGAAAGGTGGTAAAGAGAGCAATTGTATCATTTACCCGGAACAAATGTGATGTCGCATCTCAAAACCGGCAACATAATTCCCGGCATGATTTATGCTCGCGTTACTGTTGCAAGGTGTTTTTGTTGCTCAACGTAAATCTTTTGGTTAGTTATAGCGCTTGTCATGTCGATTCAATACGGAAATGTCCAAATGGTAACCCGGTCTGTCTGCTGCAGGTTTTTACTGCTTGTTTGGTTGATCTTGCCATCAATGGTATCCCGGGCCGGCATACTCACCTATGCTGCCGGTATCGAGGACAGCCAATGGTATCACTCTGCCTCCATATTTGAATGCAGCCTTACCCACACCATTCCCAGGTTTGGCAAAGGGGTTTTTTATCACGAAGCGGGAGAAACGCTAAAATTTTATCTGGAAACAACCAAAAGCCCGATGCAGGCGGGGAAAGCTGCGTTGGTATTGGAAGCACCGGACTGGTCGCCTGGTCGCCAGGTGCGGGATCTGGGCTTTGTCAAGGTTGTCAAATCTGCACGGCCTGTCACGGTAGGCCAGCGCGAATCCAGTAACATGATGGCCGGCCTGCTGGATGGTTTGATGCCAACACTGACCAGAAAGGCGTGGTATTCGGAAGATCGTATTCGAGTTCGGATTAACCCGGTTAACTTTTCGCAGTTTTATAATGACTATCTGGCCTGCGTTGGTACATTGCTACCGGTCAACTTCAGGCAGGTAGAGCGAACCTCGCTGTTGTTCAAGTCTGACAAGTTTGCATTGACCAGCCGCCATAAAAAGGCGCTGGACAAAGTTATCCTCTATGTCAACGCGGATAAAACCGTATCGACTGTTTTTGTCGACGGTCATGCGGATGCCAGTGGTCGTCGTATTGCGAACAGACGACTGTCCAGAAGTCGGGCGGAGGCAGTGACAGCCTACCTGGTCGAGCACGGCATTTCTCCAGATTTGATCACCACCCGCTATCATGGTGAGCGCTATCCGGCGGCGAGCAATAAAACCAAATCTGATCGGGCACGCAATCGGCGTGCAACTGTTCGCTTGCAAAGAGGTATGCGGAATTCATTGCCGGAGAGCGAAAACCCGGACTGACAAGCATCAAATCACGCACGAAACCCTCTCGTTGGGTGACTTTCCGGTAGAATGTGTCGAAAGTTGCGGTCTAAAACTGTAAAAACAGCGCAAAAAGTCTTAAAGTACCGCCACATTCAGGAACAGTAGTTGTCTATTAACATGGTTTAGCGTCACAAGGGTTGTGTAAGAGATGGAATCGAACATTAAAAAAGTGGTTTTAGCGTATTCTGGTGGTCTGGATACTTCTATTATTTTACGTTGGCTGGAAGATGAATATGGTTGTGAAATAGTTACCTTTACTGCTGATATCGGTCAAGGTGAAGAGCTGGAACCGGCGCGTGCCAAGGCAGAAGCCATGGGCGTGAAGGAAATCTATATCGAAGACCTGAAGGAAGAATTTGTTCGGGACTATGTGTTTCCCATGTTTCGGGCGAATGCGATCTATGAAGGTGAATATCTGTTGGGCACTTCCATTGCCCGGCCATTGATTGCCAAACGTCTGGTAGAAATCGCAACCGAAACGGGAGCTGATGCCATTTCTCATGGTGCAACAGGTAAGGGTAATGATCAGGTTCGCTTTGAATTGGGTGCCTATGCACTGAAACCCGGAGTCAAGATCATTGCTCCGTGGAGAGAATGGGATTTGCTGTCTCGGGAAAAATTGATGGCCTATGCGAAGGAGCATGATATTCCGGTTGATTTTGCCAAAGCCGGCAAAAAGTCGCCTTACTCCATGGATGCGAACCTGCTGCACATTTCATACGAGGGCGACATTCTGGAAGATCCCTGGGTGGAAGCTGAAGAGGATATGTGGCGTTGGAGTGTCAGCCCCGAAAAAGCGCCGGATAATCCAACCTATATTGAACTGACCTATAAAGCGGGTGATATTGTTGCGATTGACGGGGAAGCAATGAAGCCTCACGCGGTTTTGGCGTATTTGAACAGGGTGGGCGGAGATAATGGTATCGGGCGTCTTGACCTGGTTGAAAATCGTTTTGTCGGCATGAAGTCTCGTGGCTGTTATGAGACACCTGGCGGCACCATCATGCTGAAAGCCCACCGGGCGATAGAGTCTATTACGCTGGATCGGGAAGCCGCTCATCTGAAGGACAGCTTGATGCCAAGGTATGCAGAGCTTGTTTATAACGGATACTGGTGGAGCCCGGAACGCACCATGCTGCAAACCATGATAGATGAGTCTCAACGGGTGGTAAATGGCGTTGTGCGGTTGAAACTGTACAAGGGTAACGTGATTGTAGCGGGCAGAAAGTCAGATGATTCTTTATTTGATGAAGATATAGCAACCTTTGAAGATGATGCGGGCGCCTATGATCAGAAAGATGCAGAAGGCTTTATCAAACTGAACGCACTCAGATTGAGAATCGCAGCCCGGAAGGGGCGTGTATAGGCTTGAATACAAGAGCGAAGCCGGAATAAAAACTGAAATCGGGCTATTGCCCGATTTTTTTTATGGTTATTTGCCGGGTTTGCAGAAAAAAATGGTATAAATGTGCTTTACTTCGGACTGGAACAGTTCAATCGAAATTCTATAAATAACAAATAGCAAATAGCAAATAACAACAAGAGGTATTGACTCGATGAGTGTAACGCGAAGAAAGTTTATTCAGGCGATAGCGGTTGCCGCTGGTGCTGCAACATTGCCAGTATTATCCGGCTGCAATGACTACGATGAAAAATATGCAGCAAAGCCCCCGAAACGGGATTCTGCCTTTTTTCCTCAGTCCGTGATGTCCGGCGACCCCCGCTCCGATAGCGTTATTCTGTGGACAAGGGTAGAGGATGAGGCAGCCAGTGGTGATGTCAGTGTTACCTTGCAGGTTTCAACCAAAGAGAACTTCTCTGCAGTCATTGTGGAAACATCGCTTGACGCTCTTGCAATCAATGATCATTGCCTGAAAGTACGGGTAACTTCACTGTCTCCCTACACGACCTATTATTATCGTTTCATATACAACAACGAGATGTCGCCCACAGGCAGAACCAAAACGGCTGCCGCCGCTGATGATGATCGAAAAGTCAAATACGCGTTTGTTAGCTGCCAGGACTATATCGGACGTTATTACAATGCCTATTTGCGTTTGCTGGAAGAGGATATGTCCGATGTCGATTTTGTCGTTCATCTGGGTGATTATATTTATGAAACTGCCGGGGATCCGAGTTTCCAGGATGCGAGTGATGAAAGGGCGATCGTATTTGAAGATGTGGATGGTGCGGTTCCGGTTCGCTCCCCGGATGGAAGTGTTTTCTATGGAGCACAAAGTGTTGACAATTATCGGCAACTATATAAAACCTATCGCTCGGATCCGGTGCTAAGGAAAGTTCACGAGAAATTTCCTTTGGTTGCGATTTGGGATGACCATGAATTTTCGGACGATAGCTGGCAGAACAACGCCACCTACCACGGGGTGACGACGGGTGAGGGAAGCCTGATACGAAAAACCAATTCCGAGCAGGTGTATTTCGAGTATATGCCGATTGATCAGGACTCGGTAGCGGGAAGTACCCTTGGTACTGAAGGCAGGATAGATGTTGATACCGGCAAGCTGTCTCAAGGAAATGTCGCAGAAAATGGTGTGGGCAGTCTGTCTCAGGGGGTGCCTATTTATCGGAATTTGCGGTTTGGCAAAAATCTTGAGTTATTTTTAACTGACTTCCGTACTCATCGCCCTGATCATTTAATTCCTGAAGACGCTTTCCCCGGTTCGGTGATCGCCCCTGTTGGCCCGGCAGCGAATCCTGCCCTGAGTCATTTCAGTGTCGATGATTTAACCCCCGTTGCCCGGGGTGCCCTGACTCAGATTTTAACGGGTATGTACATCCGGTTTTATGAGACTCTGGGGCAATCCGTTGAAGATACGTCCGTGAACGCAGCATCAAAAGCTGCAGAATTGTCAGGCGGGACACTTTCAACCGGTTATATTTTTGCTGTTATCGATGGAGCCGTTGCTGCCGGTCAGTTGGATGAGCAGACCGGAGGAGCCATCAAGGCCGATATTACCGCCAATCTGCAGCCCACTGATGCATTGTCTTATTACTCTCTTGGAAAGACGGCCTTGTATGGTGATTTGGGAAGTCGCTACTTCGTTGTAAAAAGTGCCTACGATGCCTTAACCAATTCCATCGTTCCCGGCTCGGCGCAAAATGCATTTGGAGAAGACCAGTTCGCCTGGTTGCAGAGCGGTCTGTCCGGTTCGGACGCAACCTGGCGAGTATTGGGCTCCTCGGTTTCTCTGACTCCCATGGTGCTTGGTCTGGACAGTGTTTTGCCTGACTCGGTCAAGTCAAGGTTGCCTGCCAGTTTGCAGAACGATTTTTATCTGAATGTCGATCAGTGGGACGGGTTTCAAAAGTTCAGGGACGGTGAGCTTCTGTCTGCGCTGAGGGCGACCGACCGGTCTGAAAACGGGGTGCTTGCTATAGCAGGAGATATTCATTCGACCTGGGTCTCTGATCATGCAGATGGCAGGATGTGCTTTACCACTTCTTCTGTCTCCTCTGCCACATTTCATGAGTTGCTGGAAACCCAGGCCGCGGGACTGGTCAAAGCGGTGGCTGCTGCGGATCCGGCCCTGGGTGCGGAAGACTTGCAGGGGAACGTCGATTCCCTGTTGAGCATGGCTGATCACATAATGCAGGAAAGTGATGCAAGAGTGAAGCTGGGCAGAACAGGTGAGCATGGAATTGGAGTGATGGAAGTGGATAGCAAGGGAGCAAATGTGACCTTTTATCAGCTGATGCCCCATTCTGCCGGCCTGGATATGATAAAAACCTCTTACTATGATTCGCCACGAGTGGTGCTGGATCGTATGTTCGAGAGAAAATTCAGGGTAGAGAGCAATACATTGGTTCAGTTGGGTCAGTTTTGAAATTATTTCAGGATCAGGCTGTTTGGGGGGCGGAGGCCTTGCGCATGGTCTCCATTCTTTTGCAGTGTATGTCCTGATTTGGCCAAACCTCCGGCTTTTTTTTCAGGCCGGGGGTGTCATTATTCCGAGTCCAGACTGATACGGGCTTTTTAGATTCTGTTTCCCGTTGATATTCCCTTTCTTTGTTGTACTATTACGTCCCTGCCGCAGATCGCCGGATGACCTGGTTTTTCTTTGCCCGGTGCCTGTTTTTGGCTCTGGTGAGCGGCTTGATCAGAAAGGTGATTTGAAACCCGTTTCCGTTATGAATGAGAGTTCTATGTTATCTGAAGGTGCCGATCCGGAAAATTTGCGAGTCAAGATTCCTCCCCACTCCATTGAAGCCGAGCAGTCTATTCTGGGAGGATTGATGCTCGACAATACCAAATGGGATTTGGTGTCCGACGGGATAACCGAAGAGGACTTTTACCGAGCCGATCACAAGCTGATATTCCATTCTATTTACCGTCTTTTGGGAGAAGCAAAACCTCTGGATGTTGTAACACTCTCGGAAGAACTGGAGCGGTTGGGCAGGCTGGAGGAAGCGGGTGGTTTTGCTTATCTCGGTGAACTGGCCAATAAAACGCCGAGTGCGTCGAACATTCGCTCGTATGCGGATATTGTGCGTGAGCGAGCCGTTTTGCGCAGTCTTATCCAGGTCTCGGGTGAAATAGCGGATGACTCCTTTAATCCCAGAGGGCGCTCCAGCACTGAAATTCTTGATGAATCCGAGCGAAAGGTTTTTCTGATTTCAGAGTCTCGGGCGAAAGAGGGAGGGCCGGTCGGTATTAATCAGGTTCTGCAAAAAACCCTGGATCGGATTGATGAACTGTTTGAAAACGACGAAACACTCACTGGAATTACCACAGGGTTTCGTGATCTGGACGATAAAACCGGTGGTATGCAGAAATCTGATTTGATTATTGTTGCAGCCCGACCTTCCATGGGAAAAACCGCATTTGCCATGAACCTGGCGGAAAATGCTCTGTTATCCGGGGGGAAATCGGTATTGGTATTCAGTATGGAAATGCCAGCCGATGCCATTGTAATGCGAATGCTGTCTTCCATTGGCAGAATAAACCAGACAAAGGTTCGAAGTGGTCAGTTGGAAGAGGATGATTGGCCGCGTTTGACATCGGCAGTCAGCATGTTGCGTGACAAGCCTCTCTATATTGACGACTCTGCCGCACTGAGCCCGACGGAAGTTCGATCGAGAGCGCGACGTGTGGCCAGGGAAAACAATGGTGAGATCGGGTTGATCCTCGTCGATTATTTACAGCTCATGCGGGTTCCGGGTAATACTGAAGGCAGAACAGCAGAGATATCAGAAATTTCACGATCCATGAAAGCCCTTGCCAAGGAGTTGGAATGCCCAGTGGTTGCCCTGTCTCAGCTTAATCGCAGTCTGGAGCAGAGGCCGAACAAGCGCCCTGTTAACTCCGACTTGAGAGAATCGGGTGCGATAGAGCAGGACGCGGATGTGATTATGTTTATCTATCGGGACGAATACTATGACGAGGAAAGTAATGACAAGGGGTTGGCCGAGATCATCATTGGCAAGCAGCGGAATGGGCCAACAGGAACAATAAAACTAGCGTTTCAGGGGCAATATACCCGCTTTGATGATCTTGCTCATATTGATTATGAGGGTTTTTGATGGCGCGCCCCGTAAAAGTCGAGATAAACAAAGGCGCGTTCATGCATAATCTGTCACTGGCGCGGGAAAAAGCAGATGGTGCCGGCTTGATGCCCGTACTGAAGGCAGATGCCTATGGCCACGGTCTGGCGGAGTTGTGTCGCTGGGTTCCGGAAGGCGACACTATCGCGCTGACATCGATTGATGAAGCCTGCATCGTTCGGGGGCAGGGAATAAAAAACACCGTACTGCTGCTGGAAGGGTGCTTTTCTGCGGATGAGCTGAATTGGTGTGCAGCAAATAACATAGAAACCGTTGTTCACTCACAACATCAGATAGACGATTTGGCAAGGTTTTGTGAGAGTGTCTCCAATACTGGTCATTTGTCAGTATGGATCAAGTTCGATACCGGTATGCATCGACTGGGGTTCCCCTGTGATCAGGCCGGTGCGGCGCTGCTTGCGGTCAAGCGGCTTGACAGGGTCAAGCTCTGCGGTGCATTGACTCATATGGCCTGTGCCGATGATATCGCAAATCGGAAAACCGGCCAGCAGATGCTACTGTTTGAAGAGAAGGTGCTTGCGCCTTATTCATGGCCTGCAGTCAGTCTCGCCAACTCGGCGGTCTTGATGAATTACCCTGATAACTTGCATAACCTGGTTCGTCCGGGAATTATGCTTTATGGTGGTTCCTGTGATGTGAATAAAACCGGGGTAGAGTTGGGGCTTCGGGCTGTAATGAGTTTCAGGTCGGAAATCATCGCCATCAGAACCATTGGTGCCGGAGAGTCTGTAGGGTATGGGGGGCGATGGGTTTCAACCAGGGAGTCGAAAGTAGGTGTGGTTGCGGTCGGTTATGCGGATGGCTATCCACGGCATGCACCGGACGGAACTCCTGTCTGGCTGAATGGTGTGATCGCGCCGATGGTCGGCAGGGTGTCTATGGATATGATTACAGTGGATCTTACGGATGTTCCGGAGGCAAAAGTGGCAGACAGGGTTGAATTATGGGGTGAAAATCTGTCGGTTGATCTGGTGGCGAATCACTGTGAGACGATCGCGTATGAACTTATGACATCGATTACGCGGAGAGTGCCTAAAATCTACCCGGATTTGTCAATCATTCGGTAACTTGCCGGTGCCCTGATTAACTATCCATTAACACCCTGAATATCCATTAACACCCTGAATATTCGTTAACAGGAGGGCAGAAGGAAGGGGTAAAGAGTCTGATTTTGCTTGCGCCCTTGAAATCAGTCTTCGTCGGACTTGCAGGCAGAGTGACTTTTGACGATATTTCTAAGCCCTTCAATATCGTTGATTCTCAGCTCTCTTCCCTGGACAGAAATCAGTCCGGTTTTCTGGAATCTCGTAAAGGCGCGACTGACGGTTTCCACGGCCAACCCCAGGTAGTTACCAATATCATTTCTGGGCATTGGCAGCCTGAATTGGGTGGGCGAAAGCTTTCTGCGTTTAAACCTTTCAGACAGGCTCAGAATGAGCGAGGCGATGCGCTCTTCCGCCGTGTTTTTGCTGAGTAACATGGTGAGCTTGCGGCTTTCCTGAATTTCCCTGCTCATGAGTTGAAAAAAATAGTGTTGCAGGGTGGGAATTTTGACGGCTAATTCTTCAAACTGATCAAACGGAATTTCACAAACTGATGACTTTTCAAGTGCCTTTGCCGAGCAGGAATACAGGTCAGTGGTCATGCTGTCGAGGCCGATAATTTCGCCTGGCAAATAGAACCCGGTTACCTGTTCTTCGCCCTCTTCGGTGACTGTGTATGTTTTGATAGAACCACTGCGGACGGCAAAACAGGATTTGAACGCCCCGTGTTCATGGAAAATGTGGTCGCCACGATCAACCACCTTGCCCTGTTTGATAATGCTGTCCAGTTTACCAATTTCAGCCTGGTTTACCGCAATGGGCAAACACAAATGACCCAGGCTGCAAAGATTGCAAGATGAGTTGACAGCGCCTTTTGTTGAAGAAGGAATATTCGCCGATTTAGTGGGCATGAATCACCGTTGTCGTTTTTTGATCTGGAGCAAAAGACAGTTCGCTAAGGATAACCAATTGGCTGTAGAAGTCAATTGCAGTTTCGCGGGTTTCAGACGATAAAAGCACAAACCTGGCCAGGTTTGTGTGTTCTGACAAGTGTTATCCGTTTTGGGGGATTAAATATCCACCGTACTGGAAAGGTAACTGTTTTTCACGGATACACTTGATATATTGATCAAGCTGATCAGCATTACGAGTGAGTATGTTGTCAATTATGCTGTTTGCTGACAAACCCATGGCGATCAGGTCATGGATATACCACTTGTCTGTTTTGTCGCAGTTGCTGTATTTGCAAAACCCTTTCTTCGTATAGCCCGCTGAAATCAACTGGCGAATCAGATCAGAGTCAGGACTTGACGCCGACTGATCTTTCGCGGTTGTATCCCGATACCGGTCGATGGAATCAAGAAGGCAAATGGAATCGGGGCGGGATTCGGTCAGCACATCGATTTGTCTCTTCTTGTCAGCGATATCAATATCGTCGTCAAGAGCGAGAGACGCACTGATCGTCTCGAACCCGTAGTTCCTCATCATGGCCATTTGTCTGACAAACTGTCGAGCCTGAGGTTCTGTGGTAAAGGTGGGGGTTTCCAGGCAAATGTGGGTAAAGCCCAGCCCCTTTATCAGCGGAATGGTGTTATCGGTAATATGCTCGAACCGCAATTCGATGACATACCGGCCCTTGCCCTCCGGCAGCAATGAAAAATGCTTGTTCAAATGGAACATAAGCTCGGTCATCTCGGCGTCATCAAGCAGCTGGTGTATGTTTTTGTTCCAATGGAGGTAGCTGATTGTGCAGCGCCTGGGAACGAGCTCGGAGATCAGGCGGGCCTCCTGCAACAGGTTATCCAGATAGTTTCGGATGGGGTGGGTATTTTTGGTTACACCATAATGCTCGCACAGCGTGTGCTTCAATGGCATTGATATGCTGAGTGCTGTATCGGAACAGGTTTTTATATTGTTCTGGATCGCATCAATATAAGACTTGAGAGTAAAGTCCCGGTCTGGCACGAACCGGTTTTGCTTGCCCAGAGGGAAAAAGCGGAACTTGTTGAGGCAATAAATCCAATCTGTTGTTGCGGTTACCGGTGATGTCATGGGCGGACTTTGGGAGATGTGCTCAACACTGCCTTTGCCAACAGGAAGAAAATGAATTCTTTCTTTGTCAGGAACAGCAGCACTCATGTGAACCTGGTATTTTTAGTTAATTATTAAGAGGCTAAAGTCTACCTCCTGGATAAATTATTGGGGTTGACTTGTATCAAGAGAATATTTTTTGGTCAGCTTGTGGCGGAAATGGAGGCAGGAAAGGGAACAGTGGTGACAGAGCCTGGAAAAAACATCACTTTTTTGCCTGAAAGCCTCTTAAACTTCAAGCTGCCTGGTTAAAAAAAGTGACGTTTATTTGAAAAGCGGGTATTTGAAAAATGGGCAAAAAAACCGGGCGAATCTATCTTTGAAATACCAGTGTCGCATTGGTTCCGCCAAAGCCAAAACTGTTGGACATAACCACCTGTAACTCTGCTTCTCTGTTTCCGCCTGCGAGTACATTGACGTGACCGGCTTCCGGGTCGATTTCTTCCAGGTTTGCCGTCCCCGCAATGAAGTTGTGTTTCATCATAAGCAGGCTGTAGATTGCCTCATGCACGCCTGCTGCGCCAAGAGCGTGGCCCGATAGCGATTTGGTTGACGAAATAATGGGTAATTTGTCGCCAAAAACGGCCTCAACAGCCTTTAGCTCGGCAATATCCCCGACAGGAGTGCTGGTTCCGTGGGCATTGATGTAGTCGACGGGAGCGCTAACCGTAGACAGTGCCTGGCGCATACAGCGTTGAGCGCCCTCACCCGAAGGCACAACCATGTCGAAGCCGTCAGAAGTGGCACCGTAACCAACCAGTTCGGCGTAAATGTGAGCGCCACGTTTTTCGGCATGTTCTTTTTCTTCCAGCACGATAATGCCAGCGCCGCCGGCGATAACAAATCCGTCTCTGTTTACATCAAAAGGGCGGGATGCCTTTTCGGGGGTATCATTATATTTTGTTGATAATGCTCCCATCGCATCAAACAGCATGGCTTGTGTCCAGTTATCTTCTTCGCCACCACCGGCAAAAATAATATCCTGTTTTCCTGCCTGTATCTGTTCCATGGCATTGCCGATACAATGTGAGCTGGTTGCGCAGGCGGATGAAATGGAATAGTTAAGACCGCGAATCCTGAACGTGGTCGACAGGCAGGCGGAAACAGTGCTGCCCATAATTCTTGGCACCATAAAGGCGCCAATTCGACGAACACCCTTTTCTTTCAGGATTTCTGCGGATTGAACCAGATTTGCCGAGGAAGCGCCTCCCGAACCGGCAATGATTCCGGTGCGCTCATTGGAAATCAGGTCTTTCGTGAGGTTGGCATCTTCAATGGCCTGTTGCATGGACAGACAGGCAAAAATGGCAGAGTCACCCATAAAGCGCAGGGCTTTCCGGTCAATTTTATCCTCATAGTCAACAATGGTTTTACCCGACACCAGACTGCGAAGACCTCTTTCCTGGAAAGACTCGTTAAAGGCAATGCCCGATTTGCCTTTTACAAGGCTGTCCAGCACTTCATCTTTATTGTTTCCAAGGCAGGAAATGATACCGATACCGGTGACGACGACTCTACGCATATTTATAATTCAACCCTTTGCACAGTTTTTTCCCTATTCTATGTCAAAAACGGGAATAACCAAAACAGGAGCGTGGTCGATTGTGTTAATTTGCCGGTAAAACATGAAAATATATTGCGTACTGCATATTGCGCAGGCTGGTGGCGTTGTGTTTTCGGAAAAACGCGTGAACGGTTGACACAGGCCAATATTACCATGGCGGAAAGACGTATACTGGACGCGATATACCTTTTTTCACCCTTTATGTACTATTTTTCTTTCCTTTGTGTACTATATTACAGGATCACGGATTTAACCTTGCAGGGTAGACTTTTAGGAGTGGAGAGCCGCCGAATGGAAAAGTGCTGCGCGGAAAGGTATGATTCGGCCCCATTCTGTACAAATGAATCAGGCAAAACAAAAAGGGAAACACCATGTCCATCGTAAAAAGTGTAATGCAAACAAATTTGGTCACAACGAGTCCCGATAACACAGTATCGGAAGTCGCTGAGAAAATGAAAGAGTATAAGCTGGGGGCAATATTGCTGGTTGATAATGACGGCCTTTTTGGTATTTTTACCGAGAGAGACCTGCTTAATCGCGTGGTTGCAGAGGGTAAGGATCCTGCCAGCACCAAAGTATCCGAGGTTGCCACCAAAGACCCGATTGTTGTCAGGGAAAATGCCCATATCAAAGACTGCGCACTGATATTGAAAAATGAGGGTTTCCGTCATCTGCCCGTAGTGAACGAGGACAATGCTCATGTAGGAATCGTATCTTCACGTGACTTTTTCCAGTATATGACTGACGAGCTGGAAAATGTGATTGATAAAATTCGTACCTCGGGCGACCCGATTCAGGAAGACTTTGATATTTACGAGCTGGTCGGTGGTGGCGGTTACGGCATTCCTCCCGGCAGATAAGGGGGGGCGTAGTAACCCATAGAGCGTAATCAGGCTACAGCCGTTACGGTTTTCCGGTTCGCTTGAAGTTCGGGGTGCCTGTTTTGTTTGAACACGCCAGGTTCCCCGGTTTTCCCGGTCGCCGGCGGGGCCGATGCGATCCTGTTTAATGACAGAGATATCGGCGGTGGCTGTTCACCCGGTGGTCGGGGTGTTCGTGCGCAAACTGCCCACGGGGACGTGACCAGACATCATTGGTGGGTGGAAGCACCGGTTGTCATCGTTGTCAGGCAATGATGATGTAGTTTGCCTCCAAGTATCCGCAGCGCCTGTTTTCGGATTCAATCCAGACTTTCAGCGTGCATTCGGCCCTTCCATTCTGTTTCAGTCGTTCCGTAAGCCCTTGTTCTTTTTGTTGTTCATTTAATTCGGCTGTCAATCGAATGTCCGATTTCACGGGTCTTTTGTAGTGTATTTTTGCCGTTTTGACAACGAGTGATCCCTCAGCCTTTTCAGCCTGCATTTTGTTATAAACCAGCGCCCATCCCGTTGCCACTGCGAGCGCATACAGACTGCCCGCGAAGCCGGTCTGGTGAACATTTCTATTTGGCGACAGAGGGGCATTGGTGACGATTGCGTTGTCACTTGATTCTGCCACTGCCAACTGCATAAATGCACAAAGTGGTATTTCTGACTGCAGCAGGTGAGTAAGTTCTTGTCTGGTCATGTTTGCTCGTTGTAAGAGTGGTTTCAGGATGTATTTGATCTGTCAAATTTTGAATAATCCGGTTGCGGATTGAGTTAGTCTGAAGTTCGTATTACTATCACAACTCCGGGTTGGAATGAGAAGCTTTATCACGCATGGCAGGCTTTGATCATGCGTTCAGGCTTGCCATTTCTCACTGGTCAGCAACAGTAACAGATCAAGTATAGCAATTGACAGGGCAAAGGTGACAATGAAGTATATTGATATAGTGGAATTTGGCGGGCCGGATGTGTTGACGCTTGCCAGCGGAGATTCTCCCGAACCCGGAAAGGGTGAAGTGCTTGTTGATGTAGTTGCCGCCGGGGTAAATCGGCCCGACGTGGTGCAACGTCAGGGGCATTACCCCGCGCCCCCCGGTGCCTCTCCGATACCCGGGCTGGAAGTGGCCGGAGAAATTTCCCAACTGGGCGAGGGGGTTGCAAAAGAGGGAGTTGCAGGCTGGAAAGTCGGCGACAGGGTCTGTGCATTGACTAACGGTGGTGGTTATGCGCAACGGGTAGTGGTGCCAGCCAGTCAGTGTTTACCCGTTCCACTAGGTTTTTCAATGGTGGAGGCGGCCGCTTTGCCGGAAACCTTTTTTACCGTCTGGAGCAATGTATTCGACCGTTGCGGCTTGAAAAGCGGAGATACCTTTCTTGTGCATGGTGGCTCCAGTGGTATTGGAACATCGGCCATTCAAATGGCTTCAGCCATGGGTGCCAGAGTCTTCACAACAGCCGGCTCTGATGAAAAATGCGCTGTCTGTGAGTCATTGGGGGCAGAAAAAGCCATCAACTATCGTGATCAGGACTTCGTTGCCGAGCTAAAGGCGATTCTCGGCAAACGCGGCATTGATGTTACCCTGGATATGGTGGGTGGTGACTATATTGCCCGCAACATCAAAATTGCTGCGATGGACGGCAGAATCGCAAATATTGCGTATTTGAACGGTTCTGTGGCAGAGGTGAACTTTATGCATGTGATGCTGAAACGTCTGACGTTGACAGGTTCGACGCTACGTCCTCAATCGGAACAGACAAAGGCGTTAATTGCAGAAAATCTGAAAAGCCGAATCTGGCCCCTTCTTGAATCAGGTAAAATCAGGCCGGTTATTGCAGGGGTATTTACCCTGGGAAATGCCGCTGAGGCACACCGTTTGATGGAGTCGAGCAGTCACATAGGTAAAATTGTACTCACTATGGGTGGCATATAACTGTTTTTTTTAACCTTTGTATGCAACCTTTGTATGTAACCGCCGTGTTGAGCTTTCGCAGTTAACTGACGTAGTTAGTTGACATGGGTAGCCGAGATGGTTCACTGTCATATTTCACCATCGCTGTTCACCGGCAAACTGGAGAATTGAGTTGTACCAATCAGAACAATGGCACTGGAATATTCCTCGTTATTTCAATATCGGGGAAGCCTGTACCCGAATGGGGCTGGATGATGAGCGATCCGGGCAGGATGCCATCATTGTTGATGATGAATCCTCCGGTGTTTCCTCAATCAGCTACGCAAACCTCGAGAAGGAAACGGCCCGGTTCGCCAATTGTTTGTCGGGTTTTGGTTTGCCGGCCCAAAACCGGGTATTGATTCGCCTGCCCAACTGTCTCCAGTACCCCGTAGCCTTCCTGGGGGCGCTCAGATACGGCGCTATCGCGGTACCGGCATCAATGATGTTAACGGCAGAAGAACTGGTTTATCTGATCAATGATTCACAGGCGAACGTGATTGTCGTGGATGCGAGGGTGACTGACCAGTTGCGTGAAATAGCTGATGGTTGTCCGTCGCTGCAGCATATTGTATGGGTTGGCGGTGCTGATTCAGCCTCCCTTTCCAGGCTTTCGGATGAGGTATCCGGCAAGGTACAACTGCATTGTTGGGATGCCTTGCTGGCGGGTTCCCCTGACCGTTTTGAGCCGGTGAAAACACTGGCAGATGATCCTGCATATCTTGTTTATACTTCGGGAACGACAGGCTATCCCAAGGGTGTACTTCACGCGCACCGTGCATTGCCGGGTCGAATGCCTGCCAGTCAGTACTGGTTTCCCTTTGAAGCAAGGGAAGAGCAGGAAAAAAAGTGTGGTAAAAATGACCGGATATTACACTCGGGCAAGTTTAACTGGACTTATGTGCTGGGTACCGCCCTGATGGACCCTCTGTTTCAAGGCAAAACCGTTATTGTCCACGAAGGTGAACAGCATGCGGATACCTGGCCCAAACTGATTGCCAAACACCGTTGCTCCATCTTTATTGGTGTGCCTACTCTGTTTAGGCAGATTCTTCAGAAAACCACCTGCTCTTCGTCAGATGTTCCCTGTCTGATTCATTGTATGAGCGCCGGAGAGCACTTGTCTGACGAAGTATTGGCCCAGTGGAAGCAGCGGTTTGGGCTTGATGTGTATGAGGCGGTAGGTATGTCGGAATGCTCCTACTACCTTTCTCAACATAATAAAATGCCGATTCGTCCCGGTTCCGCCGGTTTCCCGCAGCCGGGCCATGATGTCGTTCTGCTTGATAAAAATCTGAACGAAGTACCTGCGGGCGAAGAGGGAATGTTGTGTATTCCCGAGACTGATCCGGCCCTGTTTATCCGCTATTGGAATTTGGAAGAGGAAACAAAAAAGAGCCGAAAGGGTGGATTCTTTCTTACCGGGGACTATGCCAGGCAGGATGAAGAGGGCTATATCTGGTTTTTGGGCCGTAAAGACGACATGATCAATTCGTTTGGCTTTCGGGTTTCTCCGGTAGAAGTTGAAAGAGTGATTAAAACGCATGATGCGGTTTCTGATTGTGCCGTTGTCGGTGAAGAAGTGGCCAAAGACAAAATTATTGTCAGCGCCTATGTTATATTGCACGACAGTATGTCTTTGAATGAAGACAGGCTGATTGAATTTTGCCGGGAACATCTGGCGACCTATAAAATGCCCAGAAAGGTTTCCTTTTTGTCAGCCTTTCCGCGTACCGCAAATGGCAAGGTCTTGCGAAGCAGGTTGATCACCCGTTGACTCGATGCGCTGATGGTTCAACACACCGATAGCCCGACTGCTATTGTTCACAGAAGCTGTCGTTCACAGAGAATTTTGCTCACAAAGGCTGTCGTTCACAAAAGACTGTCGTTCACCAGGGCAGACTGCCCGGCGGTTATCAGTGGCGACGAAATTCACTGGGGGCCTTGCCTGTCCATCGCTTGAATGCCCGACCGAAATTTGACTGATCCTCGAACCCCAGCTCCAATCCGATATCACCGATGGTTTTTCTTGTCGTCCTGAGAAGTTCTATGGCAATGGTTTCCCGAACCTTGTCCAGAATCCCCTGGTAAGTGGTACCTGACTTGCTCAACTCCCGTCTCAATGTTCTGGGTGAAACGCAAAAATACGCTGCAGCGGAATCCAGACCCGGAAAGTCATTGGTGTGAGCCAGTATGTAAGTCCGAACCTGTTGCACCAGGCCGGATTGACCTTCGATACGAGAGAGCATTTGCTGGCAGATTTCCTTGACTGATTTTTCTGTCAAAGGGTCAGCGGTTGGCAAGGTTGCATCCAGCACGCCGGAATCGAAGCGCAGACGATTGAAAGGGGCATCAAATTCCACCGGGCAACGGATTCTGTTGGTTGAGTTGTGCGGGTTGCTTCTCGAACGATCCCAGTCTTCAGGCTTTGGGCAGCCGAGTTCCGCGCCTTTGATCGCGTTTTCGGGAAAGGCGAGCTGAATGAGCAAATGTGTGGAGCCGCTCAGGATACTTGACAGCAAAAAGTAGCGCAGATCACCAAAGTCCAGAGATTCGTCAATTAGTAAGGCGGCTTCGCCCGGTTTGTGCGTATCCAGCGCCAGGCTGAGCTCAAACAGGGGAGAGCGGATTTTCAGGTATTGTATGACGGCTTCAATGGCAGATTGATAAGTGCTGCTGCTTAATGCCGCGTAGCCTAATATGCCCAGTGAGGTGACATTGATATGTTCACCGAAACGCCAACCCAGGTGAGTGTCGCCCGTTGCCTCTATGGCGTTACGGATGAATTGCTCGTACTCTTTAAAACTGATTCTCAGGCTTTCATCTGCAAATGATTCGGGGGTCAGCCCGGTATTGACCAGTAACTCATCTATTTGCACACCTTCAGCCTGCATCATGCGAAACAGAACCCCGGGGAAGAAAACTGGCAGTACTGGATCGTATGCGTTAAATAAATGTCTGATCATTGTTTTCTGCCTTGATTTTGCAGCTTCCTCTGAGAATAAAAAAGAGCTTGAATATCAAGAAGATGATATCAAATGATGGTCAATTCAGAGCTGCCTGTTTTTACCACCAAGCATACCAGGAAACCCGTACGAAAACCAGTTTGGCCGGATATGACCAATTGTTGTCCATACTTGCACTTCGCTAATTGTCTGCAACAGGTAAGATAGGTAGTAGGGAAGGCAGGCGTCAGGGAAGACAAACTATCAAATTGGTTGGAAGGAGATCGAGATGAACAGGTTAACAGTGAGCGGTTTGGTGTTAGCGCTTGCCGCCGGTCAGGTTCAAGCGGGTGAGGTGTTGCACGGGGATGAAGTGATCAGTCTTCTTGTTGGTAACACTGTGGAAGCAACCTATCATAATGCGGGTGAATCCGGTCGTCACGGCTTCTTTGAATACTACACAGAAGATGGCAAGATTCTTGGCTGGGAAACCAAACTGGAACAGGCAGGGAATTACACGCACTATGTCGGCAGTTGGAAGCTGGATGGCGATAAACTGTGTGCTTCAGTCTATGGCCGACCTTACTCTTGCAGCAGCTTTGAGAAGATAAAGGACGGTGAGTACCGACGTATTTCCGATAATATGAAGTTTGGTAATGTGACTTTGCACCAGGGGAAATATCATCCGGTCAATTAAGTGTTCGCATGTCAACAGAGGGACAGGGGGTGTATCAGGCAAATGGTCAGTTGCAAAAGGGGGATGGTACCACGCGTTTGGTAATCACCGGGTGGTATCATTCCGCGCTTTGTGTTTTCTGGTCACCCTGTTGTGTTGATTGTAATTATTGTTGTTGATACCCGAGCACAGAAGGTGTATCTGTTTGGTGCCCGGGGTTTGGCGGATGGAATCCGTTTTGATGTCTTGCGGTTATCGGTGTCTCGTCGCCACTCGTACCCTACAGTCTGGCTGCTAGTCGTGAGCCCTGTCCGATGGCTCGTTTGGCATCCAGCTCGGAAGCCACGTCTGCACCACCGATCAGGTGCACGTTAATGCCTTTGTCCCTTGCGCCCAGTTTTTCCAGCTCATCCGAGAGATCCCGTCTTGGTGTCTGGCCCGCACAGATAATGATGTTGTCAACATCCAGTAATCTGGATTTGCCATCTACGGTGATATGTAGCCCTTGATCGTCAATTTTATCGTAGCTGACTCCGGCCATCATTTGCACATTTTTCATTTTCAGAACTGAACGGTGTACCCAGCCACTGGTTTTACCGAGGCCACCACCTACGGTGCTGGTTTTGCGCTGTAGCAGGAATACTTCCCTCTGCGCAGGCAGAATCCGGGCTTCGGTCAGGGCTGAGCGTTTTTCCAGGCTGGTATCGATACCCCATTCTTTGTACCACTGGCTTTTTTCATCTTCCGAGTGAGTGTGAACCAGGTATTCGCTGACATCAAAGCCGATACCACCGGCACCAATAACGGCGACCTTTTGACCCACAGGCATTTTCTTGTCAAGCACATCAAGATAGGAAAGTACCTTCTTGTTTTCAATGCCCGGAATTGCTGGTGTGCGAGGAGCAATGCCGGTTGCCACGATAATTTCATCGAAATTGCCATCCAGCAGTTCCTGCGCGGTCACCATATGGTTCAGCTTGAGAGTAACACCTCGCTTGTCGATCATTTTGCCAAAGTAGCGCATGGTTTCGTTAAAGTCTTCCTTGCCTGGTATTTGTTTGGCAATATTGAACTGGCCGCCAATTTTGTCACTGGCATCAAACAGGGTGACATCATGTCCGCGCTCTGCTGCGACAGTCGAGGCCGCCATTCCGGAAGGCCCGGCACCGATAACGGCGATGCGCTTCTTGTTTTGGGTGGGCAGATAACGGAGCTCTGTTTCGAAACAGGCCCTCGGGTTGACCAGACAGGTTGCGCGTTTTGCCCTGAAGGTGTGATCAAGACAGGCCTGGTTGCAGGCAATACAGGTGTTGATCTCGTCGGCCTTGCCGTTTTCGGCCTTTTCAACGAAAAACGGGTCAGCGAGCAGGGGGCGAGCCAGGGAAACCATATCAGCCTCGCCGCTGCTGATGATATTCTCTGCCACCTCGGGCGTGTTGATCCGGTTACTTGCACAAACAGGAATGGACACGAGCTGCTTGAGTTTTGCCGTTGCAAAGGAAAATGCAGCGCGGGGAACAGAGGTGACGATGGTCGGGATTCTGGCTTCGTGCCAGCCAATACCTGTGTTGATAATGGTGGCACCGGCGGACTCGATCTGTTTGGCGAGTGCAGCGATATCTTCCCACTCCTGACCACCTTCAACCAGATCCATCAGTGACATGCGGTACACAATGATAAAGTTTTTGCCGACGGCTTCGCGTGCCTTTTTAACTGTTTCGATTGCAAATCGCATCCGGTTTTCCGGGCTGCCTCCCCATTTGTCTGCTCGTTTGTTCGTTCGCTCACACAAAAACTGGTTGATCAGGTAGCCTTCCGAGCCCATGATTTCAATGCCGTCGTAGCGTGCATATTGTGCCAGCTCTGCGGATCGGGCAAAGTCGTCGATAGTGGCTGTAATTTGCCTGGAGCTCATTTTGGATGGTCTGAAAGGGGTAATGGGCGACTTGATACCGGATGGTGAAACACTGTACGGTGTATAGCCGTAACGCCCGGAGTGAAGCACCTGTAAACAGATTTTCCCCCCCTCATTGTGTACCTGGCTGGTAACACGACGATGCAACAGTGCGGTTATCTTGTTGTCCATTCGGGAGCCGAGGGGTAACAGCTCGCCTCGACGATTCGGTGAATAACCGCCTGTAACCATCAGCCCAACCCCGCCTCTGGCACGTTCAGCAAAATAGGCTGCCAGTTTGTCTATGTGGTAAAAGCGATCTTCCAGCCCGGTGTGCATCGACCCCATAAGAACCCGATTTCTCAATGTAGTGAAACCCAGATCCAGCGGCTTGAGCATGTTTGGAAAATAGTTGTTGGCTACGTTCATGGTTTTTTCCCTTATCGAATTTTTATCGACGTGTTCTATCAATAACGGCCAGCAGGCCGTTTATCGGTATAGTCAGTTTGGACGGGTAGATTCTAGAGTTTTAAAAACCCCATAGACAGTGTGGTTACTGTCTTGGCGGTTGGCATTACTGCCATTTTTGTTACGGTTGGTGTCAGAGCTAGTCGCGCAAAAACTCCTTGCCATCATTATTGACGATATAGAACAGACAATCCGATTTTGCGATGGCCGGGTTGGTGGTTGCCATGAACATTTTGATCGGCCTGGCGGGGTAAAGTTGTCCGTCTTTTACAGTGAGAACATGCTCGATAATATTGTCGCCTCGACTGTTTACGGCTTTTAGCGTCTGTTTCAGTTCACCATTCAACCAGCCGAGAGAGTCATCGGGTTTGATAATGCCAAAGTTGTCATTTTCAATCGTCGATAACAGAGTGACGTCAACTTCAGGGTGATTTTGATCGTGGTATTCAATCGTGGCTTCCGGGGTCAGTTCCACTCTTATGGGGTTATGCAGCGTCTCGAATTTTGAGTGGTAAAGAGGGCGATCATTGTCATGGTCGGCAGACGAAGAGTCTGACAAAAATGACTCCATTCCAACATATCTTTCCAGCCCGCGGAATGCCATTTCTGTCGATTCTTCCTGTTCCGAACCGCCACATTCGATGGTCACGACCGGCATGCGAACCGAGCTTAACTCCATCAGCGCACCCAATCGCAGATCGGTAATAATCATTCTGCTGGTAAACAGTGCTCCAATTTCCATATTGGCCCGATCGGCGGTAATGCTGACCGCAAAATCAGGGCCTTTGCCGGAGGTGTTGTGAATATCAATGACACATTCAGGTTTGTAGAAGTCCAGTATGTCAACAAATTCGGCAGCAACCAGTCCCGCTTCATCCTTGTCCGCCTGTGTCAGGCGAGCGGGTGAGAAGCATCGGTTCGGGTCGCTCATGTCGGGCAAATGTCGATAGAAGAAGCCGGGTGGTCGTTGTGCTGTTTTTATCGAGCAGATAAAGCAAATGATATTGACAGCGGGCTGGCTGCCCTGCTTCAGCCAGCGATAGACCGCTTTCAGCCCGGAGGGTTCATTCCCGTGTAATAGTGTTGAAATTGCGCGAGTGACGTTCGGGTTCCTGCCCGGAATGGTGATCAGGGCAGGTTGACCCAATTCCTTTAAAAACGCTTCAACCGAATTGCCGAGTTCAGATGGTTTTGGGTGTTCCCACAGGCGAATGTGTCGATTTTCCAGTTTCATATCTGTGTACTCCAGTCAGCAATACCGGCTTTTGTTCTTTGGTTTTTTCGGTACAGGTTAAACATTTCCTGGCACGCCTCTTGTCGATTGCAGTTTGCCTGCAGTTTGCGAACCAGCGTTCGTTGCCAACTGGCTCCGGTGATATCGGCTTCCAGTCGGTTCTTGATATTTTCCATACGCGTGACAACTTCGTCATGGTCAATTCCGGCCTTGATCAAGGCTTCGGTCGCTCTCGGAAGCAGCGCTTTGGCAATATCGATGACGGGTTGTTGGGTGAGCATTGTCTGATTGTGTGTGGGCCATACCAAATTGGCTGCATTGCCATATCGGGCGGCTTCGTAAAAATTGCGTTTGGCGTATTTAAATGGCAAACCGGATATCACAGGCTCGATATCCGGCATGACGGCCATGGCGCAGCCTATGGCGAATGTGGCAGATGCCAGCATATCCTGCAGTGTCGGGCCGGCAGGAAGGAAGCGGAGTTCAATGCGCAAGTGGCCGCTTCCGCTATGGTCGTAAACTGCCCGGTTCCAGGCCCAGGTGGTGCCGTGGTGAAGTCTGAGGTTTTTCAGTTCAGGAACTATGCCCTGGGTGACCAGCTGCCTGGAGTCCTCTTCCTCGACAATGGGAAGCAGGGGCGGGTGAAGTAACACTGCGTGCTCGAACAGCTCGATGGGTGACTTTCTCAGCCAGCCCTGACCATAGTCTACGCGGGCCGGCTCTCTCCAGAAACAAGGTGCCGAGCTGTTCAGATCAAAGACCCTTACATCAATAGACTGCTTGAACAGTGCGATACGGGTTTCCTCCCACAGTGAATGGTGTAGTAAAAAGGGAGAATTGGCGCTGATGGCAGTGACTACGGGTGTAATTAACTGAGTGGCGTTAAAGGCATCGACAAACTGTTCGGGAGGCATTTTCCAGTGAAACTGAAACGACGTATTGGCTCCCTCCAGAGTCACGTCTTCGGCAGTCAGGCTTAAAGTGTCTTCGCCCTGTATGGCAATTTCAAAGGGGGAGCCTCGCATGGCCCGAAGCCCGTCGGACAATGCGTGATACCTTGGAATGTCGGTCATTGACTCCGTTCCGAAGTCGGTTCGTTTCAGGGTGGGCAGTATACCGATCGGAACCACCTCGCCGCCGTGTTTGCCTGCCTCGATGTTGAGTGTTTTCCATATCCGGGAAATTTCATTTTCCATTGCTGTAAGGGGTTTTCCTGCAATGGGTTGGGGGGCCAGGTTGTATTCAATGTTGAACCTGTTCAATTCCGGCTGCAGTTGGGGGTGGTTGATTTCCTTGCACAGCGTATCGTTGATACGCAGGGTATGTCCCTGTTGATCAACAATATAAAATTCCAGTTCAGCCCCGATGCTTGTCGGGCTTTCACCAAAACCGGGCAGTGCGATTACCTGTCGCAGAACGTCCAGTTCGTCCCTCACTTTTTTTGAAAATGCGATATAGTCGTTCTGACTGAACTTGCTGCTCTTTATGTGTTTTCCCATTGGGGCATCATCCCGGGTGTGTAAAGGAAAGTTTTTGTGTATTGACCGGTTTCAGTGTATCAAATATCAATCCTGCAGGCCCGTATTGCATTCCTGTTATGTTTGACCGGGCGTTGTGCCTGATCGGGCTTTTTGGTTTTAAACTGTGAAAGCCATATCAGGCCGGACAGGTCAGGCCCGGGATATCTCGTTGGCCAGGGTATCGAAACGACCTTCAATATCAATAAAAAGCCCCGATGATTCTACCAGAACCAGTCCGCTTGCCCTTTTCAGCTCGGCATGGGCGGTGATTTTCCGTCTGTTCCTGGAAGTAATGGTGCATACGGCAAGCAGCGGTTCATTGAGCGGAACCGGCTTTCGATACTTTACTTCCAGACGGGCAGCCAGCACCTTGTGGCCGTGTATAAAGGCGAGTGTTCCCATTGTTTCATCCAGTACAGTTGCAATGCTGCCGCCATGCGCGTGTCCCGGCGGGCCTTCATGGCGGGTATCAAACCTGACCCGGGCAACTATTCCTGACTCTGTTTCAGTCATCGAGACAGAAAACATCTCTCTGAGAAAGCGGGATTGGTAATGTGCCGGGATGGGCTTGTTGCCGTCACCCTGATTCGGGTTGCTATTTGGCATTTTTTTGCAGATGCTCATAGCGTGCGACCAGTTTTCTGGCACTGATCACCACGGGCAAATCAATCATTTTCCCGCCATATTCAACGGCTCCCCTACCCTCTGCCATGCCCTGGTCGAAGGCTTCAATCAGCCCCCGGGCATGGCTGACTTCCTGTTCGGATGGTGTCAGTTTTTCATTGAGTACCCTGGCCTGAACCGGGTGGATGCAGAGTGCGCCTGTGAAACCCATCTGTTTTGCCAACTCGATCGTCGCCTCAAACCGGTTCAAATCGCTGTAGTCGGCAATGGAACCTGGAAATCCAAGAGGCTCGATTCCGGCTCGCCTGCAGGCAAAAACAACCATCTGGTTCGGTTGCTGAAGGGTGGCGGGGATGGGTGACATGCCGGCAGAGGCAGAGAAATCTTCCGAACCCAGGGTCATTGCGATGACCCTGGGGTGGGACAGGGCAATGTTGTCCAGGTGAGGCAGTGCTTCCACCGACTCGATCATGGCGATCAGTTTGGTGTGCCCTGTCTCCATCCCGAGTTTTTGTTCCTGACGGTCTATCGCACCGGCAATGGCACTGATTTGCCCGGTGTTTTCTACTTTGGGTACGACAATCGCGGCGACGTTCGGGTCAATCGAAGCCTCGATATCCAGCAGTGCCATTTCCAGTTCCAGGTTGATTCTGACCAGTGCCGAAGCTCCGTCCACGGATACCTTTTTTGCCGCTTCTTTGACCTTTTGTCTGCCAATCTCCTTTTCCGCAAGAGGAACGCTGTCTTCCAGGTCAAGAATATAGGCATCAGCACCGCGTGTGTGCGCCTTGTCAACGAATTTGTCGATATGTACCGGAATGAACAAAAGAGATCGCCATCCGGGGTATGCGTTGGTGTTTGTCATGGCTTGTTCTCAACTGTTATGCAATTTTCAATGTCTGTTTTCGATCTCTACGCAATTTCAGCATCCAGTTTCATGCAGAGTGCATTTTCGTTATCCACAGACCAGAGTTGCAGATTTTTTCCTTCCAGCACGCCCTGCACCTGAAAGGGGTTGACATCGAAGGTGGGTCTGAGTGCCCTGAATGTAAATTTCCTTATGGTCTGGTCTGGTGCCCGGGACTGTTTCAGATCGAGCAAAAGGGTTACCAGCAAGGGGCCATGCACCACCAGGGCCGGGTACAGCTCCTCGTCGGTGGAGTAGGGGCGATCATAGTGGATACGGTGCCCGTTGTAGGTGAGTGCGGAAAAACGGAATAACAGTACCGGGTCTGCCTTGATGGTTTTGCTCCACAGAGGCGAAACAGATGGTTCCTTTCCCCTGGGCAGCGGCGCCGCTTCAGCGGGTTGTTCCCGATAAACAATATTCTGTATCTGGCTTATGCACAGGCTGCCCTTCTGGGAAATGTCATGTTTTACGTTGACAAAAACCAGGGTGCCCGTGCTTCCCTGTTTCAGATCAACCGAAAGAATGGTGGATGTGCGTGATGCAGGTTCTCCGATAATCAACGGCTTGTGAATCTCCGCCTCTCCTGCCGCCCACATTCTTCTGGGCAGGGGAACAGGGGGTAAAAAGCCGCCTTTTGACGGGTGACCGTCTGCCCCGGTTGCGGATGCTTTGGGTGTGGGCAAAAAGTAAAGCCATTCCCAGAAGGTGGGGAGTTCATCGCCTTTTTCGGGAAGTCTGTCGTGATCCAGGGCCGCGGCCAGCGCACGAGCCGGGAACAGGGTGATATCGTCTTCCTGTGTTTCCTGATTGCCTTCCCAGGTTTTCAAATGATCCAGGTCGATTTCTGGCATGGGTTTGTTCCTCTTTCGGTTATTCGGTTTTTTTCAGTTATTCGGCTTTTTAACAGTTATCCGGTTTTGCCGGCACAGCGAGGTGCCGGCTGTTTGGCTGTCAGCCGTTTCTGTATCGGTCAGGCACCCGCGATGATACCCCGGTCGTGCAGTTTGCCAATTTGGGCAGAATCCAGTCCGATGACTTCCGCCAGCACTTCATCCGTATGTTCCCCCAGCTGTGGTGCAGGTTGTGCGGGTGACCGTTCAAATGCAGAGAAATTCCAGGGCGCACCCGCCGCAAGATAGCTGCCGATGGCAGGTTGTTCGATCGGATTGAACATGGGATTTGCTGCGGAGCATTCCGGGTCCGAATCAACCAGTTGTTTCACGGTTTGATAGCGGCTCCAGCAAACCCCCTTTGCGTTAAATATGGCTTGAACATCCTGGTAGGTTTTCCGGCTTATCCAGTTGCCAATCAGCCCGGAGATAGCTTCTCTGGCTTCAAAGCGATTCCCTTCTTTAGACAGGTCGGTATTGAGTTCGATGGCCAGGTCTTTCATGGCCTGAGTGGTTTCGGTCGCTTCACAGAGGGATTTCCACTGCCTGCCGGTGAGGCCGATGACCATGACGCGTTCACCGTCGGCAGTCAAAAAGTCCCGCCCGAATGCGCCGTACAGGTAGTTGCCATAGCGTGGCCGTTCAGCACCCAGGGTGGCTTCGGCAATAAAACCCAGATGGCTGAGCACGGCCATGGCGGCGTCTGCCAGTGCCAGTTTGATATGCTGACCTTCGCCAGTACGTGTTCGGTGTCGTTCTGCCGCCAACAGGCCAAGTGCAGCCATTTGCCCGGTGACCAGATCCCAGGCGGGTAAAACGTGGTTGCTGGGGTCTTTGCTTTCTTCCGGGCCAGTCAGAAAAGGCAGGCCAATGGCAGGATTCACTGTATAGTCAACCGCCGAACCGCCGTGTCGATCCCCCTGGATGGTCAGTTGAATCAAATCCGGTCGTTTTTCCTTCAGCTCTTCGAAAGACAGCCATCCTTTGGGAGGGAAGTTGGTCAGCAACATGCCTGAGTCGGGGCCCGGTGCGGTGATAATCTCTTTCGCCAGTTCAGACCCTTCGGGCTCACGAAAGTTGATGGCGACAGACTTTTTCGATTTGTTGAGTCCGGCCCAGAACAGGCTTTCATTTTTTTCCGTTACGGGCCATCTTTTGTAATCGAGTCCGCCACCGATGGCATCGATTCGAATCACTTCGGCACCCAACTGTGCCAGGGTCATACCACCTGAAGGAGCAGCAACAAAAGCAGATGCTTCAACAACGCGCATACCAGAGAGAATGCCTTTCATATTTGTGTCCTAATGTTTATATTTGCAGTTTCTATTGCCAGGAGCGAACAGAAGGATAAACCAGCACTTTTAATAAATCTACATCAGGCAGGAAATCTGCCTCGGGAACCCCATTATGCAATCGGTTGTATTTACAGAAACAGGCCCTCTTGAAGTCCTCAAACTGGTCAGCCTCCCGCTGCCCGAGCCAGGGCCGGGGCAGGTAAGAATCAGGCTGACATCGGTCGGGCTTAATCGGGCAGATGCGCTTTTTCGGGAGAACAGGTATTTCATCAAGCCGACCTTCAGTGTGTCGGGCGAGATGAACGGGCAATCTGCCACAGAGCAAAAATACTGCAGAATCGGCTTTGAAGGTGCCGGGATAATTGACAAGGCAGGCGATGGTGTCGCTTTGCCCGTCGGCCAGCGTGTCGCGCTTCTTCCCCTGACCGTAGACCCGATAAACCAGGGAACCCTGTCAGAATACGGTGTCTACAATGTGGAGCACCTGATTCAGGTGCCGGACTCGATTGATGACGGCATTTCCGGTGCGATATGGATGAAGTATTTGACCGCCTGGGGAGGAATGGTGGCAGACGGCAATCTGCAGGCAGGGCAGGTGGTGACAATCACTGCCGCCTCCAGTTCGGTGGGGGTGGCCTCCATTCAATTGGCAAAAATGCTGGGCGCGACTGTTATCGCCACTTCTACCAGTGACGAAAAACTGCCGGAACTGCTTTCTCACGGAGCGGATCATGTCATAAACTCAAGATCCGGTGATTATGTGGATCAGGTGAAATCCATTACAGGTGGAACGGGGACGGATCTGGTATTCGATGCCGTAGCCGGGCCGGGTATGCGGGATCTGGTTCAGGGTTCAAAACGGGGTGGCTGTATCGTGATACAAGGTATGCTGGATCGCAGGCCTATGGAGGTTCATGCCGGTGTGTTGATGAAAAGGCTGTTGACCATGAAAGGATTTACCCTGGACAAGGTTATTGAAGACAAACCCTGTCTTGAGCGCGCTCTGGACTGTATCAGGTCAGGGTTGACGGAGGGCAGGCTGACACCCTGCATCGCCAGAACATTTCCTCTTGTCGAGTATTCCGAGGCATTTCGCCTGCTGGAGTCAAACCGGCATGTTGGCAAGATTGTCGTCAATCCATCACCTGTTTGGAGCGAATTGTGACGTAATGCGCATTCCGTTTAACAAAGCCGGCCATTTACATGGTGGAAGATGAGCAGTCAAGGCAGTCAGGTTGATAAGGTCGTCAATAGCTTCTATTCTATTTTCATTATGGGCTGTCTTTTATAGAGTATCTTTCACAGAGTATCTTTGGAGATCGTTGACTGACATGTCAGGTCAAGCAGAAAAAGATGATTTGGTTTTACGAAATGATTATCATTTCAGAAAATTGCTGACGGCCTTGCCCAATGTATCGGTTCAGGGATATGACAAGGATCGCCGGGTCGTATACTGGAACAAGTCGAGTGAACTGCTTTACGGATACTCGGAAGAAGAAGCAATGGGCAATCTTCTTGAGGATCTCATCATTCCGGACTCCATGCGTGAAGATATTATAGAAGCGCATGGCGCCTGGTTACGCGATGGCGTTGAAATTCCTGCTGCAGAACTTGAACTGATTGATAAGGAACGCAAACGCGTCCCCGTATTCTCCAGCCATGTAATGCTGAATCGGTGCACAGAAAATCCGGAAATGTTTTGTGTCGATGTGGATCTGTCCGGGCAGAAGCGCATAGAAAAAGAGGTTCAGTATTTAAGTCAATACGACAGTCAGACCGGACTCTTCAACAAGAATAGTCTGTTCACCTATACAAAAAAAACGTTAGAGAAAGCTCACCTCGACAGGCAGATGACAGTAGCCATATTTATAGGTATGAGAGCTTTGCATGATCCCATTAAATCTTCAGCTTTAAGTTCAACGACGAACTTTTAAAAAATTATTTCGTTGAAACGCAAAGAAAGCCGAATTTTCA